>MTKZ01013534.1_pt1 | contig 11513 bp, 5 predicted proteins | sample 1042781 | NCBI WGS metagenome assembly MTKZ01 (sample SAMN06212207, study PRJNA360539) | anaerobic digester metagenome | biome: Wastewater treatment plant; material: sludge; isolation source: anaerobic digester fed with sludge from wastewater treatment plant | place: Denmark: WWTP Viborg ...
ATACTCATCTATCTCCAGGCCCAGGCCGTGGCCCACAAATCCCGCTTTCCTGCCCTCCGGCCCTCCCAGATGGCTGCCGTAGCCCAGCCTCCCTCCCTCGGCCTCGCTGAGGTTCCAGAGATCCCGGCAGAGATTGCCCGGCTTAAGCTTAAGGGCAACGGCCTCCTCGATCTGCAGGGCGGCCTGGTGCGCCTGCTCCATCTCCGGCGGAGGGCTTCCCAGACAGAATATGCGGGTCTCGTCGGCAGTATAGCCGTTATAGCATCCGGCATAGTCCACCAAAACCGGCTGGCCTCGCCTGATGCGGGTGAATCCCGGGCCCTGGGGCAGGAACAGGGACATGCCCTTTCCGCCTGTAGGTGAGGATGCATAGCTGGGATAAGCGGCGCTCTCTCCGGCCATGAGATGGCCCATGGGAAGGCTGTGGTTGAACCTTCTGAATGCCACACTTCCTGGATGGCCGGAGAGCCTCAGGCTCTTCTCCACTTCCGCAGCCAGGTCGATCTCCCGCATGCCTTCATGCAGGTGATCGGCGACGCATGAGATCGCCGCATCCAGATTCTCAGCAGCCCGGCGGACTAGGTCAATCTCATATTCCGACTTGACCGATCGAATCTGCTTGATCTTCTCGGAGATGTCCAAGATGGCCACATCCTGGCTCAGTGAGCCGGCCAGACGAAGGTAATAGCTGTAAGGCAGTATATCCAGCTCCAGGCCGATCCTGGCGCCGGAGGGGATAGCCAGATCCTTTCGTAGGGATCTCAGGCTCTTCTGGGGCTGGGGGGAGATGGCAGCCTCCTCTGCTGCCCGCTCCAGGCTCTTTCTGATCATCAATGTGGGCTGGCCGTCCCGGGGGATATAGATCAGGCCCTCNNTAGATCAGGCCCTCCTGGCTTGTGCCGGAGAAGTAGCCCAGGTTGATGGACCCCAGGATGATGGCACCGGTCAGATCGCCCATATGCTCCTGTAGCCTCTTGATCCTGGCCTCAATCTCCCCGCGGGGTGTCAAGATGTAATTGCTCTCTTTCATAATCCGATCTCCTCTTCCAGATCCAGAAGGTACTGCTTCATTACACGTGACCTTTTTGCGGCAAGCCTCTTCCCGGCAGAGGTATGCATGCCTGACTCCAGCTTCAGTAGCTTTCTATAAAAGTGGTCCAGATTCCATCTTCCGTCGTCCGGCTCTCTATCCCGGCAGAAGGGATCCTGGGGATGGTACATCTCTCTTCCTAAAGCCCCGCCGGTGACAAAGAGTCGAGCTATGCCTATGGCCCCCATGGCATCCAGGCGGTCGGCGTCCTGGAGGACCCTGGCCTCCAGGGTGGTGGGGATGATTCCCTGGGAGAAGCTGTGCACCTCTATGGCATAGAGCACCTGATCTATTATGTCCCTCTCCAAGCCCTTGCTTACCAGAAAGGCGCGCGCCGCCCTCAGGCCTGCCTGGCCGGACTGCTCCTGCACCGATCCATACCCTTTTTTCGATCCCAGATCATGAAGCAGAGCGGCCGGCAGCAGCACCCTCATGTCCGCCTTCTCCTTTCGACCGATAATGCGAGCTAAGTTGCAGACCCTCAGGATGTGACCAAAATCATGGGCCGGATCGGCCTGCCGGTATAGGGATCTGATTTCATCCAGCCACGGATCTGGGTCAGAGTCGTCAAAGGGCATTGGTAATTGATTGCCGCCCTGGAGATAAATAGTCTGGCCAACAGAATTGATGGAAAAATGTTCATCGCCCCAATGCCGGATATTTATCCCGGCATCTTCAATTTAGCAGGCTAAATTTTTTGTAGTTAAAGAGTGGCATTAATAATAAGGAGGAATTGTCTCTTTGGACCATTTCCGGATTCTTGCCCTGGCTGCTTTCGTCTTCTTGACGGCATCTTCCGCCGCTGCTGAGGGCGGGAGAACCATCTCCGCCGACAAGATCTTGGAGCAAATCGCCGCTGGCGAGCCGGTGGAGTACGACGGCTACACCATCGAGGGGGCCCTGGATCTGGATAAATTGGAGGACCGACTGCCAAAGGTAGAGGAAGGACTCTTTTATCTGGAAAATCACACAAACCTATCCGGCGAAAAGAAGGCCATAGCATCTCGCGTTAGTATTTCAAATTGCACCATCAAGGGATGGGTGAATTTCAATAATATCATTTTCCGCTTGCCGGTTGTTTTTAAGAACACCAGGTTCGAAGATCATGCCGGCTTCCGGGGAGCCGTTTTCAAGGAAGGCGCCGACCTGTACGGTAGCCGGTTCTCCAAGCATGCCGATTTTCTGGGATCGAAGTTTCTGGAATACGCTTACTTCCAAGAAAGCCAATTCCTTGATTATGCCGACTTTGAAGGCGCGTATTTTAATAATTCAGATTTTCAGTCCATTAACTTTGCGGATATAGCAGATTTCAAGGTTGCCCATTTCAACAGCTCTGCCCATTATGACAAATATGGATTGTGGACTTTCTACGAGTCCGAAGGATCTACTAGCTTTAGTGGATCGAGGTTCAACGGCTATGCTTTATTTGGGAACGCTGTATTCAACGGGACTGCCCGTTTCGAGGGCGTGAAATTCAACGAAACATCAGACTTTAGCGTAACGGAATTCAATGGCCATGCCATCTTTGAGCGATCGGAGTTCAGCAATTATGCCCAATTCTCTGATGTGAAATTCATCGGACCTGCCCGATTCGAGAAAGTGATATGCAATGGAACTGCCTACTTCAGGAAGACTGTATTCAATGACTCTGCCGACTTTAACTTCACGCAATTCAATCGCAATGCGAACTTTGCGGGATCGGAGTTTAACGCTAGTTCAGAATTTACCTTCGTGAGATTCAACGGCAATGCGATTTTCAATAAAGTGAAGTTCAACCGCAAAGCCGACTTCATTTATACCGAATTCAGCTACCTTGCAGACTTCGGAAGATCGATATTCAACGGTCCGGGCGTTTTTGAATACGCCATATTTAAAAGCGCTGCTCAATTTGAAAATGCCACTATCAATCTACCCGTATTTTATGGAACTCAGTTTGATATGGAAGCTCTATTTGGAGGTGCCAATTTCATTGGCAGGACTTCTTTTGAAAAAACCCACTTCAATGAAGATGCCATCTTCGAAGATGCTACCTTTGGGGATGAATTATCCCTGACCAAATCCAAGTACTCCAAGCTGTTTATCCGCTGGCACAGCATCGAAAAAGGCGGCCTGGTCTACGACGATGCCGCCTACATGTCTTTGATGAAGAACTTCAAGGACCTGGGCTATTATGAAGACTACGACGGCTGCTACTACGCATACCGCAAGGCGCATAGATCTCAAGAGGACTGGCCATCTGTGCCCGACTGGGAGGAAGCCATCCGAAAGTTCATAGACTATCCCCTGCAGTGGTTCTACGGCTACGGCACCAAGCCCTTCCATGCCTTCTTCTGGTCCCTGGGCATTGTCATCGCCTTTTTCCTCTACTGGCGCTGGCTGGGCCTTGGCGGGCCCCAGGACAAAACCAAGGAAAGCCTCAAGGATGGCGAGGAGTGGCTGGACGGGGACCTGACCGACATCCTGGGCTACAGCGTCACCGTCTTTTTATCCGGGACCAGGTTCTTCATCGACCCGCCTGCGCTGCCCAAAATCGAGGGGCGCTCCCGGTCATGGATGAAGAAGGCCTTCATACTGGAGAGGGTCTTGGGGGCGCTGTTCTCCGTCCTGTTCTTCATCGCCATCAGCGGGACCATTGTGAGGGCAGCCTGAGAGAAGCGACTTGCAGGATGGTCATACCAGATAATGGGATTCGGAGGTATATGAGAAGAAGCTCAGGGCAAAGGAAGAAGAGGGATTCAGGACAGGAGGATACCCCCTTTCTATCTCCTCCTGCCCAGGCGGCAAGGATTAAGTCCCCACTCTCCTGCCCGCAAAAAGGGATTCATCCCCCAGAGCTAATAACTCTTTTTTTCATGTAGGGGTTATGTAGACCCTATCTAGGTCATTTATTGAAGAAAGGATTCGGTCTTTGGAGGTGGATTTCAATCGCAGACTAGATCGGGTATAGTTAGATATTAAGAAGATAAATAACAATTGAACTCAAGCGAATGCTTTTTCTACTTTCACATATTATCATAATAGTATGAGGGCCGGGGCAATCGAGCGATTTTGTATTAGTACATTAATATTTTTAATTATATTTCAGGTTATAATTCTTAGTTCTAATTCCCTCACGGACCTTGATTACAGCTTAGGCAGTCCAAAGCAATCCGAAGCTATTATATCAAAAGAGCAGGGCTTTCATGGCCCATACTCAGCCAAATTATCAATTCTTAAAGAGAAAGATAAGCCTTATATAAAATTTAAATTTGATGACCCTATTTCCTTGGAAGATTTGGATCAGCTTAGCATGTGGACTCTCCCCATGTCTAAAGAAGGCGGGGTCAGGATTCAAATATATTTAAATGGGATTCCTAATTATATCTCAGCAGATATAAGCTTTTTAGATCTGGTTCCATCCGAATGGAACGAACTAGACTGCTTTGATATGGAATTTAAAGAATATGGAAGTCTGGATGCTCTGAAGCAAGAGTTTGGAAGCAATGGAATCACTGAGATCAGGATAATACTTTTAAAAGGAAATGAGAGTTCTTCAGCTTTCTTTGACTACATCAACATCGACGGAGAGATCATTAGCTTCGAGCCCCTGGAAGAGGAGGAGATAAAGGACGGCCCCTCTTCCGCCAGCCCGGGAGGGCTGATCACCTATACCATAACCTACGGCAATAATATGCTGGAGCCGGTGGATGTTGTTGTCCTGGAGGATTACGATCCGGCTACCATCTTCATCTCCGCCTATCCTCCACCTGATCCCGGAACCCACGATACCTGGACATTCCATAATCTCGCTCCCGGAGCGCACGGCCAGATCACTATCAAGGTGAGAAGCATCAAGCCAACCGCAAAAGCCAGCATTTCCGGGATTGTTTCCGGCCAGGGCTTCGCCCGTGTGGAAGGGATGCTCTCCAACGAGAGGGACAGCCGATCTGTGACCAACACAGTTTCCATCTTCGCCGGCGAATTCAACTTTTCCCAATCGGTTTCCATCAGGATCAGGCCGATTGTTGGATCGGTCCTGCAGTACGGTGAGCACGGAACCGGGAAATACCAGGCCGAGGAGAAGCTGAAATACAGTCAGAGCAACATCAATGTCGATCGACGCATCCAGGCCAGCCGATATCCTGCCAGGATCAGCTTAGCCAGCAACCGCAGCATGAACCTATACGGCGGCTGGTCGGGCAATCTGCGGGCGGAAAACGATTATCGGGATATCTTATGGAGCGATAGATATCAGGAGGGAAGAAGGCTAAACCTCAGCTATATTGCCAGCCTGGGTAAGAGCCTGACCACTCTGGAGACCTCCGTTCGGATAGAGGGGCTGGCAGACCGCAAGGTCCTCTGGCCGGCTGGCTTCATGGAGAGCCGCCTGTCAGGAGACTTCAACCTCACCGGGAAATACAGATGGAGATGGTCCAATAAGACCATATCCCCGGATAAAGGCTGGCTGGAGTGCTGCCCGCTGGAGCAGGAATAGGATTGCAGATGAGCTGCAAATTCCCGAGCCCCTCGCCTCGGCGGTGCCCTTCCCGGCTTCCTTCCCTCACTCCACGAGATCCTCCTCCGGGGATAGCTCCACGGTTATGCCCTGATCCGGCGATGTCATATTCCAGTCCGGCACCTGCCAGCCGCCGTAGCGGGTGGTCTTGGGAGCCACACCCGTGCTCCGCACCTCCACCTTAGCCGCGGCATCGGCCAAATCATAGCCGCTACCGTCCACGGCTGAGGCATCGGCATGCACAGCGTTGACATAGACTCCGTCCATAGTCGCCCGGACATGATACTCGACTGTCATCAGCCCGTCCTTCTCCAGATCAGGAATGATCCACTCCAGGAACTGGCCCTCATGACGACTTGGTTTCGGCGAAGCATCCACATACTCCAGGCCCGCCGGGAGCAGGTCGGTCAGGGTAGCAGCCAGGCTGCTGTTGCCCTTATTCTGGACCGCTATGGTGTAATGGATCAGAGCCGGATCGGCTGGATCCTGATCCCCTCTCTTGTCTAAAACCAGATCCGGCGGACAGCAGGGCAGATCGCCGCACTCGCGGACATGATAGGCCGCGCCTGCCACGCAATCCTCGCCGTTCATGCCGCAGACCATCACCCGGTTAACCAGGCTGCAGGGGGCAAACTCAGTCACATTCAGCTCCAGATTGAGGGTGAGGCTGCCGCCGATGCCCAGGCTCATCAGATTCCAGTTGGCCTCGGCATTGGAGTAGCTGACCGGCCGGATGGATGAGCCGATGTACTCTGTGCCCGGCGGGAAGATGTCCCGGATGGTGATGGGGCCTAAAGATCGGCTACCGTCGTTGGTTATGGTTACGGTGTACACCATGATGTCAGCCATGGTCTTGTTGAAGAACCGTTTGGTCATCTTGCCCTCCTTGGTCACGGCGATATGGGGCCGGTCGTAGCGGGAGATGCCGGTGAGCTGGACGCGCCGGGTGATGTCGTAGGCACCAACGTACCTTTCCTCGTTGTCTATCTCCCCGCTCTTGTTGGAGAAGACCGCTTTGACCTTATAGTCGGCGGTGCCGCTGAAGGATGCCTCGGTGTTCATCTCATTCAGGCCCCTGGCCTCCGTCTCCTTGTCCAGGTAATCCAGGCCCGAGTACCTCTCGCTGATCAATGAAGCAGGCGGCGTGCCGTTGGCGGCGGGAGCAGGCTCCAAGGAGCCGCAGTTGCTGCTCTGGGCTAAGACCAGGCCGCCCGCCAAAGGTCCTGAACAGGACCACATGCCTTCGCTCCATTTGATGTTCTGGCTGGTGGCATAGCCCGGGCTGTAGCTGTAGTTGGTGGGGCCGTGCACCAGCTGGATATCCTTGGCTATGTAATTGGTGGGCGTCTCGATCAGCTCTTCGCTCTGGTAGGAGCCGGTGCCGGATTCATATGTGCGCTGGCTGGAGCCGACGCGCTTGTCCACGGCAACGTAGCCGTAGCCGCTCACATTCTTCTCCGACTTGACGCTCTTGCCGTATTCGTCCACGAATTCGTAGACCCGGAAGGCTCCTGTGTAGTCTTCCACTGCCTCATAGGCCGGATCTATCCTGGGATGAGAGCCGGGCTCTTCCTTCTTCAGAACTCCAATGTGGCCGGTGCCGGTGAAGGCCACATCGGTCTTCATGGTCGAGCCGTTCTTGTCCAGGTCCACCGTTCGGTCTTTGTCGATCTTATTGGCAAAGGTGTACTCCTCGGTCATGGTGGCGCCGGTGATGGTATTGATGGCCTTGGACTTCTCCGTCCATTTGGTGCCGTAGTCTATGGAGCGGTTGCCGGGCAGGGCGAAGCTGGTGGGCCTATGCGCGGCGNNACGATCTTGGTGGTGGCGCAGTCGCTGATGGTCGGCTGGAGGTCGGCCTTGGCAAAGGCGCAGTTGGTTATTACCTCCGGACCCTGGTGGGTGTCATAGTCATTGTGGACGTTGACGAATCCTGTTCCAGCGACGCCCTGCTCCATGTCGTAATTGATGTCGACTATGGGGACCCGGACAACTATCTGAGCCTTGAACTCGCTGTCACAGAACCTGCCAATATCCCAGTAGAGGATGCTCCCTGATGTGGAAGAGGGGCCTGGCGAGACCGAGACCACCTGGACTCCGTTGGGCAGCTGATCCCAGAGAGTGGTGTTGTTGAAGCAGTAGCCTAGATAAGCGCAGGGATTGGTGAGGGTGATATTGTATGTGACGTCCTCCCCCCGCTTGGCTGTCTCCTTGTCTGTGGTTTTGGTTATGGTGAGGTTACAGCCTGGGTCGTTGTAGAAGTCCAGGTTAGAGATGCTCTTATCGATCAGAGTTGGATTGTAGCACCCTGGTGGAGAGACCTGAATCCAGCCAGACTGAAGCACCTCGCAAACCTTGTATGAGCCAGGAGTGAGGTTGCATTTCTGCCAGAAGCCGGTGCCATCGGTCTTGATCTCCCAATGATCTGTGGCGTTGCTGACAACTATGGTCCAGCCGCTCAAGCCCTTTTTATTGAGGTTATTGAACTTGTGGCCGGAGAGGCAGAGGTCATTCGGTATGTTATAGAAGTCCATGCCGGTGATTGGACCGGTGTTGTCTATAATCGCGGCCAGATCAATAATTTCGTAGCAACCTTCAGGGTAAACCTGCTTCCATCCGGATCGGTTCTCTTCGCAGACCGTATAGTTTCCTCCTCTCAAGCCGCAGACTTCCCAGAAGCCGGTACTATTAGTCTGAGCTGACCAGGATTTGATATCATTGGAGACAATTATTGTCCAGCCTTCCAGAGGTTCCTTGGTCAGGTTGTTGAGCTTTTGGCCGGAGATGCAGTAGGTCTTCTGGTTGGTGAAGTTGAGGTTGGATATATTCGCCCCGGCTATGGTATTATTGTAGCACGTTGGAGGATCAAGCTGGATCCAGCCGGGCTGCTTGACCTCGCAGACGGTGTAGGTGCCATTCTCCAGGCCGCAGACCTGCCAGTAGCCTGACTGGTCGGTGACCGAGCTGCCTACTAGAGCCCCGGTGATATTATTGACCTCTATGGTCCAGCCGCTCAGGGGCTCGTCCTTCTCATCTATCTTGAAACCCTCCAGGCAGCCGGTAAGGATGCTGGTGAAGTTGATGGCACTGCTGTTGACGCATTCCGCCAGCGTCACATTTGCTGATGCAGGGGTGATAGGCTTGAAGTCCTTCTGTGGAAGTTCGCTGACAACATAGTCTCCCTGTTGCAGATGGCAGACCTGCCAGAATCCGCTGCCGTTTGTCAAGGCTGTGCCCACCAGGCCGGAGGAGTTCCTAATCTCTATGGTCCAGCCAGCCAGGCCATCGCCGCGCTCGCTCTTCTTGTAGCCGGAAAGGCAGCCCAGCGGGACTACCCTGAATTCCAAGCCTGTGATATCGCTGTCGTTCAGGTTCACTTTTACAATTCTATCTGTAGTATTTCTCCAGAGAGGATAGCTGCAATCGCCAGGGCAGGTTGGCTCCAGAAAATAGAAACTCGTCCAGATTCCCGGTGTCAAATTGCTGAACTGTAAGTAGCCGGTCTCGTTGGTAACTTCGGGTTGAACACCCCATAAATCATGTAGCTCGAAGTACCAATTGGGCACGCCTTCTCCTGTGCAGTCATTGATCATGCGGGCGCTGATGTTGAGCAGGCGGATGTTGGAGATGTCTATGCCCGTGGTATTGCCGCACATCACTGGCGCGGAGCGGGCCCTCCAGTCCTTAGCCTTCCAGCGAGGCGGCAGGACCTCCCAGACGATGTAGTTGCCACGGGATAAATTGCAGAACTGATAGTATCCGGTTTCGTTGGTCCAGGTAGTATTGATCAAGCGGCCAGGTATATCTTTGATATCGAGCTTCCAGCCTGCCAGGCCTGCACCTGTAATGCTATTAGTTATGCGGCCTGATACGCAATAAAGCGGCTCATTATAAAACTTCACGTCAGTAAGATTGACGCAGCCAAGCTCCTTAGTCAGCTCCAAAGCGGAGACATTATTCCAGCCGGGCTGGAGGGCTTCGCTTATATTGTACCTGCCCGAAGTCAGTCCGCAAACCTCCCAGGAACCGCCCCCAAAGGTAATATTCCTTCCAACCTCAAAGCCCGTGGAATTCTCAACTACCATCGTCCAGCCGTCTAAGCCTTGCCGGTTGCAGGCATTCTGCATTTTGCCGCTGATGCACAGAAGCTTCTGGTTGGTGAAGTTGATGTTGGCAATATCGTTTCCCGCTAAAGTTACAGCTTTGCATCCTACAGGAGATGTCTGGGTCCAGCCGCTCTGGAGAGCCTCACAGACGGTATAGTTGCCGCTGTCCAGATTGCCGACCCTCCAGAAGCCGGCAGCATTTGTGGTGGTATTCCATTCCTGGTTGGAATTGTTGACAACGATCTTCCAGTCTGAGAGGGGCAGGCCGCTGCAGCCGTCTATCTTGTATCCGGACAGGCAATTTGAAGGATGGAATATTTCAAGCATGTTGGAATATTGACAGGCCACATAGGCATTTGTGCCGTCCACAGCCACACCCCATGGAGAAGGGCCTGTGGCCACGCTGGTCCGGGAGTGGGTGTTCAGGTCTATTATATCCAGCGTGTTGGAACCAGAGCAGGCCACATAGGCATTTGTGCCGTCCACAGCCAGACGCCACGGGCCAGAGCCTGTGGCCACGCTGGTCCGGGCATGAGTGTTCAGGTCTATTATATCCAGCGTGTTGGAACCAGAGCAGGCTACATAGGCATTTGTGCCGTCCACAGCCACGCTGTACGGAAAAGTGCCTGTGGCCACACTGGTTCGGGTATAGGTGTTCAGGTCTATTATGTCCAGCCTGTTGGAAGCATAGCAGGTCACATAGACATTTGTGCCGTCCACAGCCACACCCCATGGAGAAGAGCCTGTGGCCACACTGGTCCGGGTATGGGTGTTCAGGTCTATTATGTCCAGCCTGTTGGAAATAAAGCAGGTCACATAGGCATTTGAGCCGTCCACAGCCACACCCGATGGCCCATTGCCTGTGGCCACACTGGTCCGGGCATGAGTGTTCAGGTCTATTATGTCCAGCCTGTTGGAAACAGCGCAGACCACATAGGCATTTGAGCCGTCCACAGCCAAACCACATGGAGCAGAGCCTGTGGCCACGCTGGTTCGGGCATAAGTGTTCAGGTCTATTATGTCCAGCGTGTTGGAGTCCCCGCAGGTCACATAGGCATTTGTGCCGTCCACAGCCACACTAAATGGGCCAGCGCTGGTTCCAATGGAGGCAACTTTCTGCCAGTCGGCATCCGCGGTGCCGGCAAGTGCTATCAGCAGCAGGATTAGAAAGATGGGCGCCTTTTGCATAAACCATGAGATGGACGGCACCTCTTGCTTGCATCTCATAGCAGCCGGAAATCTTCTCCTGAAGAATATCCCTGATAGAAGATGTCCGATATCGATTGATGTTACACTTTCAATATTATCTTTTGATAATCTTGCCTCTTCCCTCCTCATCATCATCCCTCCCGAAATAGACCCGATAGCTTGTGGCAACGCCTTCCAGCAGATTCTCCAAAAGACACAGAGCCAATAGAGCACCCTTATGGCAGCGTCAGAATTTTCCCGCTACGATATATATTTCCAGTATATGTAGCTGACCCATTGCTCGTTCCCGCCCACCGGGACGATCAGCCGTATTCTGAGCCAAAGGGAATGGAGGTCCGGGGCTGGCGGCAGGGCATGCAACTCGGCTGGCTCTGCTCTTTCCCTCTTCCCACTCCCAATCCCGCCCCCGATGCCTGCACAAGCTTTATTTGCCATTCAAGCCAGCACACCCCCATCAGATTATGAGGAATGCTATGCGACTTTCCATGGATTTGGAGCTGCAGGATATACCCGGCCAGCTCCTCTTGGCCTTGCAGCCCTTGCGGGACATCAAGGCGAATATCATCAGCGTGGTCCACCACCGGGATCGAAAGACCCCCCGGGGCATGATCCC
>MTKZ01020749.1_pt1 | contig 11512 bp, 11 predicted proteins | sample 1042781 | NCBI WGS metagenome assembly MTKZ01 (sample SAMN06212207, study PRJNA360539) | anaerobic digester metagenome | biome: Wastewater treatment plant; material: sludge; isolation source: anaerobic digester fed with sludge from wastewater treatment plant | place: Denmark: WWTP Viborg ...
TTCACGGCGGGTGATTGCGGGACAAGCTTCAAGACCGGACCAGCCATCGGCCGTGCTCTTGCCGAGTGGGCGCTGAGCGGCCGGCCGGAAGTCGCCGACATCACGCCGTTCAGCCTTGCGCGATTCGCGTCAGGCGTCTGAGAGACGAGGCTGACAATGCGGGACGAACGCCCGACGTTCACGATTCGGCCAGCAACCGCCGATGATGTGCCGGCAACACAGGCAATGATGATCCGGATCTTCGAGATGGACTTCGGATACGGATACAAGCCCGAGTTCCATAGCGACGTAAGCGCTATGGAGTCGGTCTACATCGACAACTCGCGCCACCTGCTGCTGGTCGCGATCGACGACGCGTCCGGAGCGATCGCCGCAACGGCGGGTGTACGCTCCGGAGGGCTGAAGCCGGAGTTCAATCACGCCTGGCTCGTCGCCCGCTACGATCCGGAGCGCACCGCGCAGCTCGTCCGCGTCTACGTCGCTCGCGAGTATCGTCGACATGGCCTTGCCCGACGGCTGGTGGACGAGACGGTACGCTTCGTCGCGGAGACAGCGGGGTACGATACCCTCTGCCTGCACACCGACCCGCGCTCACCGGGCGCTGAAGCGTTCTGGACAGCGATGCCGACACGGTTGATCCTCGATGATCGCGATGGGCCTTCGGAGTCGCTGCATTTCGAGATGGATATCCCCGGCCGCGATCGGCGGGATGAGGAGGGGTGATGACGCGCGAACGGGAGGCCAACTCGCGAGCGATGGACGTGGATACGCTGGTGATCCATGGCGGCCCCGGGCCAGACCCGGCCACCGGCGCGGTGATGCCGCCGATCCATCCGAGCTCGACATTCGTCCGGCAGCGAATCGATGACGATGCGAAGTATCGCTACTCGCGTGGTGCCAGCCCGACCCGCGACGCACTGGAAGGGTTACTGGCGACGCTCGAGCATGGCGTCGAGGCGTCCGCGTTCGCCTCCGGCATGGCCGCAGTCAACGCGACAATGCAACTGCTGGCAAGTGGCGACCACGTCATCGTCGGCTACGACTGCTATCTGACGACGTACGACATCTTCGCCAACGATCTTCCGCGCTACGGGATTGAGTCGAGCCTCGTCGACCTGACGGACATCGAAGCCGTTCAGGCAGCGGTCCGGCCAAACACACGGATGGTCTACATCGAAAGTCCGACGAACCCGCTGCTGGACGTCGTCGATCTGGTGGCGATGGCGGAGATTGGCAGGGCCTCCGGCGCGATCACCGTTGTCGATAACACGTTCGCATCGCCCTATTGCCAGAATCCTATCGACTTCGGCATCGACCTCGTCGTCCACTCGACGACGAAGTACCTCGGCGGGCATAGCGACCTGCTCGGCGGGGCGGTCATCTCGCGAACACCCGAGCTGGCGGCGCAGATCCGCGCTTGCCAGTACAACCAGGGCGCGGTGCCGAGCGCATTCGATTGCTGGCTGCTGATTCGCGGCATCCGCACGCTCGGAGTGCGGATGCGCCAGCACATGGTGAACGCCCAGGCAGTCGCGGAGTGGCTGGAGGCGCAGCCGGAAGTCACCCGGGTGCTCTACCCCGGGCTGGCAAGCCACCGTGGCCACGACCTCGCCTCGCGCCAGATGCGCGGTGGATACAGCGGGATGGTGTCGTTCGAGGTCGAGGGTGGCTCTTCCGCCGCACGACGCGTCTCCGAGCACACGCGAATCTTTCAGCTTGCGACCAGCCTCGGCGGGATCGAATCGTTGATCTTCCCGCCGACGGCATGGCTCGAGACTGCTCCGGATCTGATGGCCGAGATCCCCGGCTCGCCCTGGGCGCAATACCCGGGCATGTTGCGGCTGTCAGTTGGCATCGAGTCCACTCGCGATTTGATCGACGACCTGGACAGGGCGCTGGCGGCGCTGCGGGAGTAGCACCCCAGCGCCGCACAAACTGACGCCATTACTCGAACGCGCCGACTTGCTCCTCGGCCGCGGCAAGCAGGCTGCCATCGGACAGCAGATCGGTGATCGCCGCCAGCTCCGGAGCCAGGAAACGGTCAGGGCCGGGACCGGGGACATGCTGGCGGAGCAGATCGAGCGCGGCCCGCGAGCCAGCGCCGGGCTGGATAGGATCGCGCAGATCGATCGCCAGGCCGGCGGCCATCGCCTCGACAGCCAGGACTCGAGCGAGGTTTGTCAGCACCTGGCGCAAGTTCCGGGCAGCATTCCAGCCGAGCGAGACGTGATCCTCCTGGCCGGCCGAGGTCGATACCGAGTCGGTGCTGGCCGGATGCGACAGCCGCCGGTTCTCGGCCACCAGCGACGCGGCGGTGTACTGGGCGATCATCAGGCCGGAGTTGACTCCTGCGTCGGGCGAGAGGAATGGCGGTAGCCCGCGCGAGCGGCTGCCGTCGAGCATCCGGTCCACACGCTGCTGGGAGATCGCGCCGACCTCGCAGGCGGCGATCGTCAGGAAGTCGCAGGCGAACGCGAGTGGTTCGCCGTGGAAATTCCCGACCGACTCAACGCGACCGTCGGGCAGAATGACCGGATTGTCGACCGCCGAGGCTAGCTCGCGCCCAGCGACGATCGTGACATAATCCAGCGTATCGCGCGAAGCGCCGATGACCTGCGGATGGCAGCGAAGCGAGTAGGCGTCCTGGACGCCGTGGATGACGTCGTCGTGGGCGGCAACGAGCGGCGAGCCGGACAGCACCCGGCGAAGGTTCGCGGCGCTCCTGGCCTGGCCCGGATGCGGGCGCAGCGCCTGCAGGTCGGCGGCGAACGGCCTGTCGGTCCCGAGCAATCCTTCAACGGTCATCGCGGCAATGAGGTCGGCGGTTCGGAAGAGGCGCTGGGCATCGACGATGGCCATCGTCAGCATTCCCAGCATGCCATCTGTGCTGTTGATCAGCGCCAGGCCTTCTTTGGCTTCCAGCGCGATCGGCTCAAATCCAGCGGCTGCCAGCGCCGGCCCAGCCGGCGCTGGCTGATTATGCTCGCCGACAACCCAGCCCTCGCCAATCAGCAGCAACGATGCATGAGACAGCGGTGCCAGATCGCCACTTGCGCCGAGCGAGCCAAAGACCGGGATATACGGCACGATCCCCGCGTTCAGCAGCTTGATCAGCCCCTCGGCGACAATCGGACGAGCGCCGGAATACCCCTTGGCCAGCGTCGCGGCGCGCAGCAGAATCAGCGCGCGGACAACCTCCGGCTCGACGGCAGGGCCCATCCCGGCTGAGTGCGAACGGAGGATGGCATGCTGCATCTCGGCGCGCGCAGCGGCGGGTATCAACACACTGGCCAACCCGCCGAAGCCGGTCGTGACGCCATACACCGGCCTGTCATGAGCCGCGGCCTCGTCGATGTAGGCGCGGGTGTGGCGCATACGCTGGTAGGCGTTCTCGCCGAGCTCGACCCGCGCGCCACCCCGCGCGACCGCGATTACGTCGTCGATCGTCAGATCACCACCATCGACCAGCACGACATCCCGATCAGCCATTCCGGCGGTCCCTTCTCATGTCCAATACACAACGCGGCGCTACTCTAGCATGCGCCAGTCAAGCCATCAGCCACACAATCCCAAGTAACACCACCCACGGCGCGACGACCCAGCCGGCAACTACCGTCATCCCAACCGGGATCGGCAGCCAGGCGACGCGCGGAGCGACGCGCCGGCCAATCCAGAGGTAGTAGAAGATCGACAGCGGGATCGCGGCAACCGCCCCAGGGATGATCAGCAGAAGGGCCATATCGCGCCGTTCATTCGCGGGAGCGAAACTCGGCGACGATCGCGTCGGACAGGTCGCTCGTGCTGGCGTGCCCGCCGAGATCGGGAGTGAGCGTCTCGCCACGCGCCAACACTGTCTCGATGCTATCGAGCAGCGCCGCGCCGAGCTCTTCCTTGCCGAGATGATCGAGCAGCATCTTGGCCGTCCAGATCTGGCCGATCGGGTTGGCGATTCCGCGACCGGCGATGTCCGGCGCAGAGCCGTGGACCGGCTCGAACATCGACGGGTAACGCCGCTCGGGGTTGAGGTTCGCGGCCGGCGCCATGCCGATCCCGCCCATCACGGCGGCAGCAAGGTCGGAGAGGATATCGCCGAACAGATTCGAGCCGACAACGACGTCGAAGGTGTCCGGGCGAGTGACGAAAAACGCCGCTAACGCGTCGATGTGGTACTGATCGCTTCGGATATGCTGGTAATCCGCGCCGACAGCAGCGACGACCTCATCCCAGTAGGGCATCGTAATGTTGATGCCGTTCGACTTTGTCGCCGAGGTCAGGTGGCCGCGACGCTTGCCGGTCAGCTCGTAGGCATAGCGCACGACCCGCTCGACCCCCATTCGGGTGAAGACGGTATTCTGGATCGCCATTTCGGCCGGCGTGCCGGCATGGAGCCGGCCACCCATGCTCGAATACTCACCCTCCGAGTTCTCGCGGACGACAACGAGGTCGATGCTGCCGGCTTCCCGGTCGCGCAGGGGGGATCGCACGCCTCGTAGTAACCGCGCAGGGCGCAGATTGACATACTGCTGGAACGTCCGGCGGATCGGGATCAGGAGTCCCCAGAGCGAGACGTGGTCCGGCACCCCGGGATAGCCGACAGCGCCAAGAAAGATCGTCTCGAACCCGGCGAGCGTATCGAGGCCATCGGCCGGCATCATCTCCTGGCGTCGAGCGTAGTATTCGCAGCCCCAGGGGAACTCAGTGAAGTCGAACGCCAGCCCGCCGTCCAGCTCGGCCGCAGCTTCGAGGACCTTCACGCCCTCGGCGACGACCTCCGGCCCGATCCCATCGCCTGGAATCACTGCACAACTGACTCGCTCCATCGCTGCGTCCCCTCCCGCTTTGGCCAGCACAACCGCATCGCCCGAACACTATAGCGCGTGTCAGCAGCAGGATCGCACGACGCGCGTATCGACGGGCTTGGGGCTCGGCACGGCGGCAGGTCGGGTCGCAGGCAACCCTCGTCCGCCTTTCGGAATACAGGCTCCGGGATCATTGCTTATGGCAGCAGATTTGCGATTGTGCGTCCTGGCTGGCCGGGCGTTTCGACCGCTTTTACCACGCACGTGGAATGCCGACCGGACACGACCTGGCATCGCAAAGGAGAAGCCGATGGGCTCACTCGGGACGGTTGTCGCAACGTTCCTGGCCTCGGCAGTCGAGGTCGTTGAAGTCATCACGATCCTGCTGGCGCTGGGGATCACGCGCGGCTGGCGCTCGACACTGGCCGGCGCGGCGGCGGCGCTCGTCATCCTCGCCGTTCTGACCGCGATCCTCGGAACCGCGCTCCAGCGCTGGATCAACCTCTCGGCACTGCAGGTGTTCGTCGGCGCGTTGTTGCTGGTCTTCGGCCTGCAATGGCTCCGGAAGGCGATCCTGAGAGCATCCGGACTCAAAGCGCTACATGACGAAGACGCACTGTTCGCCGCGGAGGTGACGACGGCGCAGGGTGTGCCACTGGTGGCAGGGGAGTCAATCGACTGGTTCGCCGCGACTGTCGCTTTCAAGGGCATGCTGCTGGAGGGTCTGGAGGTCATCTTCATCGTGATGACAGCCGGGGTGGCCAGCGGGCATCTCGGCCAGGCGGCAATGGCGGCACTGGCCGCGGCGGTCATCGTCGGCGCGTCAGGCATCGTCCTTCGCCGCCCGCTCTCTCGTGTCCCGGAGAACACGCTCAAGTTCGGGGTCGGGCTGCTGCTGACGACCTTCGGAACGTTCTGGGCTGGCGAAGGGCTGGGCATCCACTGGTTCGGCGGCGACCTGGCGCTGCTCTGGCTCCTGGCGGTCTATGCCGCGCTCGGATTGGTGGCGGTGCGTCAGCTGACCCGGCAGCAGAGTCTCGTTACAGCCCAGGAGGCAGCCTGATGCATGTGATTGTGCGGTTTCTGGACTTCCTGCGAGATTTCATCATCGGCGACGCATGGGAGATCGCTGCCGGCCTCGCGATCACACTCGTCGCTCTCGGGCTCATCTCGCACCTCTGGCGTGGCAGCGAAGTGCTCGGATTCGTGCTCGCAGGTGTGGTCATCGGGCTGACCTGGTGGTCGCTACAACGCGCAGCCAGCCACTGAGTGGCGTCGCCGGTCGGTGAGACGACCCTCAGTCAGCGACCTGCGCTTCCTCATGCGCGAACTGAGTGCGGTACAGCTCGGCATAGCGCCCGTCGACCGCAAGCAGCTCCAGGTGCGTGCCACGCTCGACGATACGGCCGGCCTCGACGACGAGGATCAGGTCTGCCGCGCGAACGGTCGAGAGCCGATGGGCGATCACGAGCACGGTTCTGCCCTCGAGCGCCTCGCTGAGCGCTGCCGAGACTGCCACTTCCGACGTTGAGTCCAGATGCGCCGTCGCCTCGTCCAGGATGACGACACGCGGGTGAGCCAGCAATAGCCTTGCGATCGTCAGCCGCTGGCGTTCCCCTCCGGAGAGGCGATAGCCGCGTTCGCCGACGACTGTGTCGAGCCCGTCCGGCAAGGCCGCGATGACATCCGCAAGTCGCGCCCGGCGCAGGGCATCCCATAGCTCCTCGTCGGTCGCCGTGGGAAAAGCGATCGCCAGGTTTGCGCGGATCGACTCGTGGAACAGGTGGCCATCCTGGGTGACCATTCCGAGCGTCTCTCGCATAGCGGTGAAGCTCAGATCGCGGACATCGACGCCAGAGAGACGAATCGAGCCACTATCGACATCGTAGAGCCGCGGGACGAGCTGGGCGATAGTCGACTTCCCCGCGCCCGACGAGCCGACAAGGGCGACCATCCCACCAGGCTCGGCGCGAAACGAGATATCGTGGAGCACCTCGATCCCGCCGCGTGTGTCGAGGACGGCAACCTCCTCGAGCGACGCGAGCGAAACCTTGTCGGCCGGCGGGTAGCTGAACGAGACATGCTCGAACTCGATCGACACCGGGCCGGGCGGCACGACGCGGGGGTTTGGCGCTTCCTTGATCAGCGGCTCCAGGTCGAGCACCTCGAAGACGCGCTCGAAGCTGACCATCGCGTTCATGACATCGACCCGCGCGCCGGCCAGCGCAGTCAGCGGCGCGTAGAGCCGGGTCAGCAACAGCGAGAGAGTGACAACCGAGCCAGCCTCCAGTTCCCCGCGAAGAGCGTAGAACCCACCCAGACCATAGACGACCGCGAGCGCCAGGGCCGAGACAAGGGTAAGCGCGGTGATGAAGACGGCCTGCAGCATCGTAGAGCGAACACCAATGTCACGAACGCGTCGTGCTCGGCGGGCGAACTCGACCGACTCCTCGGCCGGCCGGCCATAGAGCTTGACCAGCGTCGCGCCCGGCGCCGAGAAACGCTCGGTCATCCGGGTGCTCATCTCCGCGCTATAGTTCGCCGCCTCGCGACGAAGTGCCGCCAGTCGCGCGCCAAGCCGGCGGGCTGGCAGGACGAACACCGGCAGCAGTACAAGAGCCAGCAGAGTGATCTGCCACGAGATGCGAACCATCACCGCAAACGCCAGCAACAACATGACAACGTTGCTGACCACACCGGATAACGTGTCACTGAATGCCCGCTGCGCGCCCATGACATCGTTATTCAGCCGGGAAACAAGCGCGCCGGTGCGGGTACGAGTGAAGAAGGCTATCGGCATGCGCTGGACATGGTCGAAGACAGTTGTGCGCAAATCAAGGATGAGCCCCTCACCGATGGTTGAGGAAAGCCAGCGATTCAGGATGGTCAGCCCGCCTTCGAGAACGGCAAGCACAGCGATCAGGCTGGCTAGCGTGATGATGATGCGTTCAGCTTTCCCGTCGATGATCGCGTTGATGACGCGGCCGGCCAGCACCGGTGTAGCCACCGCCAGCGCCGCCGTCACGACGCTGAGCGCGACAAATAGCGCGATCCGACCTCGTCGGGGCTGCGCGAAGACGCCGATCCGTTTCAGGGTCGCGACCGAGAACGGCCGCTGATCACTGATCGAGTCGGTCGTCCGAACCATCGATCGCCAGGCCATGTGCATGCTCATTGTGTCTTGTCCTGTATCAGCGAGAGCAAAATACCGGCGCGTTGGTCAAACGCGCCCCACGCTACAACTCACGGGTGATGGATTATATGGTCGAATCGGCTCTGGCGTCCCACGCCTCAATCCCACAGCTTGCCGAGGAGTGATGGATCGATATTCCCGCCGCTGATGACGATCCCGACCCTGCGGGATTCGGCGGGCAGCAGTCCCTCCATGACAGCGGCGACCGGGACAGCGGCGCTCGGCTCGATGACGAGCTTCATCCGGGTAATAGCGAAGCGCAACGCGTCGAGGACTTGATCGTCGCTGACGATAAGAACATCGTCCAGAAGCGCCTGCATGACCGGGAACGTCAACTCGCCGGGTGTTTGCGAACGGGTGCCGTCCGCGATCGTGGGCGGAGGAGGGATGACGACCCGCTCGCCCTTTTCGATCGAGAGCTTCGTGTCGTCCGCCCCGACTGTTTCGACTCCGTAGATGCGAATGGATGGATCGATGCCCTTGGCTGCGACTGCACAGCCAGCGATCAGCCCACCGCCGCCGATCGGGATGACCAGCGTGTCGAGATCCGGCACAGCCTCGAGCAATTCCAGCACGACGGTGCCCTGGCCGGCCATCACGAACGGGTTATCGTAGGGCGGGATGACGACCATGCCACGCTCCGCAGCCACCACGTGCTGGTAGTCGGCGCCATCAACCTTCTGACGATCGAAGAGGACAACCTCGGCGCCATAACCACGGGTGGCGTTCTGCTTCACCTGCGGCGCATCGTCCGGCATGACAATAACTGCCGGGATACCAAGGAGCCTGGCCGAGATCGCGACGCCCTGTGCGTGGTTGCCGCTGCTGTAGGCGACGACACCGCGCTCGCGGGTGGCCGCATCCAGTCGGCTGATCGCATTGTAGGCGCCGCGGAACTTGAACGAACCGGCCCGCTGGAAGCTCTCGCACTTCAGGAAGACCTCGCGGCCGGTCAAATCGTTGAGCGTGCGACTGCTGATGACCGGGGTCGTGTTGACGATGCCTCGGAGCTGTTCCGCCGCCGCCAGCACGTCATCGAAGGTGATTGCCAGATTTCCTGCCGCGCTCATCGGTCGCTCCCGCTTCTCCCGCCAACATCCGCAGGCCCAGCTACACGCCGGGCACGCCCATCATCATACCGCCATGCCGCGCGTCTCACTGAGCGTGCAAGACTCCGCCCTGTGGTCTCGGGACTTTGTGGGACTTGTCATCGCAAGCCTGTCCGCTATTATGTTTGAGATTGGGTAGCTCCTCGTCGTCCTATTGCGTTGTTGCCGAAGGGAGCCTCGCCGAATGAGCGATTCCTCAACCCCTGCGTACGATGTCCTGATCGTCGGCGCCCGCGTCGCTGGCGCCAGCCTCGGCCTGCTGCTTGGGCAGCGTGGCCACCGCGTCCTGATGGTCGATCGGGACCGATTCCCGAGCGACACAATGTCCACACACTACATGTCGCGCTGGCATGTCGATCTTCTCAAGCACCTCGGCATCCTTGCGGAAGTCGAGGCAGCCGGGTTTCGACGCATCACCCGGGCAAGGTCATACATCGAGGACTGCCTGTTCGAAGCGCCGATCGGCCCCGGCGACTCGTTCGCGCTCGCGCCCCGTCGCGCTCACCTCGACTCACTGTTGATCGAGCACGCAACGCGCCACGGATCGGTCGAATTCCGCGAGCGAACCCGCGTCGTCGGGTTGATCGAGGAGGATGGCCGGGTCATCGGCGCGCGTATCACGACGCCAGGCGGGGTAACCGAGGAGGTACGCGCGACAGTCGTCGTCGGCGCCGACGGAAAGTACTCGGATGTTGCCCGCTGGGTTCGGGCCGAGACATACGAGTCAACGCCAGCAATCCGGCCGGCATACTACGGGTACTACGAGGGGATCGAGCCACTCCCCGACACAGCAGTGGAGCTGTTCTTCGTCGGTGACCATATCGGCTTTCTGTTCCCCATGCAGCCTGGCATGGACTGCATCGCGTTCGAGTTNNCCAACGATGGGGACACGGTTCGCCAACGCGCGCCTTACCGGACGGATGATCGGGACACGAGGCGTCGAGAACTACATCCGCAAACCCTATGGCCCGGGCTGGGTGTTGACCGGCGACGCCGGCCTGCTGATGGACCCGAGCACCGGCGTCGGCATGGGCGACGCGTTGGGGCAATCGTTCTGGCTCGCTGGCGCGCTCGACCGCGCGCTGAACGGCGGTGGCTGGGACACCACGATGGCGGGGTTCCAGCAGCAACGCGACGAAGCATTGATGCCTCTCTACCGATTGACTCTCTGGTTTACCACGCTGGGTCGGACGTCTGACACGGCAATGACCTACCTCCGGGCGATGTTGTCATCTCCTGCGATCGCTCGTGTTGTCCCGACCCTCTTCCCCGGCTTGGTCGAAGACGCCCTGCCGGCGCATCTGCGGCCAATCCTCCAGCAGACCGCGAACGGGTTCCGAGACGCTGCCACGAGCGTGCCGATGGCAGCAGGATAAGGAAGCGGTTGCGATGCCACAGATCGATGCCAACGGACTATCGCACCACGTCATCGTCGAGGGAGACGGGCCAGCGGTGCTGCTGCTGCACGGATTCCCGGACACGGCGGAGATGTGGCGCGCTCAGATTTCCGCGCTGGGCGACGCCGGATTCCGCACCATCGCGCCGGACTTACGGGGACGCGGGAACACGGAACAGCCGGCATGGGTCGAGGACTACGCGCTGCCAAACATCGTCCAGGACGTCGTCGCGATCATGGACGCGCTCGGCGTCGAGCGCGCCCACGTCGTCGGACATGACTGGGGCGCGGTGGTGGCCTGGTCATTGGCGGCGTATCTGCCGGACCGAGTTAGCAGCCTTGTAGCTCTGTCGGTCGGACATCCCGGAGCGGTGACCAGACCGACGATCGAGGCGTTACAAAAAGGGTGGTACCGCCTGTTGTTTCTATCTGACTCCGCCGAGACGGTGCTTCAGCAGGATGACTGGTATCTGATGCGCACCCTGCTCGATGGCCAGTCCAACTTCGAGCGCCACCGCACCACCCTGTCGGCGCCCGGCGCACTCAGTGCCGGGCTCAATTGGTATCGAGCGAATCTCCCGATCGAGCGTCTATCTGGCGGACGGAGCGCATTGCCGGCCGTTCGCGCGGACACACTCGGGGTATTCGGCGCGCACGACCGCTACCTGGCTGAGGACGCGATGAGCCGTTCCGAGACGCAGGTACGCGGCAGTTGGCAATACGAACGGTTCGACGACGCCGGCCACTGGCTCCAGACGGACGAGTCGGAGCGGTTCAACCGACTGCTTCTGGAGTTCCTGGCTGCGCGACACTGAACGAGATATCGGGTGGCTGGCCGCGGCGCGCACCGCAGCCGGCCACCCGACAATGATCTACCCCTCGCGTCGCCAGTTGGCGATGTCCCAGTACGGACTGGTCCAGGAAGTCGGGTCATATCCGGTCAGGTTGGAGGCCGCTGCGGTGAGGCCCTGGGGGAGAACCAGTGGAATCTCGACGTAGTCGTTGACCGAGATGT
>MTKZ01062705.1_pt1 | contig 11509 bp, 5 predicted proteins | sample 1042781 | NCBI WGS metagenome assembly MTKZ01 (sample SAMN06212207, study PRJNA360539) | anaerobic digester metagenome | biome: Wastewater treatment plant; material: sludge; isolation source: anaerobic digester fed with sludge from wastewater treatment plant | place: Denmark: WWTP Viborg ...
CTCGGGAATATTGATCTGCTGGGTGCATTTGGGGACGCAGGCTCCGCAATTGACGCACTTGTCGGCGCGCGAATCCTCGGGGATCCAGGCCAGGTATTCCTGCTTGTGACGCCTATTCTGGTTGAACATCACCGCTTGGTTGTAGTGGCCAAAAACTTCCGGAATTGCCACCTTGTGGGGACAGGGCAGGCAATATCCGCATTCGCTGCAGGGAACGGGGATGCGGCGGAGATATTCCAGACGGGCGCGGTTGTAAATTTTCAGTTCCTTTTCGTCGAGCAAACCCGCTTTCGCTGAATTGGCGAGGCGAACGTTCTCCTGCAACTGCTCCAAACTGCTCATTCCGGATAACGCCACTGTGCAGCCGGGATGGTCCCAAACCCAGTTGAGTGCCCTCTGGACGGGCGTCCAGGCGTGCGAACTCTTTTTCCAGACCGACTCGATGTCCGGCGGGATGGATTGGACGAGCTTGCCGCCGCGCAAAGGCTCCATGGCGATGACGCCCAAACCCTTTTCCACAGCGAGCCGGTAGCCGTTCAGGCCGGCCTGGTAATGCGTGTCCAGATAGTTGAACATGAACTGGCAGAATTCCCAGTCGAAGCCATTCACGATCTTTTTGAAGACCGGGTATTTGTCATGGAAGGAAAAGCCGATGTGCCTGATCTTTCCATCGGAACGAGCTTTTTCCAGCCAGGCGGGAACCTTCAGGCGGCGCATTTCTTTCCAGGCTTTGTCGTGCAGGGAGTGTAGCAGATAGTAGTCGATGTAGTCCGTTTGCAGCTTTTCCAACTGCTTTTCCAGATAGTCTGCGGCGTCGGATTCCTGTTTGACCATCCAGCAAGGCAGTTTGGTGGCGATGTAGAACTTGCTGCGGTCGTTTTGGGCGACGAATTTTCCTAAAACCTGCTCGCTTTCGCCACGGTGGTAAACCCAGGCCGTATCGAAGTAATTGACCCCGTTGTCCACAGCGTATTGCAGCATTTCCAGTACGCGGGGTTCGTCGATCTTTCCGTCTTTTGCGGTCGGGAGGCGCATCAGGCCAAGCCCAAGCGCTGAAAGGCGTTCCGGGGAGCCGGGCATCTTTCTGTATTTCATGTTCGCGTTCACCTTTATGTTTTTTTCCGTGTCCCAAACGCGGTCCAAACTGTCAATCAGATTTTCGCCCTCGGCTTGCCGCCATGCGTCCGGAGCCCTTTATTGAGGGCGTTTTCCGGCCCGGCGGCGGAAGAATGTCCTTGACACAAAAGCTGAGTCTTAGGTTTGGCTTTGAACATAAGAAAAATAAAGACACAGTGGAGGATACCATGCCCGAAGATCTCAAATACGGGACCATCAGTTCCAACGCGGCAATGGAGCTGGAAGAAAAATACGGAGCGCACAACTACCACCCGCTGCCAGTCGTTCTGGCCAAGGGTGAAGGCGTGTTTTTATGGGACCCGGAAGGAAACCGTTATTACGATTTCCTCTCCGCCTATTCCGCCGTCAACCAGGGACACTGCCATCCCAAGATTATCAAGGCCCTGTGCGACCAGGCCAAGGAACTGACCCTCACTTCGCGCGCCTTCTTTAACAACAAGTTGGGCGATTACGAAAAGTACATCACCGAGTTTTTCGGCTACGACATGGTGCTGCCGATGAATTCCGGCGCCGAGGGCGTGGAAACCGCGATGAAGCTGGCCCGCAAGTGGGCTTACCAGGTGAAAGGCGTGGAAAAGGACGGCGCGATCGTCGTCTTTGCCGAAAACAACTTCCACGGCCGCACGCTGGCGGTGGTTTCCGCATCCACGGATCCCGACTGCTACGAAGGTTTCGGGCCGTTTTTACCCGGCGTGGCCAAGATTCCTTACAACAACTCCAAAGCCCTGGGCGATTTTCTGGAGAAAAAGGGCAAAAACGTCGCCGCCTTCATTGTGGAGCCGATCCAGGGCGAAGCGGGCGTTTTCGTGCCCGACGATGGCTACCTGAAAGCCTGTTACGACCTCTGCAAGGCGCACAACGTGCTTTTTATCGCCGACGAGATCCAGACCGGGATCGCCCGCACCGGCAAATTGCTGGCCTGCGATTATGAAAACGTCCGTCCGGACATCCTGATCCTGGGCAAAGCCCTCGCCGGCGGCGTGATGCCGGTTTCCGCCGTTTTGGCCGACCGCGAGATCATGCTCACCATCAAGCCGGGCCAGCACGGTTCGACCTTTGGCGGTTTTCCGCTGGCCTGCGCCGTCGCCAAAGCCTCTCTGGAAGTGGTGAAAGAGGAAAAACTGGCCGAACGCGCCTACGAACTGGGAAATTTCTTCCGCGATGAACTGAGGAAGATCAAGCACCCGATGCTCAGCCTGGTGCGGGGCAAAGGACTCCTGAACGCGATCGTGATCGAGCCCAAAAACGGTTACGAAGCCTGGGACGTCTGCCTCAAATTCAAAGAGCGCGGCATCCTCTGCAAACCGACGCACCGCCACATCATCCGCCTGGCGCCTCCGCTGGTCATCACCAAAGAACAGCTGGCCGAAGTCGCGGGCATCATCAAAGACGTGTTTGACGAACTCTGATACATCCGATCCAATGATTAAAACCATAGGCCGGAAGGTGGGAGCTATCCCGCCCTCCGGTTTCTCTTTCAGATGACGGACAGGCCTGATTTCCGCAGCGGCTTTGTCGCCATCCTGGGCAAGCCCAACACCGGCAAATCCACGCTAATGAACCGCATTTTGGGCGAAAAGGTCTCCATCACCTCGCCCAAGCCCCAAACCACGCGCTACGCCATCAAGGGGATCCTTAACCGCGAGGATTGCCAGGTCGTTTTCATCGACACGCCCGGTTATCTGGAACCGCGTTACGAAATGCAGCAACGGATGCGGCGTATCTGGTCGGAGGCTTTCCAGGGCGTGGATCTGATCCTCTTTATGAGCGATGTGCTCAGATTTCCCACCGATTTTGACAACCAAGTCCTTGAGTTGTTGAAAAACGTCAACATCCCCCAGATCGCGGTGTTCAACAAGATCGACCTCAAACCGGAGCTCAGCCGCGCTGCTTTTACAGAGCGACTTCCGGGCTCGATCTGCGAAACACGCTTCATTTCAGCGCGGATCGGTGAGGGGATCCCTGAATTGCTGGAAGCCTTGCTGCGCTTCGTTCCGTTCCACGAGCCGTATTACCAGGAGGACCAGCTCTCCGACCTTCCGCTGCGCTTTTTCGCGCAGGAAGTGATCCGCGAGGGCATTTTCCACTTGCTGCAACAGGAAATTCCCTATGCCACGGCGGTGTTGATCGAACGTTTCAAGGAAGAGGAAGGCCGGACGGTGATCGACGCTGTGATCTGGCTGGAAAGGCAAAGCCAGAAAGTCATCCTGATCGGCAAAAGAGGCGAGGGACTGGCCAAGATCCGCGTCTACGCGGAAAAGCAGCTATCGGAGTTTCTGCAGGTTCCGGTGCAGGTCCATCTCTGGGTGAAGGTCAATCCGGGCTGGCGCAAAAAATCCACAGCGTTGAAGGAATTGGGTTTTGGCTGATTTATAGCGCGGTGAATTCTATTGACATTATTCAAGCTCCGCCAAAGGTAGCATCCAAGGTAGCCCAGGCTTTGGTTTTTTAGTTTTTCCAGATTGTTCCCAGCGTGGAGAATATGCATCAAAACAGCGTTGCAGACAACATCCTGGTCATCGATATCGGCAATACCAACATCAGCTGCGGTATCTACCAGAACGATAATCTGATCTGGTTCGGACGGCTCTTCAGCTCACGCAACCGGACAGCGGACGGATATTTCAGCCTGCTCAGCCAGCTGCTGAAAGACATCCTCACCGTCCTCACGGGCGTAGTCGCCGAACTGGTGAGGCCGTTGGCGCCAGCTTCCGGCGTCATCGACAAAACCCTGACCCTGGATGGCATCCATCTGGCCTTCAAGCACTTGAAACAACTGTAAAACACTTTATGCTGAAGCGCTGTATCCTGGTCGCGGTCGTTCTAAGCCTTGCCTGCCTGGCGCTGGCGGAAGACTTCTATCCGCGGCTTTACATCGGCGGATACAACCCGCTCGTCGGCAACCGGGTGGACATCTACAATCTCTACAAGGGCCTGAACTTCAACGCCGAACAGCCTTATCTGGTGCGGGAATTTGCGCCGGACTCCAAAGAGGAGATCGACTTCGACAACTCGCAGGTGCTGATCTCCACGCAGATCGAGGGTTTCGACCTCGTTCCGCCGCGTGTCCTTTCCTTCGACGCCTATTTCGCCAACCTCACCAGGCAGGCCTTCCGCAAATCGCTTTTCAACCAATACACCACCCAGGAACAGCAGACGCAGGTCACCACCACCGGCCTGATCAAGGAATTCGTGCTGGAACTGCCCACCATCGCCATGCCCAAATCCGTGCAGAAGGTCCTCGGCTCCTCGGCGGGGCGGCTCAACCTCGACGGAACGGAGAAGGTGACGATCGAGGCCGGCAGCACGAAACGCAAGAATGTGGCGATCTACGAGACCAACAACGCCAGCAATTTCGACCTCAAGATGGAGCAGGAAACCAACTTGCGTCTGTCCGGAACGATCGGCGAGAAGATCGGGGTCAACCTCAAATACAACAGCAAACAGGACGAACAGCTCTTTGACCCGAACAACGTGAGCATCAAATACACCGGCGACGAGGACGAGGTCATCCAGAGCATCGAGGCCGGGAACATCACGCTGTCGCTCTCCGGCTCGCGCTACATCAGTTATTCCACCTCCTCGCAGGGCCTCTTTGGCGTGACCTCGAAATTCAAATACGGCAATCTCGACCTCACCCTCATCACCAGTAAGGAAGAAGGCCAGAAAAACACCCAGTCCTACATCGGCACCAGCCAGGCCGACTCCACGGTCTTCCGCAGCAAGGACTACGCTTCCCGCACGATGTATTACCTGGCCAATCCCTACGACCTTTACCAGCTTTACACCCAGGAAGACGTTTCCCCGACCGTGCCCGAGGGCTGGGTCAATAACGCGATCAAAACCAGCCCCAGCGGCGCCTGGTATATCAAGACGCCCGAACTGCTGCCGGAAAGCGGGACGGTGCGCGTCTTCATCGACGACGCCAACGCCAACAACAATGTCGCCTCCGCGGTGGGGGACACCATCTTTTTCAGCGCCTCGGACTACTATGTGCCCTATTACGACGAGTTGATCGAAGGGACGGATTTCGTCACGGACTACAGCGCCGGCTTCATCCAGATCAACCGGACCCTGGACAGAAGGGCGACGGTGGCCGTCAAATATACGCGCAAGGACGGCATGCTCGTCCCGGTCAACAGCGAGGCGCAGGACGGCATCCTCCATGCCAAAGTGATCCGCCGCCGCAACCAGGAATACGATCCCACCGATCCGGATAACGTCTGGCAATACCAGATGCGCAACGTGTATGACATGCACAAGACGAACATCCGCAACGACGGCTTCAAACTGGAGATCTACACCGTCAACGTGGATCTCACGCGCAACTACCTGATCCCGGATTCGCTGGCTGTGCCGGGCATTATCACCTACAACGACTACCTGCGGATGGACAGCACCGGCGACGGCCTGATCAACGGCGACGACAATACCGTCAACCTGACCACCGGGATCGTGATGGTTCCTTTCATCCAGCCCTTTGGCCCGCTGGGGGACGGCATCATCTACACCGACGAGAGCGAAAGCATCAGTTACCTGGACATCAGTTTCTACATCTCCATTAAAGGCAAGATCGGACGCGAGGCGGTGGATCTTTCCCAGGGCGGCATCCTCAAGGGCAGCGTGGTCGTCAAAGTCAACGGCATCCAGCAAAAGGAGAACATCGATTACATCGTCGATTACGACTTCGGACGGATCACCTTCCTCACTTCCGCTGGCAAGGATCCAGACGCCAAGATCGAGATCGATTACGAATACCGCAGCACCTTCGAAGTGGCCAGCAAATCTCTGGCCGGAATGCGTGCGGACTGGAATTTCACCGACTGGGCCAAACTGGGCGGAACGCTGATCTACCGCTCGGAAAAGGTTTCCGACCGACGGCCCAGGATAGGCAACGAGAACATCGAAATGTTCATGGCCAACGTGGACGGCAGCCTCACCTTCAAACCGGCTTTCGTCACGCGCTGGCTGGACGCCCTGCCTCTGATCAGTACTACCGCCGAATCCCGCATGGTCTTTTCCGGCGAGGTCGCCTACACGATACCCAGTATCTACGGCGATCCCCACGGCAAGAAGAAAGAGGCCTTCCTGGACGATATGGAGTCCATCGTGGATTCCTATCCCATGGGCGTCACGATCGGCTCCTGGTCCCAGGCCAGCCGTCCCTACAACAGCAGCCTCGCCAAGGGCCGGACGAACTGGTACAATCCCAAAAACATCCACCGCGAACAGATCGAGGATCCGCTGACCCTCACGGACAGGGAAAAGCGGGAAACCGTGACCGTCCTGGCCCTCAAGGTCTTTCCCAACAACCTCGGCATGCCCGGTTCCAACGTCTGGAGTTGGGGCGGGGTGATGAAATACCTGGGCAACCAGTTGGACTTTTCGCAAAAGAAATACATCGAGCTGCTGGTCAAGGTGGATACGAACACCGGAGAGCCCGTCCCGCATCCCATCATGCGCATCGACCTTGGCGACATCAACGAGGACTTTTACACCGATTACGGCGGACTCAACAAACTGAATAACGAGGACGCCAATAACGACGGTTCGATCACGCTGGACGAGGACACCGGACTGGACGGCATTTTCCACGACCAGCCCGGCGCCGATCCCAACGACCTGGCGGACAACGTTATCGACCAGTACGGCGATTATCCCAAGATCAACGGCACCGAGGGCAACCGCGTCCTGGACACCGAAGATCTCGACGGCAACGGCGTCCTGAACAACCTCGACCGCTATTTCAGCTATTCCTTCTCGCTTTCAGACTCGCTCTACCTGGAAAACATCAACCACGACGGCTGGCGGCTTTACCGCATCCCCATCACCGACCCCAGCGTGTACGAGGTCGTGAACAACTCCTCTTCCGGCGTGCCCCCCAGCCTCAAAAAGATCTCCTTCGGACGCATCATGCTGGAGACCGACGAAACCGCCAAGGTCCTGATCGCGGACATGTCCGTGGTGGGGAACAAGTGGCAGGATTTCTTCATCCGCGACGTGGACAACAACATCCTCCCGGACGCCACGGTCAATGCTTACAACACCGGTTACCTTTCCGGGATCGTGAACAACCAGAAGAACAGCAGCCACTACGTCTCGCCCGAAGGCACCTATTACATCGAATCACGCCGCGAATCCAGCGAGTCCGCCCTCACCCTGGCCATCCAAAACCTTCAGCCCTCCCACCAGGTCCTGCTGCGCCAGCGGCTCTTCGATCCCTACAGCCTGCTTTCCTACGAGAAGATCAAGTTCTGGGTCTATCCCGAGGCCAGCGAAAGCAATCCCTTCCATCCGGATTCCGTGGACGTCGTTTTCCGCGTGGGAGCCGACAGCCTCAACTTTTACTGGATCCGCCAGCGTGTGCCCGTGTTGCCTTATCTGACCAAGATGGACCGCCCTTCCTGGATGGAATTCACCTACGACCTGGCGGACATCACCGCGCTCAAACAACTCAGCCCGGATGCCACGCAGGGCGAGGTCGCCATTGGCAACGCGGTTTACGGCTACAAGGGCAGCCCCACCATGACCAACGTGCGCGACATCTATTTCGGGCTCTACAATCCGCCGGGACAGGCCTCTGCGCAGCCCTACAACGGCATCATCTACTACAACGACCTCCGGGTGACCGATCCCTATGAGGACGTCGGGATCGCGAGGCGCGTCTCGCTCAATTCCACTTTCGCGGACGTCAGCACGCTGGATGTGGACTACGAGGAAAAAAGCGAGAACTTCAATACGACCATCCAGCGCGGGCGTACCAACACCTTCACCTCTTCGACGACCTTCAACATCGTCAATAAATATTTCCTCAATAAACTTTTCCCCAATACCTGGAACCTGGACATCCCGCTCAGCCTGTCACGAAATTACAGCCTCGGGATACCCCGTTTCCGCGCCAATTCCGACCTCTTGCGCGACGAGATCACCGATCCCGCGGAAAAGAAACGCGAACGCAACGAAAGCCTCACCTACGCGGCGGATTTCGGCTTCAGCCAGCGTCGGGCGCCCCAGTCCAAGATCCTCGAATATCTGATCTACCGCGGTTCCCTCAGCGGTCGCGTCGAGAAATCCTGGCGCTATACCCCGACCACGGTGGACACCACCTTCTCCTGGCGCGGGACCTACAACTACAACATCAGTTTCCCCAGCGACAAGGTCAGTTTCCCGCTCTTCAAAAACTACCGCCTGGGCTTTTTCCCCACCACCTGGAACAACAGTTTCACCCTGAACAACACAGAGCCCCAGGCCTGGAACTGGGAAAAGCGCGAGGGCGTCTATGCCTGGTATCCGCGCGCCCAAACGCCCTACACCAAGGTCTTCACAACTGACACCAACATCAATTGGGGCCTGACCACGGACATCGCCCTCACGGCGCGCCTGAACAGCAAGCGCGACCTCATCCAGAAGGTTTACCTCAAGAATTTCAACATCGGAAAACTCACGGAATACGTCCAGGACCTCGGCCTCAACTACAATCCAAACTACCTGCGCGATCTGCTGAACTTCACTGTCAGCGGCAACACCCGCTATTCCGAAGCCCAGCGCAAATACTACCAGAACGCCACTGAAGGCCAGATCGAGATCTTCCAGAGCGACGGCAGTTCCAACCGGACCCTGCGCGCCAACCTGACCCTGATGAACTCCACCTTGCTCTCCCGCTGGTCGGAAAAGATCAACACCGCCCACGCCGCCAAACTCCAGCGCGAAGCCGAAAAGGACACCCTCAGGAAGGAAGGCGGGGAAGAGGAGCAGAAGAAAGAGGATCTCTCCATCGAGGAGAAGAAACGCAAGGAAGAGGAAAAAGCCCGCGAGGAACTCTACAAGAAGATCGAAGCCCAACGCCGGGAAGAAGAGGAGAAAAAACGCAAGGAACAGGAAGCCCAGGATGGAGAACCGCCCAAGGAAGGGGAAGGGCAGCCTTCCGGTGACCAGCCGATCGTGGTCGATCCCTTCAGCGGAAACCTCCCCGAAGGAGTGGTCTTCAACTTTGGCAACGAACAGCCTCCGCCAACTCAAGAGGAGCCACCTCCGGAAGAGAAAAAGGAAGAGACCAAGTCCGGCGCTCCCAGCGGCTATTTCCCCGCTACACTGCTCAATTACGCGTCCAGACTCAAGAACGTCACCGTCTCCTACCAAAACGGCTACGTGATGAATTTCGCCCGTAAGATCAACCGGCCTTCCTTCCTCTTCCAACTCGGGTTCCCCCACACCATGCCGTCCGACTCGCTGGAAGCCACCACCGACGACAACACCCTCACCCTTGGCAGCGGAATCGCCTTCTCGCGCAAACTGGACAGCATGATCAACTATTCCTACACGGTCAACAAACGCTACGCCGACGCCTCCAACCAATCCGTGGCCGTCACTTTCCCGGATGTCACGCTGTCCCTGATGGAGATCGAAAAATGGTTTGGGATGGACAAATATCTTTCCAGCAGCCGCCTCAACACCGGATTCCAATACACGGTGCGCTCCAGCGGCGACGTGGACTGGGTGCGTCCCAAACAGGAAACCCGCTCCATCGCGCTCAATCCCCTTTTGGGCTTCACCGGCGCCTTCTTCAAGAAACTGAACACGAACCTTTCCTACGCGCTCACCTCCAGCGAAAACACCACGGACATGGATTCCTACGACATCGTCAAGAACAGCCTGACCCACTCCGTCAACGGCAATTTCTCCTATTCCTTCAGCAGCGGAAAGGGCTTCACCGTGCCCTTCTCCAAGAAGAAGATCCACATCAAGAACGAACTGACCTCAAACCTCGGACTGGTCTTCGAAAAACGCTTCGACGAGACCAAAGGCCGCGAATCCTCCCAGGTGGATTCGGACAACATCCGCATCGCCATCACTCCCGGCGCCACCTACCAGTTTGACCAAAACATCCGCGGCGGCCTCACCGGAACCTGGGAAAAAACCGCCGACAACAAACGCGACACCGGCCTCCGCACCTTCCGTATCGGCGTCTGGGTCGAAGTGAACCTGTAGATATCGGCCGCGGATCCACGCGGGGAAAAAGGGCGGCTGGGCGGCAAGGGTATTGACACGAAAACCGGGTGGGGTAAATTGCCCCCGACTACATACCAGGGAGCGCGAAAAGTGGCTAAAAGCAAGACCCTAAAATCCGATCCGGCCTGTCAGGACGAGGCCTGCTGCCTTTACGAAAAGGGGATCGAACTCGTGGACAGCAACCCCCATGACCTAGCCGGACAGGAATTGATCCGGCAGGCGGCGGAGCTAGGCTACGTCAGGGCTGTTTACCGTTGGGGCGCCATCAGGTATTACACCTATGAGGATTACGCGGAGGCCCAACGCTACTTCCAGATGGCGGCGGCGGAGGATTTTCCGGATGCGGTCTATCATCTCGGACTGATGTACGAACTCGGACAGATCAAATCCCCTCGGGCCTCGCGCGAACCGCGGATCGCCCACGTCCAAAACCTGGCTGAAGCGGAAAAATGGTATCAGCGTGCCATCGAACTCAACCACTGGGTCGCCCATCTCCGCTACGGCAGGATGTTGATCAAGGGCGTCGGCGTGATCAAGGACTACAGCCAGGGCCGCCGACACATCCTCCGTTCCGCCCAAATGAACTACCCGCCGGCGATGGTCGAATACGCCCGCTTGTCGCTCAACGGCCGCGTTCAGGCTGCGGATCCTTTGGCCGCCTACGTTTGGGGCGTTCTATCCGCCGATCCGGAGGGTGTCCAACTCGCCGAGGAAGTGGAAAAAAAACTCCAACCGGAAGAGATCTCAGCCGGCCAGAATGAGGCGAAACGACTGCGCGCCATCCTGGGGAAACGATATCTGGAAGACGCTGACCTGGAAGAGATGGAAACCCGGCTCGCGCCGCTCAGGAGCGAGGCTCCCAGCCACCCCACCAAAGGGGGCCGGTCCGCTTTGCTGCCCTGGAAAGTCAGCGATATCCGCGACCTGAGCCTGAGGATCTTTCCTAAAGAGAAGAAAGTCACCTTCTCCCTCCGGGGCGACCAGTCCTGTAAAACCACCCTCATCCTGCGCCAGGCCTTCACCCCCAAATTCAGTATCCTGCTGCAAAACTACCACCAAATCGCCCTGCTCGACCAACGTCCCGTCCTGCCCCGCGAAAACACGCTCTTGAACGGGATCCGCTGCCAACGCGACAACCAACAGGCCGTGGCGGATTTCAACCACTATTTGCGCCGGATCCTGAACCTGGATGCCAAAGTCCGCGCTTTCGTCTGGATCGGCAAAGGCCGGGAGAAGCGGACTCTGCGCGCGCTCTTCGACCTCAGGGTGGAATATTTATCACCGCACGCGGGGAGCGCCGAAAGGCGATAAAACTCTGATGGCATGATCTGCCTGATGAGTTTTTAAACACAGAGACACAGAG
>MTKZ01006029.1_pt1 | contig 11501 bp, 9 predicted proteins | sample 1042781 | NCBI WGS metagenome assembly MTKZ01 (sample SAMN06212207, study PRJNA360539) | anaerobic digester metagenome | biome: Wastewater treatment plant; material: sludge; isolation source: anaerobic digester fed with sludge from wastewater treatment plant | place: Denmark: WWTP Viborg ...
CTTCGCCCTGCGCTCTTCGCCCTGTGCTCTGCGCCCTGCGCTCACGCCTCACACCTCACGCCTCACTCCTCACGCCTCACACCTCGTCACTCGACTATCGTCATCTCGTCAACCAGGTGACCTGCTCCTGCATAAATATCTATGATCCAGAGTACATATCTGATATCGACAGCAATGGTTCTCTGGACCTCAGGTTCAAAATAAACATCGCCGCTCATGGCTTCCCAGTTTCCGTCGAAAGCAAGGCCGATCAGCTCTCCATATGAATTAAGAACCGGGCTTCCGGAATTGCCACCAGTTATGTCGTTTGTTGTCAGGAAGTTAACAGGGAGATAACCTTTGGATGAGGCATATCTGCCGAAATCTTTATTTCTGTTAAGATCCAGCAGGCGTTGCGGCAGATCGAACTCATAATCACCTGGCTTATATTTATCGACTACCCCTTCGAGAGTTGTATAATATTTATAGGTAACCGCATCCCTCGGATCATAATCTTTAATTGTTCCATAGGAGAGCCGCATTGTCGAATTTGCATCGGGATAAAGGGTTTTTTCCGGAGCCATTTCCCTCAGGGCAGCTATCCACAACCTCCTGCCTGAAGAAAGATCAGTGTCAAACTTCATAAGTTCTTCCGATAGTGAAGAGCGGATTTGGTTGACTGATCTGACAGTAATGGCAACCGGATCATTTTCAAGTACTTTAAGTTTAGGATTTTCCAGAAATGCATTAAATCTCTCTTCACTGGCAAATATTGATCTATTGAACATATCATCAACAAATTTATCGACGTTGCCTTTGAATTTCCTGCCGACAATATTCTTGTAGAAATCCGGGTGGAATTTCTCAGGAACATCTTCCCTGTAAAGACGAAGCATTGCCTTTGCAGTCTTTTGATCGGTAGGCGGATTATAATCTTTATATAGTTCAGGAAGTATATTTTTCAATCTCATAGATGCATCGGTGATCTTTGTCCGGTCGCCTGATTTCAGAGCTTCAGTAAGTCTGGCTGTATAAGCTGCAAAATCGAAGATCTCACAGCCCCGTGTACATTCGCTGAGGTAATGAAATGCATTCTGGAACTCTGCCCGTCCTTCTATTGACGTTCTGATAAGGTTGAGAGCCTGGCCATATTTCGATTTTCTTGATTCATCTTCATTTACCCAGGTATTGAACTGGTTTTCCGTCTGCTGCTTTTTCTCAATTACGTTATTATTTGTAAGCTGGTTATTCTGACCTATTGAGTATTTCCAGTAGTTGGCTGAGCTTGAATATTTTGAAGCATACTGAATATTTACTTTAGGATCGGCGAGCATATCTTCCATCCATAATTCCTGTTTGATACCCCTGATCTTTATTCTGTTCGGATTGGTGATCTTCAACAGTTCATTTACCTCCCATGAAGTATAATATCTCTGTGTTCTTCCGGGATAGCCCATTACCATGGTAAAGTCACCCTCGCTGATATCTTTTATTGAGATTTTAAGCCAGTTTTTGGGATTAAGGGGAATATTGTCCGTTGAAAAGGGAGCAGGTAAGCCGTCGGGTCCGGAATAAACTCTGAACATACTGAAATCGCCTGTATGCCTTGGCCATTCCCAGTTGTCAGTGTCGTCACCGAAGCTGCCGATGGATGACGGAGGTGCACCGACCAGCCTGACATCGGTATATCTTTCATAAACAAGAAGGTAAAAATAGTTACCGCCATAGAATGATGAGACGGAAGCCCTGTAACCATTGCCGGCTGTAGCGGCATTCTCGATAGCTCTCCGGGCTTTATTAATGGTTTCATTTCTGGCGGCTTCTGTCATTTCGGGTTTTACTCCTGCAAGTACCTGGTCTGTAACATCCTCTATTCTGATTAGGAATGAAACGGCAAGTCCCGGGTTCGGAAGTTCTTCTTCCCTGGTCCTGGCCCAGAATCCATCCCTGAGATAATTGTTTTCCACGCTGCTGTGTTCCTGTATAAATCCGTAACCGCAATGGTGATTAGTAAGAAGAAGCCCCTGTGAAGATACAAGCTCACCGGTACATCCGCCATCCATAAAACTGACGACCGCATCTTTCAGGCTGGCATTATTGAGACTGTAAATATCATTGGCTGAAAGTTTCAGACCAAGATCCGTCATTTTTCCGATGTTAAGCTTTTCTATCATGGGTAAAAGCCACATGCCTTCATCGGCCCTTATTGCAGATCCTAAGCTTAATAAGAAAATAAAAAGTATTGAAAACGATTTCTTCATGATTATGGTGATTTGTAGATTTTATTCAGGGTGCAAATATAATTCTACTTTGACAGATTATAAAAGAATTTGTTTATCAGCTTTTTTGACCCTGCACTAAAGAGGCTGTGTAAAAATTCTCCTGGTGCCGTTTTACCCCTAAATCCCCCAAGGGGGACTTAATGAATTACTGATGCTTACATAGCCCCCCCTGGGGGGATGGGGGGTAGATCAGGATTTTCACACAGCCTCTAAAGGGTATAGCCATCGATTGACCTTTTCCCGGCCGGGGTAGTTAAAAAGAGTCTTAAAACTCAATCGACATCTGAGTGTTGAACAATGCGAAGGATCTCCTGTGGTAGGGGGAAAGGCCGTGATTAAGAATTGCCTCCCTGTGATAACGGGTACCATATCCCTTGTTCCTGTTCCATCCNNCAGAAGTATTTTATTCTTCATTCTTCATTCGATTGTTCTTCATTCTTACTTAATACAATAACTCACCAAAATCAGGAAAGAGTCTTAAAACTCAATCGACATCTGAGTGTTGTAGAGAGTGAAGGATCTTCTGTGGTAGGGAGATAGCCCGTGATGAAGGATTGCCTCCCTGTGATACCTGGTACCGTATCCCTTGTTCCTGTTCCATCCGTAGGCAGGAAATTCATCATGTATCCTGTTCATATATTCATCGCGGAAGGTTTTGGCAAGAATGGATGCGGCAGCTATTGATAAATAAAGGCTGTCGCCTTTTACGATTGTTGTATGGCTTATGTTTTTGTAAGGAAAGAACCTGTTCCCGTCAATCAGAAGATGACCGGGAACCTTTGACAGTCCATCTATGGCAAGGTGCATTGCTTTAATTGAAGCCCTGAGGATATTTATAATATCGATTTCATTATTGTCGACAAATGCAACTTTCCATGCAATTGCAGAACTTATTATTTCAGGTCTGAGAAGTTCCCTCTGTTTGGGAGTGAGTTTTTTTGAGTCGTCAAGAAGGGGATTTTTATAATTTTTAGGTAAGATTACAGCCGCGGCTGTTACCGGACCGGCAAGGCAGCCTCTGCCGGCTTCATCACAACCGGCTTCAGTTAAATTGCCGTAAAGGTATTGCTTCAGCATAATCAGTTCATTATAAGCCCGGAATGATTTCAGAGCGGCATAATTACTAAAAATCCGTATTGTTGCAAAACAAAAAAATGATATTTAAAAAATTTTTAATGTAAAAAAAATACACTTTTGTCAAAAAATAATTCTTGTTTGTCAAAAATAGTATTATATTTGAACCCGAAAGTCAATAATAACACAAACAAAAAAACTAAAATCCTGTTCCTGATTACATCGGTGGAGCGGGCTTTTTTTGTTTTTTAATTACATTTGGCAAAATTCTAATTATGATAACCACTGAACAGATAAAAAGTCTTTACGGACGCCGTGATGCGTTAAGGAGGTATCTTTGACATCGACGGCAAGTTGGTACAGATAAATGAGAAAGAAGTCATTTCCCGGCAGCCGGGGTTCTGGAACGATCCGAAGCAGGCTGAGGAGATCCTGAAAAGCATATCACAGCTGAAAAGCTGGACGAAGGAGTTTGATAAAGTAAGTACGGCAATTGATGATGTTGCCGTGATGAATGACTTTTTCCGGGAAGGAGAAGCTACCGAACAGGAGCTTGATTCACAGTATAGTGCATGCATTGAGCTGATCGAGAACCTGGAAGTACGTAACATGCTCAGAAAAGAGGAGGATCAGCTGGGAGCCATTCTCAAGATCAATTCCGGTGCAGGAGGTACTGAAAGCAACGACTGGGCTGCAATGCTTATGCGAATGTATCTCAGGTGGGCTGAGAGAAACGATTACAAGACCCGGGAGCTTGATTTTCAGCCGGGCGATGAAGTCGGAGTCAAATCAGTCACTATCGAAATTGAGGGGGAACANNCGAGATTGAAGGGGAACAGGCTTACGGTTATCTCAAAAGCGAGAACGGAGTACACCGCCTCGTGAGAATATCACCTTTTAATGCCCAGGGTAAACGCCAGACCACCTTCGCTTCGGTCTTCGTTTCTCCTCTTGTGGAAGATAATATTGAGATCGAGATCAATCCTTCGGATATTACATGGGAAACATACAGGTCAAGCGGAGCAGGCGGACAGAATGTGAACAAGGTCGAAACCGCTGTCAGGCTCAGACACCATCCCACCGGGATAGTAATTGAGAACCAGGAGACCAGATCACAGCTGAACAATAAAGAAAATGCGATGAGGATCCTCAAATCGCAGCTTTACGAGATGGAGCTGAGAAAAAGAATGGAGGAACAGGCAAAGATTGAAGGCGCAAAGAAGAAGATCGAATGGGGCTCTCAAATCAGATCGTATACCCTTCACCCTTACAAACTGGTAAAGGATCTCAGAACAGGTTATGAGACAGGAAATGTCCAGGCAGTACTCGATGGCGACCTTAACGATTTCATCAAATCATTCCTGATGGAATTCGCCGGGAAATAGTGGTTTAGGGCAGCCGGGGGAACAGGTGAGCAGAGACTGGTGATCGGTATTCGGTGATCGGTATTCGGTAAGCAGCCAAAACCAGCAACCGGCAACCAGCAACATAGACTATTTAACCCACATTGCAGCTTTTGATTTGCAATGTGCTGATATTATGGGCTATCATTTTTAAAAATTTCGGCAGGGGGGACTACGGATTTTTTTCTCACAAAAGGTGCATATTTATATTTTAGCAGGTCGTATATTTTCTTCACTTCTTTTGTAGGTTCTGTACATTGACGTATAGAAATGGTTTCATTCTTGATGTTGACCAGACTTGTGGTTACACATTTTTGTGTGTTCATTGTTCTCACTATTTCACGCCAGTCGGAGTTTATCCCTTGCTGTTTCAACTGGTAGCGGATGGTTGCCACTAACCAATATGCCAACATTCCTAAATGCAGGTGTGCCATTGCGGCACTGTCTGTTTTATGGTAAATGGGGCGCAGGTCAAGGTCTGATTTCAGGACTCTAAACGTATATTCTATTTCTCTGATAATGTTGTAGATAGACCAAAGTGTTTTCTCGTCGCTTCTTTTCAATGAGGTACGCAAAAAGTAAATCCCGGCTTGTTTGTCGGGGTCTTCGCCTGTTTTGTGCCTACAGCTTATATTTGTTGCAGTACCATTGCCATCGTCTCTTATGTTTATGTCATAATAATTATGCACCGATGGATACTTCTGTTTTAACCGTCCTATCCGTTCGTAAACTTTATTGAGTTTTTTTGTGCCTCCCTTTTTGGTAATGCCTTCCTGTATGTTTTGTATGCCTTCTTCGAACCTTTGAGAAAGCAAGCCGTTCATGCTTTTTTCTTTCAATGCTTTTGCCTGGCTGCGTACCCAAAGGTATTGGTCATTGTCGCCGCAGGTTTTAACTTTTAGCAGTTCTATCAGCTGGTTTTTTTTATCTTTTATTTCCACGTGCAATGCAGTGGTGTCGGCATTATATTCTTTTAGCGATGAGCGTGATACGCACATGTAATCGTAACCCTTGTTTTTGAGCATGGCGATGTTGCCATCGGTAGCTATGCCCGCATCAATAACGACTATTGGCTTGCGATGGGACCAGGAGGTTTGATTGCTCATGGTATCTATTACAGAACCTAAGGTTTTGCAATCGGCCATATTGCCCTCGAAGATGTTAGAGTATTTAAGGAAGCCTTCACGGTTGATGACCACGGCCAATACCACGATGCGGGCATCGTTGCGCTTTTCTTTGCTCCGACCAAATTTGGCTATTTTGCTCCCAGTCTTCCGTCCTTCAAAATACGTATTAGTCAAATCGTAAAGGATAATTTTATCTTCCAGGTCGAACAGATCGTTAGTGCGTTTTGACAGGTATTGTTCCAAGGGCGTCTTTATCTTGTAAAGCTTATGCGATATGCCATAGAGTAGATCCTTGGTGAGTTTATCTTTGTCAATTCCGGTTATTTCACTTATGGCGGAGTTCTCTTTTATAAATGAAACACTTTTAAGTTCCGATGACGGATACACCGCCCTGCTTATGATGTGGGTGGTTGCAAGGGCTATTTTATCTTCTTTCCATCCTGCCTGCTGTAAAAAGCTATATATCCCCAACTGGTCGAAGGCTTGTTTGCAGAGCCATTCGGCACCTATTTCCCGGGCGTCCTTATTTTTTAATGAGGACATTTTGACCGTCTCCCAGTCTTCATTCCCCTGCTTTACATCATATCGCTTTCTACTCTTTATCTCCGCAAAATAATGCTGGGCCAATTGCTCCACTTGCTCATCGACAGCACTTGTAGAAAGGCTGTTGCCCCCGTTAATAATCAATTCTTCTACCCGAGTAGCCAGCAGCTTCTTTTGTTCTACCGTTTCAAGCTCTTCTAACCTGCCAAAACTAATGATTATGCGATGATGGATGCCCCAATTTAAGCGATAGCTCTCGCAAAGCTTAAATACAGTGTAACGCTCTCCGGTGGTTTTATTATGTTTAAAAAATGGTTTGATAAACATGTTACAAAGCTACGCATCTCCTTACTGTTCAGCAATAAGAGCGGGGGGACTACATTTTGATTTAGATAAATCAGCAATTTATTAATACCTGAAAATCTGAATATTGCATTTTGCCCTATTCAGAATTGTTAATAAAATAACGGTTATGAACAGAATTTTGTCTGTTTTTACTAGCTTTACCTGCAATGTGGGTTAAGGAGGGGTGGCCGGGATTGCTAATTTTGAAGCGTATACAATTGTCCTTTTCCCGGCCGGGGTGGTTAAAACGGAATTAGCAAACTTGTACTAATTTCTCCGGACAAAAAAACCACCCCGGCCAGAACATTTATATTTCAGCCTATTGGATGATCTTGTGGTCTGGCCACCCCTCCTTTGAAAGGAGGGGAAAGTTATCTAACTATAATCCAGATAATTACATAAGTTTTCGTAATTATTGCATTTCTTGAGTTGACGGCTATGCCCCTGGGGCCGGGGTAAAAGCTACATACTTCCATGATATTAATGATTTTGGAAATTTAGACAATTGTCTTATCTTTACAGACAAATTTCCACACAAACAAAATATAATGGAAAAACAATCAACCCATAGCAGTAATGACGGTAAAACAGATACTAAACAGTCAGTTACCCTCAAAGGAGAGAATCTCAAAAAGGAAGGTCTCCTGAATACACAGATCAGCAGGGAGTTAAAGAAATATATTAAGAATACAGAATTTAAGAATCTGGTCTCACCTGGTAAATCTGATCTTACATTAACAGGGTTTCTGAACAATAAGCTCCTCATTGTCTATACAATCAGGAAAGGTATCCCCTATTCTTTGTTTGCCCTTATCAAGGATTATACTCCATTTACACTCAACGACTGGGCAGAATACCTGAACATTTCGGGTAAATCACTTACAAGATACAGCCAGTCAGACAAATTCTTTAAACCGATCCATACCGAAAAGATCATTGAACTTGCTGAGGTCACAAACCTTGGCCTGGGGGTTTTTGGTTCTGAAAATAAATTTAAAATGTGGCTTGAAACTCCAAATTATGCCCTTGGCAATCAAATACCATTTGAGCTTCTGAAAGATTCATACGGTAAAGAGATGGTTATGGGAGAACTTACACGCATCGATCAGGGAATCCTTGTTTAATGGAAGTCTACAGGTTATCTAAAAAGAAGTGGGCATCCGAACTTTCGGGTAAGGGTGCTGCACTTAAGGGAGCCCGCTGGAATTCCCCCGGGACTGAAATTATTTACACTGCATCAAACAGATCACTGGCAATGGCGGAAGTTGCCGTTCATCTTACACTTGCAACATTACCGGATGATTACATGATGGTAACCATTTTAATTCCCGATGATGTTTCAATCATTACTGTGCAGGAAAAAGATCTTCCACGCTTCTGGAACTCATTTCCCTATCTGCCGGTGACTCAGACCGTGGGAGATAATTTTATCAGGGAAAACAAATATTGTCTGTTGAAAATACCATCCGCCGTTACCAAAGGTGACTTCAATATTCTAATTAATCCTTTCCACCAGGATTTCAGCAGGATCAGGATTAAAAGCATTGAACCATTTCCGTTTGACAAAAGGATCTTTAAATGAGGGAATAATTCTTCAGAAAGAAAATTCCTAAATTTTTTTGGTAAATTACATCATTATTCAGTAATTTTAGATACCTTAATATTGAAATAAGGCATTTTAAATCTGATCCGTTGCTTTTCTGTCTTCTCAACTAAAAGAATGGATGATATATATTTAAAACTCTGGAATTTCCTGAAGTCTCCTTCCGGAGATATTCCTGACAATGCTACCTTCAGCCGGAAACTCAGGTCATTTCTGATGCTTTTTTTCCTTGAATTGCTCCTGACCATAATCCTGATACTTATTTTCAAAGCACTTCATGAAGCAGGCATATTACCCACGAATGTTCAAAAAGTCCTGTTTTTAAAATCCACGCGCTCAGGATGGAAATTCCTGCTATTATTTGTTCTGATTGCCCCTGTATCCGAAGAAATTATCTTCAGACTGAATCTGCGTATTAAGGAGAAGTATCTCATATTCAATATACTTATATTTATTATTGGGTTATCAATGATATTGATAAATATTTACAGGGCAAAGTGGTTCAGGATTCTGGTTCTTGCTTCAGGCCTTGTCGTACTGATTTTCTCGTTTTTTATGAGATCCATTATAGCTCCTTCTTTATTAAACTTCTGGCACAAAAGGTTCAAATGGATCTTTTATGTAACGGCTGTCATTTTCGGTTTAGTCCATATCTTCAATTATAATCTTGATAAAACAGGCTATTTCCTGCCTGTAATACTTGTTTTTCCCCAGTTTATGATGGGCTTGTTTTTCGGATTCACCCGGCTCATTCTCGGATTTGGCTGGGCATGTTCATTTCATGTACTGCATAACTTTACATTTATTGCACCTGCCTTATTAACAGGGCTTCTTGCGGGAACCGGAAGCTATTCATTCAGTATCCGTGAATGCAATTCTGAAAAATTCTTGAATTATCACAGGGTTACACCCGATACAGTCGAATTCGACCACTTCAGACTAGATGATATATTTTCAATTCTGTTCATAGAAGATAAAAATAATTTTGTATTTGATGATCCCTCTGTTGAAGACAAAATATTGAGTGTTGAATTTAACAGAGCTCCGTCAACCGCCGGGAAGGTTCTAAAGAGTTCACGGAAAATTGTAGCTGATGAAATATTGAAAAAGTATAATCTCAATATGAAAGCTGAATTTATGACCCGGGATATACATGAACTCCGGATCGTTGATTCTGTTAAGCTTAACAATTTCCGTAAATTAGTACCTGACTCCGTTAAAACTGGAAGTTATACATCTGTCAGTACTAAAGAGATTTATATTCACAACAGCGGATTGAAATTTGTTGCCCGGATTCTGTCAGAGAACCTGGGTGAAAATGTGTATTACCGGATGAAAAACAGAAGTAGATATGACATAACACTGCCTAAATCCGGATTTGATGATCTGAATCGTTTACTTTCAGATAAATACGGATTACTGCTTACAGGAAACAAAGAAAAGGTAAGGGTATATAAAATATCATCCATGGAAAAGCCAGGAGCGGGGACGAAATAGTCCACGGGAAGGCCCAAATCTGTTTTACTTTTCGTAACCCATCCTTATCAAACTGTCAAAAAACAGAATCCGGAATACCATGTTCATTTCACAATAGTTCCGTTAATAGTTGTATTATTGAATACAAGTCCTTCAATAAGGCCCTCAAGCCTGTTGTTCTCCTTTACATTTGTCCAGGTACAATTCATAAGATTGATATTCACTACATTTTTCAGATCCTCAAAACCGGCTATATATACCCCGTATCGACTCTGCTGACACTTAACATTGTCGAGATATACATTTCTTACAACCGGCGGGAAATCCCTTGTACAGTTCTCTGCAGGTTCATACACCAGATTGATCTTCAGCACTGCTTCGCGACACTGACCAACATTTACGTTACGGACATATATATTCTCAATAACACCACCGCGGCAATTATTTGTTTTTATCCTGATAACCCTGTCAAGCGACGGGCTGTTCATTTCACAATCCTCAACAAAAAGATTTTTGTAGCCTCCGGAAATTTCACTGCCTATAACAACTCCGCCGTGTCCGTTCTGCATACGGCAGTTCCTGACAATAATATTTTCACTCGGGATATTCCATCTCCGGCCGTCAAAATTTCGTCCCGACTTTATTGCAATACAATCATCGCCCGTATTGAAGAAACAATTTTCAATAAGTACATTTTTACTTGATTCCGGGTCACAGCCATCGCCATTGGGAGCTCCTACAGTGTTCATTGTCACACCTCTGACTGTCATATTCTCACACATAAGAGGGTGGATGGTCCAGAAAGCAGGGCGTGTAAGAGTAACATCCTGTATTAAAATGTTTTTACACTTATAGAAGTTTATAAGCTGAGGCCTCATATTATCGCCTTTCCCCATTATCCTTTTTTCAACAGGGGTCCCTTTCTCATTCCAATCCATCAGAAGAGGCCTGCCTCTCATCTCCTTCCCCGGAACAGCAGCCAGCCTTCTCATCCCCCACCAGTTCTTTACGGAAGAACCGCCGTCGATCGTCCCCTTGCCGGTGATGGCTATGTTCTGCTGCTCATATGCATATATCATCGGGGAAGTATTATAACAATCCATCCCTTCCCACCGGGTCAGAACCGTGGGATACTGATCAATATCATCAGAGAAAAGTAATACAGCGCCTTCAGATATATGAAGATCCACGTTACTTTTCATGACGACCGGACCCGTATACCATGTACCTTTAGGGATCATAACAGTCCCGCCACCTTTACTGCTGCATAATGCTATGGTTGAGTTGATAACCTTATGGTTAAGAAATACGGGATCATCAGGCACTGCTCCGTAATCTGCAATGTTATATGTCGCCCCGTTAATAACCGGAGCCTTGATCTGCTTCATTATCTTCGGATAAAGTTGTTTCCATGCACTCTTCGAGTCATATGTTTTTTCGGCGGCAAAACCGAAAATCAAAAATGCTGCCAGAATCAAAGCCAAAAATCTCAAGTTTTTCATTACAGAATTATTTTAGAATGTTTAAGTCAATATGATTACAAATGTATTGTATTTGTAGCCATAAAATATTTAACAACCGGGATGTAAAGACAGTGTTAACGTATCCTATTTGAACACCCTTGTCCCGAAGATGAACTTTTCTTTCCACCAGCTGTCATCAAGCGATG
>MTKZ01010654.1_pt1 | contig 11500 bp, 11 predicted proteins | sample 1042781 | NCBI WGS metagenome assembly MTKZ01 (sample SAMN06212207, study PRJNA360539) | anaerobic digester metagenome | biome: Wastewater treatment plant; material: sludge; isolation source: anaerobic digester fed with sludge from wastewater treatment plant | place: Denmark: WWTP Viborg ...
CCGGTATAGCCGAGCGTGGGGTTCATCCAGTCGCGCTTGGGGCTGCCGCGCTTGGGGCTGTCGCGCTTGGGGGCGACGATCTCAACCTTGTCGCCCGACTTTAGCCGATAGTTAAGACTGACTAGCTTACCGTTGACGCGCGCGCCGCGACAGCGGTGGCCTAACTCAGTGTGGATCTGGTAGGCGTAGTCGATAGGTGTCGCCCCGGCGGGCAGGTCGATGACGTCATCCTTGGGTGTGAAGACGTGGATGCGTTCTTCCAGCTTGGAGATATCCAGCGGGGGTGCGCCGTCGGGGTCGTCTTCCACTTCCTGCAGCGCCGCCAGCAGTTCGCGCAGGTTCTGGATGCGCCTCTGCACGGAGGATGTGACCTTCGCGCCTTGCTCCTTGTAGCTCCAGTGGGCGGCGATGCCGTGCTCGGCCTCCTCGTGCATGCGCTGAGTGCGGATCTGCACCTCTAGCTTCTGGCCGGTTTCGGCGTCAATGATCGCCGTGTGCAGTGACATATAGCCGTTGGACTTGGGCGAGCCGATATAGTCGTCGAACTCGCCGCGGATCGGTTGCCAGAGGCTATGCACAGCGCCGAGGGCCTGGTAGCACAGGGCCTGATCCATATCGGCGCGGGCCTTGCTGCTCAGGGCGGCATAGGCGTCTTTATCCGGCGGCTCCAGAATCACGCGCAGAGCCTGCACGTCGTGAATCTGATCGAAACCCAACTCCTTGCGCGCCATCTTGCGGTAGATGGAGTAGGTGTGCTTCGGCCGCCCCGTGACGATCGCTTTAAGGCCCAGGCTGGCCAGTCGCCGTCGCAGACGCGCCGCGGCCTTGTTGATTTTGACGGCGCGGATGTCGCGGCCGTCGTCCAGACGCCGGGCAATCTCGCGGTACTTCTCCGGCTCCAGGTAACGAAAGGCGAGGTCTTCCAACTGCCACTTCAGATGCCAGATGCCCAGGCGGTTGGCGATGGGGGCGTAGACGTGCAGGGCTTCGAAGGCAACGCGGCGCTGACCTTCGTAGTCGAGATTGCTGGCGCGGCGCAGGTCTTGCAGGCAATCGACCATGCGGATGAGGATGATGCGAATGTCACCCTCGATGATGGACAGCAGGGCGCGGCGGACGACCTCCAGGGTGCGGCGGTCCTGGGTGGGGTCCAGACTTAGCTTATTGGCCGGCCGGTCACGGCTGGCTCTTTGCGCGTAGTCATCGAGTGTGTTGACACTCTTCACCAGACCGGCCACAGTCTCGCCGAATGTTGCGCGCAGCGTTGCCTCGCTGACGCCAGTGTGCGGTAACAGAATATCGTGCAGCAGGGCGGCGGCCATGGTGTCGGTGTCATCGATGCCCAGCTCGCCCAGGCCAGCGGCGACGGCGCGAGCGTGATCAAGGTAGGTGTCGCCCAACGGGCGCACGTGGTCACCGTGGGCCTTGTCGGCCAATGACAAAGCCGCACTCAACTGCGTGGCTTCCGACTCACTTGTCTGGTTGCCGGGCCGGCCTTTTGAGCGGCCTTCCCGGGTTCCTGGTGTCGCCTGAATCATGAGTTGTTCCCCTGGAGCGCGGCCGCGCCCGGGCGCGCTCATGCCGCTGCCCGTCGCCAACGACGCGCCTGAGTGAAGACTCCGAAGGCTGGCCCCGTCGCGTCGCGGCGGGACCGGCGGCCAGGGATGGACTCAGCTTTAATCGCTGTTGGTGATGTTGTCGGCGGCGTCTTGCACAGCGTCGCGGCCGGCATCGAGGACGATGCGTGTCTGTTCGGTGGCCTGGTCAGCCAGGGTTTGGGCGCGGCTGCGCGTGTCGGAGATGACGGCATTGGCCCGGTCGCGGTATTCGCGGCTATAGGTGTCGGCCGCCTGGCGAACCTGGTCGAATCGCTCGCCGCCGACGTTGCGAATGTCGTTGCTGAAGTGCATGAGCTGGTCGCGGGTGGCTTCGCCCGATTGGGGCGCGAGGATGAGAGCGGTGGCCGCGCCCACCAGTGAGCCGATCACAAAACCGGCCAGGAAGGCGCCGAGATCGCTGTCGTTGTCGCTCATTTCATTTCTCCTGAAGTCGCTCGCTATCTGCGCCGAGGGTTGCCGAATAAGGTAGTCACACCTCGCCGCAGGCCGGCCACATAGCTGCTGGCCGTGGTCATGGGTCGCACGACGTTTTCGCTCATGAAGACCGTCGTACCTCGAATCGTCCCCAAAGTGTCGTTGGTCTTCATGAGGATGGGTTTCAATTCAAACTCCAGCATGTTGACCAAACGGATGACGGCGATGAGCAAAAGGGTCAGAACAATGCCGGACAGGCAGGACATCAGGCCGAGGGCGATAATGAAGATATCGCGCACGGCCAGGATGGTATCGGCGTAATTGTTGGCCAGATAGACCAACAGGACGCCAAACAGAACAGAAAACACCAGAGTGACAATCACTCCGGCGATGACATAGCCGATCGGAATGAGCGGCTCTTTGCGGCTATCCGGCTGTGTTGTCGCCGGGAACTGTACATTGCTCATCGCATGAACCCCAACTCAAAAGTATAGCACGAATCGGCCGTCGCGTCTCATTCCCGTGGCGATTCCTGGCCGGCCAGCCAGCGCGCCCCCAACAACAGCAACCAGGCGCCCACGCTGGCGCTCAGCAAGTGGACCCTGCCCACCTTGAACCACTCCAGGTTGAGGAAGTCGCCCGCCAGTTGGCCGATGATGAAGCCCACCCAGGCCGCGGCCAGGTAGAGCAAAATACGCCGCAGGGAACCGCCGTAGATGAGGTGAAAGATGGCCCCATAGACGCTGGCTAACAGGAAACCGAGCACCAGACCGGACGCAGAGCCGGGGACGGCGATCATGGCGCGTCGCTCGCCGTGACCGGTTCAAGCGCCAGCTGCTTTTCCCCGGCAATTAGGCCACCGCCCAGGCAGACCTCGCCGTCGTAGAAGACGATCGCCTGGCCGGGCGTGACGCCATAGGCCGGCTCGGCCAGGGTCACGGCCGCCGTCCCGTCTGCCCCCGGAGCAATGGTGGCCGGCAGGGGCGCGGTCTTGTAGCGGATCTTGACCGCGGCGGCGACGGGCGCGCTGGGCGGCACGCCGACCCAACTGACCGCCCGGGCCATCAGTTGGTCGCGGCCGAGGGCGCTGTGTGGGCCGACGAGAAGGACGTTACGCGCCGCATCCTTGCCGACGACATAGAGCGGCTCCGGCGCGGCGATGCCCAGCCCCTTGCGCTGGCCGATCGTGTAATCGGCCAGGCCGCCATGTTGGCCGACCGTGCGGCCGTCCCCATCGACGATGTCGCCGGGGCGCGAGATGTCCTCGCTGTGGCGGCGCAGGAAGCCGCGGTAGTCGCCGTCCTTCAGAAAGCAGAGGTCCTGGCTGTCGTGCTTGCCCGCCACGGGCAGGTGATGGGCGCGGGCCAGATCGCGCACGTGGGTCTTGGTGTATTCCCCGATAGGGAAGAGGACGCGGGCCAAATGTGCCTGGCCGAGCATGTGCAGGACATAGGATTGGTCCTTGTCGTCGTCCACACCGCGCAACAGACGGTAGCCGTCGGCGTCATGCCGGACGCGAGCGTAGTGGCCTGTGGCCAGATAGTCGGCCCCCAGGGCCAGCGCGTGCTCCAGCAGATAGGTGAAGCGAATCTGGCGATTGCACTCGATGCAGGGGTTAGGCGTGCGGCCGGCAGCGTGTTCGTCCAGGAAGAACTGGACGATGGAGCGCCGGAAGTGGTCGCGCACATCGATGACGTAGAACGGAATGTCCAGGCGATCGGCCACGCGGCGGGCGTCGCTCATCTGGTCGGGCGTGCAACAGCGATTGGCCGGGGCCGCCGCGCCGTCGGCCGGTTCGCTCCACAGGCGCATCATGACGCCGATGACCTCGTAGCCGGCCTCCACAAGTAGGGCGGCGGCCACGGAGCTATCGACCCCGCCGCTCATGGCGACAACGACACGCGGCCGGCTGCTCGTCAGGGGCGCAGGCGCAACGTTGGCGTCGGGCAGGACGCAGTTGGTGGTCTCCATCGGCATAACCCGATCAGACGTGGGCAACGGCAAAGCGCTCCTCGATGGCCTCCAGCCGGGCCACGATCGCCGGCAGGGCGGCGACGACGGCATCAACATCGGCGTCCGTGTTCTGGCGACCCAGCGTCAGTCGCAAGCCGCCCAGCGTCCACTCTGGACTGAGGCTCAGCGCCTCAAGGATGGTCGACGGCTTGGGATCGCCGCTGGCGCAGGCGGAGCCGCTGCTGGCAGCGATGCCGGCCTGGTCAAGGTGCATCAGCAGATCGTTGCCGCTCAGACCGCGCCGGGCGAAGCTGGCGTGGTGGGGCAGACGCTCGGTCGGGTGGCCGGTGATGATGCAGCGGCCGGGCAAGGCGGCCGGCAACTCGTCCAGCAGTCGCTGGCGCAGGTGCAGCACATGGGCCAGACGCTCCTCCAGTTCAGACATGGCCAGGCGAAAGGCCACGGCCGCGCCGACCACAAGAGGCACGTTGGTCGTGCCGGCGCGCAGGCCACTCTCGTGCCCGCCGCCGGTCAGCGTCGGCAGCAGCTCGATGCCGGGGCGCACGACCAGCACGCCCACGCCCTTCGGTCCGTAGAACTTGTGCGGGCCGAGCGACATCAGGTCGATCGGCTCGACGGCCAGGTTCCAGTGGCGCGTGGCGGCCAATTGCACGGCATCGCTGTGGAACAGGATGCCGCGCTCGCGGGCCAGCGGGCCAATTTCCGCCCAGGGCTGGATCGTGCCGATCTCGTTGTTGGCGGCCATGACGCTAATGAGCGCCGTTTCCGGGCGGATGGCCGCGGCGACATCAGCCAGGCGAACACGGCCGAATTCGTCCACGGGCAGGACGGTCAGTTCGAAGCCGAAGTGATCGCGCAACTGCCGGGCGGTGGCCAGCACGGCACTGTGCTCGATGGCGCTGGTGATCAGGTGATGACCGCGGCCGGCCTCGCGCGCGGCCAACATCACCCCGCGCAGGGCCAGGTTGTTGCTCTCGGAGCCGCAGGCGGTGAAGATGACGGCCGCCGGCTCGACACCCAGCAACTCGGCGAACGTCTCGCGGGCCGCCTCGACGGCGCGCGCGGCGACGGCCCCCGTGCGGTGGTGGGACGACGGGTTACCGTAGTGCTCGCTCCAGTAGGGGGCCATGGCCTCGACGACCGCGGGATGAACCGGCGTCGTCGCGCCGTGGTCGAGGTAGATGGGGTTGGGTTGAAGTCCTCTAGTCATGATTACATCTGCACTACGGGCAGACGAATGGTGAACGTCGTGCCCTTGCCCAATACGCTTTGGACGGCAATATGCCCATTATAGTTGCGCAGGTTCTCTTTGACCATGTAGAGGCCCAGGCCAGTGCCAGCGATCCCCCGCTCAACGGCCGTCTGGGTGCGGTAGAAGCGTTTGAAGAGGTTGTTCATGGCCTCGGCGGGGATGCCGATGCCCTCGTCGCTGACCTCGATGACCACGGTGCCGTTGTCACGCCGGGCCGTCACCTGGACGCTGCCCGACGGCGTGAACTTGATGGCGTTATCGATCAGGTTCTTCAGCACCATGTCGTAGATATCTTCGTTGCCCAGAACCGGCGGCAAGTCGTTCTCGATCTGTTGCCGGAAGAGCAGGCCCTTCTGTACGGCGCGTTCGGCCAGCGGCGGCAGCGCCTCGTCGAAAAGGGGGTTGAGCCATACCGGCTCGGCGCTGCGCTGCATCTCGCGCGCCTCCAGCTTGGCCAGGTCCAGCATTTGGCGCACCATTCGTTGTAGCCGATCGCTNNAAGGATGGTCGCCAGTGGCGTGCGCAACTCGTGGATGATGCCGTGGAAGAGGTCGTCGCGCATGCGCTCGACCTCGCGAATCTGGGTCAGGTCGCTGAAGACGAGAATGGCCTCCTGGGCTGTGCCCCGCTCGTCGTCCACTGGCGCGCCGCTGATGAGCACGGGCAGGATGCGGCCGTCGTCGCGCACGATGTCGGCGGCCAACTGCACCGAGTCCTCCGTGCCCGACAGCAACCGGCCGACGAGCTTCTGGATGTCGCCCTGCCTGGTGTGTACCCGTTCATGTAGGAGCCGGCCGACGATGGCGTCGTCGTCGCTATAGAGCATCGAGGCGAACGCGCCGTTGATGCGCGTGATGATGCCCTCACGGTTGACCGTAACCAGGCCGTCGGACATGCTGGTGAAAAGGGTCTCGATGCGGCGCTTTTCGGCCAGCACATCGGCATGGAGGTTGGCGTTCTCGATGGCCGCGGCCAGCGGCCCGCCCAACGCCTGCATCAGTTGCAGGTCATGCTCGCTGAAGCGGCCGAACTGCCGATTGATGGCTTCGAGGATACCGATGGTGCGGTCATCGACTTGCAGGGGGATGCAGAGCATCGAGTGGGTGCGGAAACCGGAGCGCGTGTCGATGCCGGAGAAGAAGCGCTGGTCGGCATAGGCGTCGGTGATGATGACCGGCTCGTTATGTTCGGCCACCCAGCCGGCGATACCCTGGCCGCGCTTGAGCCGCACCGGCGGCAACTGCTGGAACATCGGCCCAAACAGCCGTTGCACGAACAGAATGTCGCCCGTCAGCGGCTCGATCAGGCCGATGGATAGCGTCTCGACGTTGAGCGTCTGGCGAATGGGGCCGGTCAGCAGCTCGTAGATCTGCTGGATGTTGAGCGTGGAACTGAGCGCCCGGCTGATGTCGCTGATGACCGCGAATTCGACCGTGCGCCGGTCCACTTCCTGGCGCAAAGCCGCGCGGTCGAGAAAGACGCACATCAGGCTCGTGATCTCGCGTAGCAGCGGCTCCAGGTGGGCCGGTTTTTCGGGATCGAGGAGGAGCAGCAGGACGGGCGGAAAGGCGCTATACAGACGTTGCTCGCGGGGGAGGGGCGCGGCCAGGACGCGGCGCTTGACCTGCAACCAGACCTGTCCGCCGATGATCTCGGCCGCCGGCCGCTCCAGCTTGTCGATCACTGTCGGCCCATCCAGAGATAGCAACGACTGCAAGCCGGCCTCGTCGATTAGCCAGCGTACCTGCGTTGCCCGCCCCGAAGGCTCCGTTAGCCAGACATCGTAGCACTTGGCCTGGCTGTCGGCCACGGCCACCAGCACGCGCGTGTGGCTGTGGCGGGCCAGGTGATAGGCGAAGGTGGCGCAAACGAAGTGGACATCGAACACGTCGCGCAAATCCGCCAGGATGTCTCGCCAGAGAGAGGCCATCTCGTCCGTCATCGGGGACGTGTCGCTCATAGGGCGGCAGTGTAACGCCGGCCACACGACGAGGCAAGCCTTTTTGCCCGCCGTTCGTGGCCGCGCTTCGCTTGCCGAGCGTCGCCGCTTTCAGTATAGTTACCCTTACCGCACCCGCTATTCAGCGTGTTTACCAACCAAGGAGAATCACAATGGACTACATTGAATCAGTGCTCGCCCGCGAGGTTCTTGATTCGCGCGGCAATCCCACTGTTGAAGTTGAGGTCGTCCTGTACGACGGCGCCAAGGGACGGGCTATGGTTCCTTCCGGTGCATCCACCGGCGTGCATGAGGCGTGGGAGAAGCGCGACGGCGACAAAAAGCGCTATGGTGGAAAGGGCGTGCTCGGCGCTGTGGAAGCGGTCAATGAAGAGATCGCCGACGCCATTGTCGGCTGGACCGCCACCGATCAGACCGGAATCGACCAGGCCATGATCGAGCTGGATGGCACTGAGAACAAGAAACGCCTGGGCGCCAACGCCATCTTGGGCGTCTCGCTGGCTGTGGCCCACGCCGCCGCCGCCAGCCAGGACCTGCCGCTCTATCGCTATCTGGGCGGCGTCGGCGCGCGCACGCTGCCTGTGCCAATGATGAACATCATGAACGGCGGCAAGCATGCCGCCGGCGCAACGGACATGCAGGAGTTCATGGTCATGCCCGTCGGGGCGACCTCATTCAGCGAGGGATTGCGCTGGGGCGTGGAGATTTACCAGAGCCTGAAGAAGATACTCAGCAAGAAGGGTTACCCGACGACCGTGGGCGACGAAGGCGGCTTTGCGCCGCGCGTTTCGGCCAACAGCGAGGCATTTGACTTGATCATGGAGGCTATTCGCGAGGCGGGCTATGCGCCTGGCGAGGACATTATGCTGGCCATGGACCCGGCCGCGACCGAATTCTATGAGGACGGCAAGTACCATCTGAAGGTCGAGGGCAAGGCGCTGACCGGCCGGGAAATGGTCGATTTCTGGGAGTCGTGGCTCGACCGTTACCCGATCATCTCCATCGAAGATGGCCTGGCCGAGGATGACTGGGACAATTGGGCGCTGATGGTCGAGCGGTTGGGTGATCGCCTGCAGATCGTTGGCGATGACCTGCTGGTGACCAACGTCAAGCGTATCGAGCAGGCGCTGGAGCGCAAGGCGGCCAACAGCCTGCTGTGCAAGGTCAACCAGATCGGTACCCTGACCGAGGCCATCGAATCGGTCAACCTGGTGCAGCGCCACGGCTGGACGGCCGTCATCTCCCATCGCAGCGGTGAGACCGAGGACGCGACGATCGCCGACCTTGCCGTGGCCTTCAACGCCGGGCAGATCAAGACCGGTGCCCCGGCCCGCAGCGACCGCATCGCCAAGTACAACCAGCTCCTGCGCATCGAGGAAGACCTGGGCGATTCGGCCATCTATCCAGGCATGAAGGTATTCTCGAACCTGCGCCGCTAGGGGCGGCGACAGCGAACACACCGGGGCAGACTGGCGCACCGCCGGTCTACCCCGTCTGAACAGGGCAACACGCCCGCAAGGAGAAGCTATCGCATGACACACTCATGGGAACTGGCCATGCTAGACGATGACGACGATGATGATTTCCCCCCGGACATGGAGCCGGATGAGGAACCAGAAGGCGAAGACGACGACAAGCCGGCCGATAAGTCTAACGGCTCCGGCTCTATGGAAGAGAAGCTGCTGAAGAACCGCACCATCCTGGTCTATGGCGAGATCGATATGGATCTGGCCATGGACATCACCCGGCGGTTGCTCATTCTCGACGCTGATTCGCAAGACGAAATCCGCATCTTCATTAACTCGCCGGGCGGACATGTCGAGTCGGGCGACACGATCTTCGACATGATCCGCTTCGTGAAGTCGCCGGTCAAGGTGATCGGCACGGGCTGGGTGGCCAGTGCCGGGGCGTTGATCTTCGCCGCGGCCGATCTCGAGAATCGTTACAGTCTGCCCAACACGCGCTTTCTGCTGCATCAGCCAGCCGGCGGCGCCAGCGGCCAGGCGGCCGATATCGCCATCGAGGCGCAGGAGATCATCAAGATGCGCCGTCGCCTGAACGAGATCTTCGCCCGGCAGACGGGCCAGCCAATCGAGAAGGTTGAGGAAGACACGGACCGCAACTTCTGGATGTCGGCCGAGCAGGCGCGTGAATATGGCCTTGTCGGCAAGGTCATCAACACCATCGACGAACTCTAGTCTCGCCTCTGTGAACCTTGCCCGACAGGGAGGGGCGCAATGCGTCGCTCCCCGTCGGGCGTCTACTGGTCATGAAGACACTGCTGCTGATGCGTCACGCCAAGTCCAGTTGGGACAACAACGATTTGGCGGACTTCGACCGACCGTTGAACGGCCGCGGCCGGCACGACGCGCCGCGCATGGGCCGTCTCCTCGCCCAGGAAGACCTGACGCCCGACCTGATCATCACCTCGGCGGCCTGGCGCGCGGCCACCACGGCCGAACTGGTCGCCCTGGCTGCCGATTACAGTGGCGACATCCACTACACCCGCGAACTCTACCAGGCCGATGCCGACACCTACCTGGAGTCGGCCCGCGAGACGGCTGATGACGTGAACCGGCTGCTGCTGGTGGGCCATAACCCGGACATTGAGGAGTTGGTGGCGTTGCTGGCCGGCCACGAAGAACGCATGTCCACGGCCGCGCTGGCCCATTTCCGCCTGACCATCGACCACTGGAGTGAACTGAGCGACGAAAGCGGCCGCGAACTGGTCGCCCTCTGGCGGCCCAAGGAACTCTAGCTCTCCAAATGGGCGTGCAGCCGGCTCAGGCTCTTGTTGCGCGCCACCCACAACCCGACCAGGCCGATCCGCAGCTCATACAACGCCTTGCCCTCCTCGGTCACTTCGCGCATGATGTCGCGCGCCACCAACGAGACGAGTGCCTCGGTCACCTGCACCGGGTCCAACTCGATGCCGTAGGGTTGCAAGTGCTCGATGAACACCTCTGGGTGAAGCGGCTCATTGCGATCCATCAGATGGGCCGCGGCAGCCAGCAAGGCCCGCTCGGCGTGGCTAGAGCGCTGCCACAGATAGGCAAAGTGTACTTCGCCCAGACGCAGCATCTCGTCCAGCGCCGTGTTGACGTCGGAGATGGTGACGTAGCCGGTTTTCTTCTGGTTGGCCTGTTTCACCAGGGTGTAGCAGACCAGTTGCAGGAAGTAGGGGTGGCCGGCGGTGACGCGCAGGATCTTGTCCAGCGCCAGGTCGTCGTAGACCAGAGTGGGCGCGACCGGCTCGCAGATGAGGNNACAGGAAGTCGATCTTGCGGTAGAGGGCGACGTTGAACAGCACGGACCAGTAATCGGCGCTCATTTCCTCCAGGCGGCGCGTGCCGACGAAGACGAAGCCCAGGCCGGTGCTGTGCTGCATCAGGTGGCGCATATAGGGGAAGAACGTGCGCGGCAGGATGCCGTCGGCGATCATCGACTCGAACGCCTCGAACTCGTCGAAGACCAGCAGCAACGTCGTCCCCTCCGGCAACAGCCGGCGCGCCGCCGGCAAGAACTCGCGGTGGAAAAGCCGGGCCGGGTCTTCCTGCCAACGCCCAGTCTCGGCCACGGGGCACTCCAGGCCGCGCGCGGCCAGCGCGTCGGCGATATGCCAGGCGAACTCCTGCAAGAGCGCGGGCATACCGGCCGAGACGCCCAGCGACTGACAATCAATATAGACCGGCACAATGGCCGGCGGCAAGTAGTCCTCCAGGCGCAGGAGCATCGATGTTTTGCCCGTGCGCCGCTGGCCGACGAGCATGAGGACATTGCGCTGCCGCTGGGCGCCGGCGTTCTCGGCGATGAAGTCGAATAGCTCTTCGCGGCCGAAGAATAGAGCGCTATCCTTGCGCAGCGCCGTACCCGGCAGATAGGGGTTGGGGATGGGCGTGAACTCGCGCACGGGCGGTAGCAGATAAACCATGTCGCCGAAGGCCAGGCTCTTGTCGCGCCGGTTGTGGTCGTCGTAGGTCAGGGACAGACCGACGCGGAAGCGCGCCTCCGCCTGCGGCTCGATAAGGAAGCGTACCTGCCGCGATCGGCCGGACGGCAGGAAGGGGATGATCTGCGGCTCGCCGTAGACATGGTAAGCCGGGTTCTCGTCCAGGGTGGCCACGAGGTTTTCGGCCGCGGCCCGGCCCGTGTTATGAATCTCCAGGGCGACGTAGGTGCGGCCGTTGGGGGCCAGCCGCTTGGTCATTAGAGAGATCGCCAGCTCGGCCCGGCCCCGCTGCTCCTCGATCTCCGCCGTTAACAGGCCCGACCAGCGGCGCG
>MTKZ01127626.1_pt1 | contig 11500 bp, 9 predicted proteins | sample 1042781 | NCBI WGS metagenome assembly MTKZ01 (sample SAMN06212207, study PRJNA360539) | anaerobic digester metagenome | biome: Wastewater treatment plant; material: sludge; isolation source: anaerobic digester fed with sludge from wastewater treatment plant | place: Denmark: WWTP Viborg ...
GGATCGGGGGGGGGCGTGGGTGCAGTCATAGCCTAAGCGGGGCGATCAGCGCCAGCCGGTTGCTGGCGCGGGCCGGTGGTCAGATCGGCGCGGGCGCGTTCGAGAATCTCCCGGACTTTCCAGGTCAGGCCGTCGGTCTTGTTGATGACGCGGATGGTCGGCAGGCAATAGCGCGCTCGCAGCAACCCGGCCAACTGGCCGTAGCCATAGAGCCCCTCGTCGTTCATTTCCACCACGCGGATGGCCTCAAAACCGGCAAGAATCTTCTCCAGCCCCGGCGGCAACGGGTTGAGGTACTTGAGGTGCAGGGCCGAAACCCGCGCCCCCGCCGCGCGGGCGCGGTCCACTGCCTCGCGAATCGGGCCTCGCGTCGAGCCCCAGCCCACCAGCAGCAGCGCGCCTTCGGGCGGGCCATAGACCTGTGGAGCCGGCAGCGTGGCGGCCAGTGCCTGGAGCTTCCGGCGCCGTTTGGCCGTCATGTCGCTGTGCAGCCGCGGCGAGGCGGTCGGGTGCCCATACTCGTCATGTTCCAGTCCGCCGGCGATGGGGTAGCGGCCGCTCAGGATCGGCGTGCCGGGCACCACCCGGCGCGTGACGCCATTGGGCGCCGACAGGTCGTAGGGCTTGTAATCGGCCACCGGCGTCAGGTCGGGAGAGATGTCCTGGCAGAGTTTCTCCAGGTCGGGCTCGCCAAAGGCCTCGACGCGCGCGGCGATCGCCTGGTCGCTCAGCAGGAACACCGGCACATTGTACTGGCGCGCGAGGTTGACCGCCTCGATGGCGGTGTAGAAACACTCCTCGACATCCGCCGGGGCGAGCACGACGCGCGGGGCGTCTCCGTGGCTGCCGTAGCAGGCGAGGTTCAGGTCCGACTGTTCGACCTGCGTCGGCAGGCCGGTGGAGGGGCCGCCCCGCTGGATGTTGATTACCACCAGCGGCACCTCGGCCATCACGGCCCAGCCCAGCGACTCCATCTTGAGCGAGATGCCCGGCCCGCTGGAGCCGGTGACCGCGACCCACCCGGCATAACTGGCGCCGTTGGCCATGGAAATGGCGGCCATCTCGTCTTCGCATTGGACAAAGGTGCCGCCGTAGCTGGGCAGCTCGCGCCGCAGGATCTCCATCACGTCGGACCACGGGGTGNNCGACCTGGCGGCGCTGCTGGCCCTGGCTTTCGACAAACTTGAAGGTCTCCAGGAGATTGCCCAGGGAGTAGTTGTAACCGGCCCGAAACGCGGCCAGGGCGTTTTGGCGCACCCGCGCGTCCTTGCTGCCGAACCGCTCGCCGACCAGCCCCGCGAGCTTCCCGCTGTCCAGGTCAAAGACCCGGGCGATCACCCCCAGCGCGAACAGGTTCTTGCCTTTGTCCGTCGTGGTGCCTCCGATGGCCTCGACGGTGAGGCTGGAAATGGGAATCCCCACGTGATGATACTGCGGCTGCCACGCCGCGTCGGGCTCCACGTGGTCCGAGTCGTAGAGCACACCCCCCCCCTGCTTCAACGAGCCAATGTGTTCCTCGTAGGAATGTTGGTAGAAAGCCAGCAGGACGTCCGCCTCGTCGCCCGCGCTCAGCACCTCTCCGGAACCAATGTGCACCTGGAAGATTGAAGGCCCCCCCGAGATCGTCGAAGGGATCGTCATGAAGGTCATCACATCCTGGGCGCTGCGGCCCGCCAACCGCGCTAGCAGCCCCCCCATGGCCTGGATGCCGTCCTGTGAGTTGCCCGCGATGCGGATGACGGCATCGGAGATCTTCGACACCTGCGGCCCGCGGCCATTGGCCGGCGCGGCTCTCTTTGGCTCGCTCATATTAGAACACTATCCCCCCGCTCCCGCCTGTCAAAACTTAACGCGCCCCCACTTCAGCGCAGCGCGGCCAGCGCATCCGCGAAGTCCTCCGGCTGCGGCGCCTGGAAGCTGAGCCGCCGGGCGGTGCGCGGGTGAACGAAGGCGAGCCGACAGGCGTGCAGCATCTGGCGCGGAGCGGTGTAGCCGGTCAGGTCGGCCAGGCGCAGGTTGGGCCGGTTGCCATAGACCTGGTCGCCCACCAGTGGAAAGCCGATGAACTGGAAATGCACGCGCACCTGGTGCGTCCGGCCGGTGTGCAAGACCGCTTCGGCCAGCGTCGCCCCGCGCAGACGCTCGATCACCCGGTAGCTCGTGCGGGCCTCGCGCCCCAGGTCGTCGTCCACCGCCATGCGCTTGCGGTGCGACGGGTGCCGGGCAATGGCGGCCTGTATCTCGCCCCGGTCGCGCGGCAGCTCGCCGCAGAGAATGGCGTGATATATCTTCTCCACCTTGCGGGTCGCAAACTGGGCGCAGAGTGCCAGGTGCGTCTCGTCATTCTTGGCCACCACGAGGCACCCGCTGGTTTCCTTGTCAAGCCGGTGCACGATGCCCGGGCGGGCGACACCGCCAATGCCGCTCAACTGCCCCGCGCAATGATGCAGCAAGGCGTTGACCAGCGTGTGTTCTTCGTGGCCCGCCGCCGGATGCACCACCAGCCCCGGCGGTTTGTTGAGCACCAGCAGGACTTCGTCCTCGAACAACACCTCCAGCGGCATATCCTCGGGCTGCGCCTCGGCGGGGCGGGCGTCGGGCCAGGACACCTCGACTTGTTCGCCGGCCCGCGGGGCATGGGTCGGCTTGACGGTGCGCCCGTTGACCCGGATATGGCCCTGTCCGATCAGGCGCTGTATCGCGCCGCGCGAGACGGCGGGGAACTTTTGCCGCAGGTAAGTATCCAGCCTTCCCAGCGGAAGCGAGTGCTCCACGGTCAGGACTTCAGTGCGGGCGGGCATGGCGGAAAGTCCCGGTCAGTCAGGTCCCGGCTCACTCGGCCGCTCGTTTGGCGGGGGCTGCTCCGCTGCGCCTGGCTTCGCGGTCGTTGAGCCAGGTGATGAGGAACACCAGCCCCACACCGGTGCAAATGGCGCTATCGGCCACATTGAACGCGGGAAACCCGATCTCCCGGCCGCCCCGCTCGGTGTAGAAGTAGATGAAGTCAATCACATGCCCCGCGTGCAGCCGGTCAATGAGGTTCCCCACTATCCCGCCGAAAATCAGCCCGAAGGCGATCTGGCTTAGCGGCTTGCTGTAGTCGAAAAGGTGGCGGCTCAGAAACAGCGCCAGCAGCGCGGCGATGGCCACGCCGGCCAGCAGCTCGTTGTTGCCTCGGAACAGGCTCCAGGCCGCGCCGGTATTACCCCAGTGCACGAACTTGAAAAAGCCTTCTATGACCACTTTCTCCTGCGCGTAGCCGAGGAAGCGGAGCACAAACTGCTTGGTTAACTGGTCCAGCCCGATCACCAGCATGGCGACCAACGCAATGCGGCAGTTCGGGGCTCCCAGAGACCTACTCAACAAGCTCATTCCAGAAATGACCGGCCCAATATAATCCGATGCCCGCCCCGGAAACAACACCAAACACTTGCCGGTTGACCTCGGCCCGCATGGTTGGCAGCATCCGGCGATCGTCATGCCGTCGCCGCTCAAAATCTCGGTCGTCACGCCCAGCTTCAACAGCGTTCACACGATTCGCGCAACAATCGAGAGTGTCGCGCAGCAGGACTACCCGCACGTCGAGCACCTCGTCATGGACGGCGGTTCGTCGGACGGCACCCTCGATATCCTGAAAGCCTATCCCCGCCTGCTCTGGGTATCCGAAAAGGACGAGGGCCATTATCACGCGATGGACAAAGGAACGCGCCAGGCGTCCGGGGACGTCGTCGCCATTCTCAACGCGGACGACTGCTACCGGCCCGGGGTGCTGCGGGAAGTCGCGGCGGCCTTTGAAGCGCATCCTGACTGGGATGCCTTGTTCGGCGACATTGTGTTCGTTGACGGCGAAGGCCGGGAGATCTTTCGGCGCGAGGAGGCGGGGTTTGATGCGCAGATCATTCGATACGGGCATAACACCGTCAATCATCAGACCCTGTTCCTGAAGCGAGCAGTTTACCTGCGGCTCGGCGGCTACCGCTACCGGGAGTTTAAGAACTGCTGCGACTACGAGTATGTCATGCGGTTGATCCGGGCCGGCTGTCGCATCGGCCACATCCCCGTGCATATCGTCAACTACCGCTACCACGAGCACGGCCAGTCCGCCGATCTGCGGGTGCGGGCTAATATGGCCAAAGAATCAGCCGTCATCCGCAAGGAATACGGCGTGCCCGGCGGGGTAGTCGGCAAAGCCCTGCAGACCTACGCCCGGTTCAAACGCCAGCTCGAAAAGCTCTTCATCCTCGGAAAATGCGACCTGATCCCCGGCGGGCTGCATCTCAAGCGGCACCTCCGGGCCAAAACCTCATTTTCCTCCAACATCGGGGTGGATAAGCTTTAGATAGGTCTCCTCCAGCAACTGCCTCTTTGCTTCCCACCCGAATTGGGCCTCCGCTCGCGCCCGCGCCGCCTTGGCCAGGCTGGCGCGCAACCCCGGCTCTCGCTGGAGCCGAACAAGCGCCGCCGCAAAGGCCCGGATCGTCTCTTCCGGCGCCGAGACCGGGACCTTTATCCCCGAAGCTTGAGCCACCATTTCCCCCGGCCCGGCCCAATCCAGGCAGATGACCGGCACCCCGCGCGCCATGGCCTCGAGCAGGGCCGAGCCGCCGCTGTCGCGCAAGGCCGGAAACACCAGCACGTCTGCCTGGGCATAAAACGCGGACCGAGGCCTGCCGCAGTGAACGCTGCACGGCTGGGGTCCGCAGCCAAAAGCGGTTCGCCAGATTCCGCCCCTTCTCGGCCCGTCTTGCCGGTCCCAGGCAACGATCAAATCCGGGCGGCACATGCTCGCCGCCGGCAATCGGCCCACACACTGACGGGATGCCCAATCCGGCCGCCAGGAACGGCACGCGAAAGGTGTGGAAGGTTGTCTGGTGCACCAGCGAGATCTTCCTCTCCTGGTGCAGTTCGCGAGCCAGGCGCGCCACCCGCTGCTGCCAGGCCAGCTTGCGCGACCAACTCGCCCAGCCCGGGTCGGCCAGCGGCCGCAGCCACTCCGGCACGTCAACGAAATGCGGGATGATGCCGGCCGCGCGCGCGCCTTCCTCCACCGCCGCCCGCGCCTTGGGCGTGGTCACTAACTCCACTTCGTGGCTGTGCGCCGCGGCCTCGGCCCAACCCCAGCCCAGCCAGTGCTCTCCGCTGCCGCGCGGATTGCACGCGTAGGCGCTCATCAACACGCGCGGTTTCATCCCTTGCGGCCAACGACATGAATATCCGAACACAGGCCGGGGAAGAGGCGCAACAGCCGGTCTGAGCCCGTCGCCAGGGTCTTCACAAACGCGGCGGGCAGAAAGGCTAGCGCCTTGCTCTCGCGGCCGATGAAGTTGCGACCATAAGTGGCCACCGCCCGCAACCCATTCCATTCCATCAGTTGCTGCAAATCCCGGATAACCGGCTCACGGACATGGTTGCGATAGACCGGGTCTCCATCCTCGTACCAGGTCCGCAATAGCGGAAAGTTGTTTCGGCCGAAGAGGACGTAGAGTCGTTTGCGCAGATTCACCGCGTTGGGTGTAGCGAGAATCAGCAAACCTTCGGGCTTGAGGATGCGGACGATTTCCCGGAAGAGCCGTTTTGGGGAGTGATGCCAATGTTCCAGACTGTGAAAGCAGGTTACCACGTCCACCTCCGTGTCCGGCAGGGGCAGCTTATGCTCGAGGAAATTCTCCCGCACAACCGCTATGCCCAGATCCGCCTGGAAAGCGTCCAGTAACGGAATCTCCCGTCCGCGCTGGCCCACTTCCACGCCCCCGCCTCCGCCGAAATCATCCACCAGGGTCACTCTAAGGCCGTGCGCGCGGCACAATGGGCCGAAGATCGAAAGTCCTGCCCCCAAGTCCACCAGATGCTTTCCCGCCTGCAACGCCCCATGCCGATCGAGCATCTCGATGTAGAATTCATTGCGCGCGTCCAGATAGGGCGCGAGGGGGTGCTTCGCCAGTATCGGCATCAGCGTCTTCTCATAGAGGTCGCGACTACGCCTGGGGTCGAAGTGATAACTCATAAAGTGTCTTAGGAGCTACGTAACTGCTCAGGTAGCCGCCACTGTGGCGCTACACCACTGAGCTGAATGCAATAGTAGCGTACCTCCCCCCCCCCACACAAGCGCAACACAAAAATACCAGAAAAGTTCGTTCGCTCATTCGAGCGCGCAGGCGAAGTCATATACTCCCGAAACCAGGTTTATCACGGCGCTCCCGTTCTCCCGGCCCAGGAGGCGCACACCCGCGGACCGGGCAACCGGCTTGCCGCCCTCCGTGATTTCCGCGCCCTCCCGGGCCGGCAGAAAGACTGTCGCAACAACGCCGACCGGGACCCGGACATGAAGCTTGAACTGTGCGCCTTCCCTTCGCCACTCGCTGACAACCTTCCCGCGCACTGAATCATAACTTGCGGCGACCCAGCTCAGGTCGCCCACGGGCTGCGGACGGATGATGATCCGGTCAAAGCCCGCGGCGTCCGGCGCGGCATTGATGCCCGCCAGCACCTTGTAGAACCACTCGCTTACCGACCCAAACATCGGATGGTTGTGCGAGTAGGTATTGTCGCTGAACTCCCAGTGTTCCCACAACGTCGTCGCGCCGTTCTCCGGCATGTGCCCCCAACCCGGAAAGGTGCGCTGATTGACCACCCCGAAAGCCGTGTCCGCCCGCCCCAGCTCCGCCAGCGCGTGCAGCATGAACTTGGTGCCAAAGATGCCCGTGCTCAGATGGCCGCGATGCGTTTCCTCGATGTCCCGCACCAGCACCGCCAGCGCGCGGTCCTTTTCTTCCGGCGGCACCAGCCCGAGGTAGAGCGCAAACGCCTGGCAGGCCTGCGTGGCGGTGTCGTATCGTCCCGTGCCCGGCTGCAGGAACCTCCGGTTGAACGCGGCCTTGATGGTTTCCGCCAGGGTCTCCGCTTCCGCCGCCTCCGCTTCCTTCCCCAGCACCCGCGCGAGGTTGGCCAATAGCTTCGCGTTGAGGTAGTAGAAGCCGGTGCCCGTCAGGGCGCGCGGCTTGGGCACGAGGCTTTCGTGGTCGCTGATCCCGTTGTCCAGGATGCCCTCCTGTGCGCGCGACTGCAGCAGCCCCAGCCACCGTTTCGCCGCGCCATAACTTCCCTCCAGCAACTGCTTGTCCCCATAATGCTGATAGAGCCCCCAGAGCAGAAACGGGTGCGCGGTGCCCCAACCGACCGGCCCGGAGAGCTCTCCCAATCCCTCGTCGCTGATCCCGACAAAGGGCGCGGTCTCGGTGAACCCGCCGTTCGGGCGCGCCGCGTCGGCCAGGTCCCGCACCGCCTTGGCATAGAAGCGCCCCATGTCGAAGTTGAACAGGGCCATCTCGCCGGCGGCCACGATGTCGCCGCCGTAGCCGAATTTCTCGCGATGCGGGCAGTCGGATTGCACGCTGAACAGATTGCTCAGCTCCGTCCACAGCACCATTTCCTGTATCCGGTTGAGCTGTTCGCTGGAGCAGGCGAACGAACCTGCGGGCGCCACATCCGAATTGAGCCGCAGCCCTTCCAGCGACGCCAAGGTCGGCTGGCCCGGGTAGCCCGTCACCTCGACGTAGCGGAACCCGTGGAAGGTGAACCGCGGCGTGTAGGTTTCCTCCCCTTGCCCGTTGAGGATGTAGTCATCCATTTGCCAGGCCGTCTTCGGCGCGCCTTGGCCGTCGTAATGGTAGTCGCGGCCGCCGCCCTTGATCTGGCCGCAGACCGCCGTCATCCCGTTGAGGGCGCCATCCGGGTAGAGCAGCTCCCCGTAGCGCAGTCTCACGCGCGTGCCCGCCGGCCCCCGAACGCGCAGCCGCGCCCACCCCGCGAAGTTTTGCCCGAGGTCGAATATGTGAACGCCCGGTTTCGGCTCCGTGAACTTGACCGGCTTAAGCGTGCGGGTCACGCGAATCGGCGGCGCGTCCTGCGCCTGCAGCGGCCCCAACGCCCCGCGTGCCGCCTGCGCCGGTTCCCAGCCTGAGTCATCAAAGCCGGGCTGGTCCCAGCCGGGTTGCTCCTTTCGCGCGTCATACACCTCGCCCAGATACACGCTGTTGCGCAGGATGGGGCCCTGGCTTGCCTTCCAGCTTTCGTCCGTTCCCATCGTTTGCGCCATCCCATCTTCATACTCGACCACGAGCTGCGCTATGACGCGCGGCTCGCCGATGGTCAGATTCTCGCGCGGATTGATCTTCCCCCACAGGCGCAAGGGCAGCGGATTAAACCACCCGTTGCCGAGCATTACCCCCAACACGTTGCGGCCCGGCTGCAATGCGGCCGTCACATCGTAAGTCGAATAGAGCACGCGCTTCGAGTAGGTCGTCCAGCCTGGATCGAGCACCTGGTCGCCCACCCGCCGCCCGTTGAGGCGCAGCTCGTAGTAGCCCAAGCCGCTCACATAGACCCGCGCGCGGCGAATCTTCTTTCCGACCACAAACTCCTTGCGGAACAGCGGCGCCGGATCGTCCTCGAACATCTGCTGCTCCGAGCGCGGGACAAGCCTCCGGCGCGTAATCCAATCCGCCTGCCAGTCCGCCGGCGCCAGCAGGCCCAGCTCCCACCACGCCGCCTCACTATAGCCTGATGCCCGGTCGTTTCGATCCCAGGCGCGCACTTTCCAATGCGCCCGCTGGCCCGCGCGCAACGGCCGGCCGCCATAGACCACGTGGACCGACTCATCCGAAATCACCTTGCCGCTATCCCACAAATCCGCCTTCCCTTCCGACAGCAGCTTCGTGCTGGTGGCCGCCAGCACGCGATAAGCCGTCTGGCACTGTCCGCGCTCTGACGCCTCCAGCCGCCAGCTCAGCCGCGGCTGGGGCGCGTCAATGCCGAGCGGGTTGGCGCGATACTCGCACCTCAGCCCCTCCACCTGCAACCCGGCTGCACGGCCGACCACGACTGAGGCGGCGAGGGCGATTGAACATGTGAGCGTAAGCAAACAACTGAGTTGAGTCATAATCCAGATCTACTGTGCGCGAACAACCCCGGGCGACGCAAATAAAGGACCCGCCTTCCAGGCCCAGGGGGCAGGGGGCCTTGGGGGCCCCGCCGTTTGCATTGAGAGCGGTCATTCGCCGAGGTTCTTTACAGCTTCCAGCCGCGACGGTACGGATGCCGAACGAGCGAATCGGCCTCCCGCGTGTTGGTCACTTTGCACGCCGCCGCGTCCCACTCGAGTTTCCGGCCGCTGCGGTAAGCCACATTGCCCAACAGAACCGCCTCGGTCAGCGGGCCGCCGTAGCTGAAATCGCATAATGCCGGCGCGCCCCCTTTACAGGCGGCAATCCACTCCTCGTGGTGCCCGACCGAGTCGGGGATGCTGGGCGCGGGCGGCTCAAACCCCTCGTAGTCCTTTTCCGGCAGCAGGCGCCGTCGCCCATAATCCGCCAGCAACATCCCCTTCGCGCCGATAAAGAGCACGCCGCTGGACCAGTTCGGCACTCCCCCGCCNNGCAACCAACTCCGGCAGCTTTCCCCCGTTATACCAGGTGAGTCGCACGGGCGGCAGCGCGCCGCGCGCCGCGAATTGGTAGCGGACAATCAGCCAGCCGGGGGTCGTTTCCGATTGCACCGGCGGTCCTTCCGCCTCGATGCTGGTCGGGGCGCGCAGTTTCAGCGCCCAAAAAGGCAGGTCAATGTAATGGCACCCCATGTCTCCCAATGTGCCGCCGCCAAAATCCCACCATCGCCGCCAGCCTTTCGGATGGTAGGTCGGATGATAAGGCCGCGCCGGCGCCGGGCCGAGCCACAGGTCCCAGTGCAGCCCCTGGGGGACGGGCGGCATCTCGACAGGCCGCCCACCGCCTTCCCAGACTCGTTCGCACCAGACGTGAACTTCGCTGACCAGCCCGATGGCGCCGGACTCGATCAGTTCCACAACCCGACGGTAGTTCCCGGTCGCATGAATCTGCGTGCCCATCTGCGTGGCCAGCCTGTGCTTGGCGGCGGCCCTGGTGACGGCGCGCACTTCGAACAAATCATGCGCCAGCGGCTTTTCGCAATACACGTGCCGGTTGGACTTCAAAGCGGCCATAGTCGCCGCAGCATGCGTATGGTCGGGAGTACTGACCACCACGGCATCAATGTCCCGCTGGTCCAACATCCGGCGGAAGTCTGTGTAGAGCCTGGCCTTGGGAAACCTGGCGCGCGCCGCTGCCAGCAGGCGGTCGTCAATATCGCAGAGGGCGACGATGTTCTCCCCGCGCACGGCGTTGAGATTGGCGCCCGCCCGGTTGATCGTGCCGACGACCCCCACGTTGAGCTTGGCATTGGCCGAGACCTTTCTGGCCAGCCCGCTGCTGGTTCCTAACCAGAACCCGGCGGTCGTGAGCAAGCTGCTCTTTAGGAAGGTCCGTCTTGAGATCGAGTGCTTCATGACCATGAGAATCAGTGCTGGCTGGGCCCGGCTACTCGGATTGACGCGGTGGGGCGGCTCCCGGCTTCGTGCTGCTCGCCTTCAACGTTGTCTGGAGCGCCGGGTAGGGCCGGCCGGGAATCAGGTTGGTTCCGTCCGAGAAGCCTTCTGGCCGGCCGGCGAGTTGGTTGACCAGCCGCGCGCGCCATTGCTCGACCAACGCGCGCCGGGAGGCCACCTTAACCAGGTCACGCTCCTCGCGAGGGTCCTGGGCCAGGTCAAACAACTGCTCCGTACCGTCTAACGGCCGCCAGATGTATTTGAACTGCCCATCGGTCAGGGCATGGAAAGCCTGAAGTGGGCTGTAGCATGGCGCATGCTCGAAATGCAGGCACTCGCGAAACACTCGCTTTTCCCCGCGAAGAGCTGGAACCAGGTTCACCCCGTCCATCAGCTTGGGGCGGCTTGCGCCGGCCAACGCCAGCAACGTGGGCATCACATCCTCCAGGCAGACTGGTTGCTCGGAGCGCAGCCCACGCTCGAAACCCAGTTCCGGCGAGCCGGCTACGAGGAATGGAATATTGGCCGACCCTTCGTAAGGCTCGCATTTCCGGTAGAAACCGTGGTCCCCGAGCATCTCGCCGTGATCGGACGTGAATACTATGACCCAAGGCCGCCTGGCCTTCCGGCTCCGCTCCTTGAACTCGGCGATCAGCGGCGCAACCTGATCGTCCAGATGCTGGATCAGTCCGAGGTAACCCGCTTGAGCCGCCTGTAATGTCTCGCCCTCCAGCAGCACGCGATGCCCCTGCTTGTCGCCCGCGGGCGAGAGGGATTGCCAATCCACCCAATCGCCGTGCGCCGGTGCGGGCAGCTTCCGCCCCTTGTACGCATCGAAATACCGCTTGGGCGGAAAGAGCGGCGGGTGGGGCGCATAAAACGAGGTGGTGAGGAAGAGTGGCCGTTCAACGGACACGTCTCTCAGCGTCCTCCGGGCCTGGCTGACAACCCACGCGGTCGGATGCAAGTCATCCGAGAGCGGCCACGGCGCGGCCTGCCACCCGTAGTAGGACAGACCCATCCTGGTCACAAGGCTGCGAATGCCCCCGGTGGCAGGCGCCGCCTGCTTAAGGAACCGGTCATAGGCATCGTCGTCCACGTGAG
>MTKZ01004719.1_pt1 | contig 11498 bp, 13 predicted proteins | sample 1042781 | NCBI WGS metagenome assembly MTKZ01 (sample SAMN06212207, study PRJNA360539) | anaerobic digester metagenome | biome: Wastewater treatment plant; material: sludge; isolation source: anaerobic digester fed with sludge from wastewater treatment plant | place: Denmark: WWTP Viborg ...
CAGGAGATGGCCGGAATCTTAGGCCTGGCCGCAGTCAGGCCTGAGCCTGTGGCATGATTTGCCTCAAGATCTGCAATGATTGTTCCCTTCCAACATAATACAAAAGAGGCTGGCACCGGCCATATCCAGGCCGGCCTCTCTATTTTTCCAATTCAGCATTATCTGGATAATTTTATAACTGAGAGACGCATTTGGTTTATAAGCTGGAATATGATTCTGAGGAGAGAGACAGCTCTTTAGGCAGGTGGACAATGATGAAAAAGATCTGGAAAAGCACTTTGTGCATGCTAGCGGTCTTGCTTATGGCTGGCATCTGGGGCACAGCCCTGGCCCAGCCCGATGGGGAGCCCGATGGCATAGAGCCCGCCGGGGACATGATCCCGGCGTGCAAAATGGGCATGCCATGTGAGATGATGCCGCCCCAGAATGAGGGCTTTCCCATGGGCGTTCCCCTGGAGGTCCTTTTCAGCGGTCACGGACAGGCTTTGAAGGACAATGAGTCCCATAAGTTGCGTCTGAAGATCGAGACCATTATGCCTATGCAGCCCAGGCAGATCAGAGATCTCCTATCCTCCAACAAGAGCCTGGAAGAGATAAGAGGCGACATCAGGAGCAAAGGAGAAGATGGTGGCCAGAAGGCCTTTAGGGGCAGCATGATCCTGGATCGCAGCATGTATCCGCTGATAAATATCGCCATAATCCCAGACAATGGCAATTCGACTATAACCGCCGATCTGGCCGATATCGCTCAAACGCCCTCAGATGAACCCACTGCACTGGGAAGTATATCTTTGGAAGTATCTCCATCCGGCGGCAAGATGATTGGCGAGGGTGAGCTGACTGTACAGGAGGATGGAAAACAAGAGATATATTCTTTAATCCTGAACATGGATAAAAGAAGGCAGATGGGAAAAGGCAGGATGGCTCCTCCGGATCCTCAATAACTGACCCATGGGCTTCAACCTGTGCTGATTCTCGGATCAGCTTGACAGGAGGCCTATGCCTGCCGACTTAAATGCGCTTGGCCTTCTTCACCTCTTTCAGCAAATGAGGCACCTCGATGAATTCTTTATCGATCTTCTTGCGTGATTTGCTGCCCAGAAATACCGGTGAGTCCATCACACCCGGCACATACTCCCATTTCCATAAAGCCCGGTTTGCGTCATGCTCGGCCATTGCGTGGTTGGATGTGTTTATAAACACGATGGGATGATTGTAGTCAACGAAATAGTAAGCGATTTCATGCTCAACTTCATTATCCGCATCTCCATGAATGGAATCTTCGTTCAGTCCATAGCGCTTTCCGTCTATGATGCTGTAGATATTCTTAAAGATGAAACAGCTCTTGCTCCTATCCTTTCGGTTAATCCTTATCTTGAAGGTCTCCACATCGATGGTGCGATTATAGCGTATGGCCCGGAAACGCCTGTAAGTATCATCTAAAATTGAGTTATCCCGCAGTTCCTCGTCGTTGAATACTAAAGTGACCTCCACCTCGGATATATGGTCATCTATCTCCTTTTGATTGCAGTGAATCTCACGAACAAAGTTCTTGAGGCCATCAACGGCAGGCTGATAAATGGCCGGCACTATCCGCCCATCTCTGGCTTCGGCAGACTGGAGATGGCTCAGGACAATCCCATCGCTGGTGCTTTTCTCCTCCAAACTAAATACCTGGTCGAAGCTGTCCGGGCTGGGATTTGAGAGATGGCGGCGAATATCCTGGTGAATTCTATAAATGCTGGTTGAGCTTAATTCAGCGCCTTCCTCTTTCCAACACCATATCCAGTAGTCGTCATCGAGCTGGAAGATCCATCTCTCCTTCGGACCGGTCCATATTTCAGAACTTTTTTTGGAGTGCATCTCGGGATCGGGATTTTCGCATTTGATCTCGCCTACTTTTTCGATATCAAATCCGAGCATGAATCTCAGGTTCATGGGCCGGTTGACCTTTATGCTGGTCTGATTCTGATTGGCATTGCTCCTCACCACAACTCTGAGCTTCTTGGCCGATAATCCCTCCATGTAAGTGGGTGTTTTCACAAGGGATACCGTACATCGATCCCAGTTCCAGATCTTTTTCTGGTCTGTCCATTCTATCTTGCCTTTAACGATACTGTAAATCCTCTCCCTTTGTGAAAACCAAATCTCTTCATAGACCATGGGATAATCCTCTCCGAATAATAGACAATATATCTCAAAACTATTTAAATGTGTTATGACTGCTTATTATGAATGAAAATCCCTTTCTAGTAGCTTTAGTGATAGGATTTGATCTTTGATGACCGCGCCGGCGAAGCGGAGTGCCGATTTCAAGAAGATAGCATCGCCGGGCCGCGGGCATCAAACATCCGCCGAAGAGAAGCCGCGGAGGTTGGCATCAAGCTACAAACAGAGAATTTAAATAGCCCAAAGAGCAAGTGCATGAGGCAAGTCGAGGTTGCCTAGCCTGGTAAGGCGCAGGTTTGCTAAACCTGTTCCCCTCCGGGGATCGTGGGTTCGAATCCCACCCTCGGCGCTTATTTACCTGTAAATTATGGCGTCTGATCGCGATTTAAGGTAGATACTATCGCAGTCATTTGCTTGCACCACAAGAAATGACATGGGATAAAGCGAGGCCCTCATAAGGGTTCCCGCTTTTTCTCTAATTCTGCCTCATGCCGATCCAGGTATTCTTTTATTGCTTCTACAGCCACTTCGCTTTGGCCGCGAAACTGGCCTGTCTTCTTATAGACATAATCCTTCAATCGTTTTTCAACTTCATCAGGCAGGTATATTCCAAGTCTTCCCATATCCCGTATATTGAACTTAATAGTTTAAAAGCATTATGGTATAAATACACCAAAACATTGATATACTTACATAGTGTATTAGTGTATTGGTGCAAGTAAATGAACGGAAAGATCAATTTATCAAGCCCGGTCACTCAGACCGCGGCAGCTGTAAAGCAGTTGATAGCCTACCAGAACCACGGGCAGGAGCCGGAGGAGATGCCCGCGTTCTACAGGCTCACCCGCGATATGGTGCTCGTTTTAGGCAATAAGAAAGATGCTTATTACGTCACCACGCCCAAGTCCTGCTCCTGCCCGGCAGCGTTTTATCATCATGGCCCGTGCAAGCATCAGAGGAAATACTTCCCGGAGTCCAAGACCATCCGGGCCATGAACATGGCCGACACCCTGGAGCAGGCCGATAAGAACCTCTCCAAGATGCCATACCAATATCAAAGGATGGTCAAAGCGGCCAGGGAGGCGGCAGAATCCGAGCCCCTAGAGCTGATAGGAGACCATAAGCCCTTCAAGCCATTTATCGAGGATGAGGCGAAAGCGGCGGGGATGGTCTGAATGGCCTCCTCTATCCTTTCCCAAGAGACAATGGTCGCGGCTCTGAAGGGCCGCAAGAGACTGGCCATAGACCTTATGCAGGCTTGAGCCAAAGAGACTGATATTCTCTTTTACACAGAATTGTTCTATGACATATTTTCTATATTCTATATAAGGTCATAGAACTTCCTCACGATGGGCCGAAATAGCCAAATGGCATGAATGAAGCTTCCGGCACTAGTAAAAATTCTATAAAAATTCCTTGGGAGGCTAATTAAGCCTCTAGCCCATTTTTTCAACATGAATAGTCTTTAGAAGCTGCAAAGTGCCTCCATCCCACGGATATTCTGAAAATATCTCAACAGATATATTAGAATCAAATGTAGTTTGATAAAGTGCATGATATATATCAGTAGTTTTAGAATCCTCCACATGCGTCATTGAAGCAACAGCGCCATCTGCACTATCTATAGTGCGCTTATCAGAAAAATAATTTATACAGGCCGGATCATTTTCATAAGCTGAATCCAATATATATTCCCAATCAGATCCAGTAACAATTGGCAGATCTTTCCCCGCATCTAAATGTTTTATCTTGATCATCATAAAACGATTTAGGCTGCTATTGTCCCTTATATATAAAGAGTATTCCATCCGTTTGTCTCCACCCAATGTTTCTGTTTCCATGGGATCGGATACCGTTAAATAATAATCATCTTGCGGTAATCCGATATCAAACGACACGTTATATGGCCCAGTTGTTGCGCTATCCGGTGCGGCAAATGCTGCGATTTGTAGGCAAACTACAGCCGCTGAAATTAATGCTATCGTCTTCATTTGATCATCAACTTCCAATTGCCTCTGTTGGATGTTCTGTTTCACTAAAATGTATTTAGCAGCTTCCCCAGCGAGTCAGACCATATTCATTTGCAATATTCAGTATGCTTATGCTATCGGGATTATCAAGTATCTCCTTTGCGAGAGCCGTTCCGTTCATTTCCCTCACCTGGGAGGTCCCTGACGGGGAGGTCCGATATATACTTTGATTATTTAGGCAAAAAAACTTCATCACATCTTCAATAGTTTCGAATGGCGGGAATGCAATTAAACCAAAACTACCCTGATCCTGTGAGGAATTATATGGTTGTTCGTCACATACATCGAGTACTTCTTCTCTATGATATTCCATATAATGAAAAGCAGTTTCCATTTTCTCCATGGCCCTCGAACCTTCTACATAGCCATTCATATTCATCGTCTCTATTGCATCTAATAGATCATCCAGATTCATAATATACAACATCAATGCAGCTTCGTAATCATCCTTGATTGTTTCAAATTCTGGAGATATTTTATACATTTCACTGGCATTCAAGGCATCTAGTACCTCGTATCTAAGTTCTATGGCAACCTGACTTGCATCTCCGTCCCATATCCAATCAATTTGATCATCTCCATCCTTCATTATTTCCTCCGTGCCACACACAGACGAAAACCATTCGTCATCATTCCCTATTAGGTTTGATTCGGCGGCAATCACGAATGGAGTCGCCAGAATCAGCAACATCAATGCAGCTTCTATTCTCATGAAAGTCCCTCCCTGATCATCTAATCTAATATCATATGAAATAAATAGTTATTCTCTCAGATATTCTCGCCATGATAAATGGCTCTCCAAGTTGGCCAAGGCCACGGATAAGATTGGATCACCTAGAAGCTGTAGGCCGCTTGCCTGGCAAGTCCCGCATGAAATTATGGGCCTCCTTCAGGCCTATCCTGGCCTTGAGGGTCTATTCCTGCTTCTTCCATTGCTTTCGACAATCTACTCCGCGCCAGCGCTTCTGCTTCGAGGGCGATTCGGTAAAGATTCCAATCCCGCAGATCAGTTTTGGACAGCAACTCATCTTGCGCCTCTTTTTTTAGCTGGTCAAAAATAATCGCTCGGGGGTCCTCCAAACGGCTTAAGGGGAAATCAGGTTTGTTTAGCGTCTGATTATTCTGTAATATCAATTTAGAAGCTGCCAGGGCAATCCGGCCATCATCATTTGCAAGCTGCCGCTCGATTGTATCCAAAGCCGAACCGGCTAGGGTTTTAAGCCTCTCTCTGCTTTCTTTCCACATTTCGTTTCTCTGCTTGTTCAAGGCGGCAACAAAAATTGGATTTTTGCGCCATTCATAGAGTGTCGATCGGTTTATTCCTACGGCCTCGGCTACGGATCTATCACTCCTGCCCTGTATCAAGAATTCTATGGCATTCTGCTGCTCGATGGATAACGGTCGGATTTTGTTTGATTTTGTCGGCTCATCAGTCATTTAATCACTCTCGGCACATTTCTCAAAATTATTTATTATCAAGCTCTGGCCTCCCCTCCGGCCTTGCGCTGTCTGTAGCCAATGCCGCCGCCTGGCCGGTCATATGCTATATAGTTGGCATCCAACCATGCCAAGACCTCCCCCAAAGGCAACTTGAGGGCATGGGCGACCTTCGCAGGGTCCACCCATCCAGCAATGCCATATTCCATCATGGCAGCCGCCTGGATCTTCTCTGAGGTGGGGGCCTTCCCGGCCTCAGTTCGAGCAGGGATCTCCCTGTCTATCTTGGACATCGCCGGGCCTTCGGGCTCTCCAGGGTATGTAGGGTTTGATGTAGGGTTGGACTTCTGAGAATCGTTATCTGTAGCTTCTTTTAATGTAGAGCATGTAGGGTATGTAGGCATTTCTGAAAAGTAGCCTTCGTGAGGAGAATTTTGAAAACTTTCCGGATTTGCCTTCATACCCTGCATAGTCTTCATGGAATTGCCCGCTAGATTGCGGTTTTGCCCTTCATCAACCCTACATGGCTTCCAGTCCGGTTTCAGGTCTATTCCATGCCATACCATGCCATGCATGTTTCGTGTTGACCGTATCCCTGGCTTATTGGATAGGTCAAGAGAGAACTTCGTTTGTGACAGTGGATCAAATCCGATCATGCCACAGAAATTCCGGTAAGCATTGAACAAATCCGAGTTCTTGCAGATGGCCAGCTTTCGGACTTCGCAACACTCCGAGAGAAAGGCGGCCATGCTGTCATTTTCCCGGCGATAGGCATCTGTGGCAGCCTTTACCGCTTCGGGTGGTTGAAGTCCTATCCGGTGATATTCTTTCAGCCCATCCAGAGCCCAAAGGAGAATTCCCGGCAGCTCTTCAAGAAGCTTATTCTCCAGCTCCCTATCCTGCTCTTCTAGGGGGATGGTCACTAAGAAGGGGATGAGGTGAACACGTCTCCAGGCAGCATGATTTCTTTCAGAGATAACCGGCTTGGTATTGGCAGCCAGCCATATCTTGCCAACCGGCTTGAAGGTAAAATCCTCACCAAATAGGAACCGGGCGGTTATTGGATCGCCGCCAGTCCAAGACTTGATTACCTGCATGGAAAGCCGCGATCCTTCCTCAGCTTCGGAGGCGGTGATTATCCGGGATCCGGCCAGGGCAGCCAGATCATTTCTCACTTTTGCGGTATGCTGGATGAGGAAGGTGTCAAAAGATGCCTGTTTTGCGTAGTCTCCAAGGAGAGACCGGAGGGTTGCCAGAAAGACGCTCTTCCCATTGGCTCCAGTCCCATGACAGAAGAAATAGACCTGTTCGACCATAGAGCCAGTTAAGGAGTATCCTGCAGCTCGTTGGACATAGCCGATTAGGTCTTTATCTCCCTGGAAGATCTTATCAAGGAACTCCTCCCAGATAGGGCATTTTGCAGAAGGATCATATACCGCACCGGCTGACTTTGTGATGAGGTCTTCCCTGCTTGGTTCTCTGGCCTCAAAGGTCTTTAGATCTATTGTAAGATTTTCAGTATTCAACAGCCAGGGATTTGTATCTAGCCTATCTGAGGTAATGGCTGCTGCCTTGTTGATGCTGGCCAGAAAGAGCATATCTCTATAACCGCGCCCGCTGTCGCTTCTGATGGCAAACTTTGCCCATTCCTGACGGTCTTTGCTGTCTATGCAGTTGGATGCTTCCGAATGGATCTCTCTGATAACGTCTTCACAAAGGCGATAGGTTGAGCCGTCACCATCGATTCTCCATCGATGGCCGTCCCATTCCATCCATTTCTTAAAAGTGTGACAGTATTTTATATTATTTCGGTGCAATCTGATCAGCCTTTTAGCGTTGCCGCCGTCAGTCGCTGGTTCGGTACCTGCATCCTGGCAGCTCTGGCTATGCGCTCCGGAGACCTTCGGCCCGGTCTCCTCCGGATCTGGTATTTCTCGGGGATGCCTTGCGCCGCTCTCCAGGCCGCTCCGTATAGTCCGGTCGATCTCATCTCGCTCCAGGCCAGCGTTTGAGGCTGCCCTTGAAAGCTCTCTTGTGACTTCTGCCTCAGAAAGCGCGCCAGCCGAGATGAATTGACCAAGAGCAAAAGCAGACCTGTTGAGCTGCTCATTTCGGCTGCCGGTTATGCTTCCTGCCACGGCCAGCACTTCATCTCTCAGGGCAGCCTCGGCATATCTCCGGACCCTGGCCTCTTCAGGCTCAGCTCTCTTTTGGCGGGCCTCCCTGCGGTTGCTCTCCAGCTTTGCAGCGTTCTGCTCCAGCTTTGAAGAGAAGGTTATGCCTATGGCCTGGAGTCCCTGCAGGAGATCGGCCAGGGTGATGGTAGCGGGTGGGCTGGAGTCCAATAACCGATAATCCACTCTTTCAGCACCCGGTGTCCCTGGTGAGGCAGAATTCCCCGTTTTGGGATCAATGAATTTGTGAGAGGGGGGGATCACCTGGTAAGTCCTTTGCAGCTTGACCTCTCCCACGGGCAGGCCGTCTTTGTGGAGCTTTAGTTGGGCCTGATCTGCTTTTTTGCCTATGCCTGCCAGGGCCTCGGCTATGTTATCCGAGACCTTGAACCACATCCCGAGCCGTCCGGGCCGTGTCTCCCATGTAGTGCTGGCGGGCAGCTCCAGGCCGGTAAAGGCGGCGGGCTCATCCTGGTCAAGGCCGAAGTAGCCTTTGCCCGCCAGGATGCCCACGTTGCCCCTATGAGCCGTTGCCTCATGGAAGGTATGGGCCTTTTCTGGCATTTGCCATCCATCCTCTATCGGAGGAAATTTGACCCCAACCGGCAGGAGCGCAAAAGCAGCGCCGGGCTGATCGAATACCTCCGGAACTTCGACCATCTACACCGCCCGGACGTGGTAGCCATCCAACCTCAAAACCGCCGCCTTCCTGCCCACCAACTCGCGAAGTCTCGACTCCAGCTCGGGCGGCAGGGCCACACTGCCCCATGAGAAGACGGCCACAGTGAGGCTATCCAGGCAATAGACCGACTCCAGCAAGCCTCGGGCCTCTTCAAGTTCTGAAAGATGAAGGGGTTCAGATATGAGTTGGGACTCGATCATGATCTTCACTCCTGCAATAGTCAAGCCGATGAATTCTGTTGCGAGGTTCCATCTCTTGCACCCTCCATTGGAGTCCTGGCGATGAATATCCTAGTCCTCCCTATGCGCTTTTCTATCGCCAAACCGGCTCGCACTATCCGAATCAGGTGCTTTTGGGCAGTCAGATTCGAGCAGATAGCACTCTTAGCAACCTCCTGGATGCAAACAGCTGGATTCGATCTTAATTCATGGAGAATCCGAAATGCAAGTTCTCTATCACAGAGTGGGTGCATCTCCTTTTCTAATGACTTTGGAAGTACTATTTCCGACATAATGAGCACTTAGGGCTTATTACATTATATATTAGTGCGTTGATAAAATTTTACTTTCCGAGGGAAAAGTACTTTTTTATCGACATATTGAATGCATACCCATATTCATGGATTGGGACAATAAGACGGGGTAGCCTATGTATTGGTTTAAGGTAATCACTGAATATAAGGCAAAAACGCCCAATAGCTACGGTGCGGTTCCTAGCTTATTATTAATGTATCTTTCAACGGGGCCCGATTACGGCTACCATATGGCGAAACAATTCACTGACGGAATTTCACTAAAAAATGGTTGGAATAAGGATCAAATAGAAACCTTCCAAAGCATCATGCAACGCTCGCAATTGCAGACTATCTTGAATGCTATGGAGAAAGATAACCTTCTCTTAAGCGAACAAGAAGCTTCGGTAAGGGGGCGAAAGTTTTTTCGTATAAATCCCGCCATTCTACGCAATCCAATTGGATCTGAGGTTCACCGCAGAAGGAGAAATCAAAATTTTAAACTATTTCCTAATATTATTCGTTGCCCAAAATGCGGAACGGAAATCCACCCCCCTGCAGACGAATATGTTTTAGAGATTCCAGAATCTCAGATAAACGATCTTCTGCTACGCCTCACAAAAAAGAAGAAAGAAGACTACTTCCAAAAATGGAGCAAAGAAAAGAATTTTAGATTTGTGACTTTTCTTTCCTTCTTGAAGATCGAAGCACTTGAATTTAATATGAATGACTTGGCTTTTTCGCTGGATCAATGTATATTAGAAATAGCTGAGATAAGGCAACAATGGAAAATGTTCATAAATATAGGACCTTATTCCAATAAAGAGGAACTTTTTAAAAAAAATTTAAGATATTGATTATATTATAATTGGACTTTATTATCTGATTTATCTGATTAAATGTAGACTCGATGAGCCATCAAATCTGAAGAGAAAATAGCAGGCTTAGAGCCCCAACGGTGGGATGCATGCTAGATAAGCCTCCTTTAACTCCTTGAGGTCTATGTGGTTATACAAGTCAAAAGCCTCTTTCCTGCTATCGCCCCTTAACTCCTTGATGTACTCTCTCTTCATGCCATTTCTGAATAGGTGAGTGCAGAACCAATGCCTGCAACAGTGTGGCCCGAAGTGATCTTCAAGCTTTTCCGAGGACGGATCATGCAGCCCCGCCCGCCTGGCAGCCTCAGTCACCAGGTTATAGACTCCTGACCTGTTTAGCCTCTCGCCTTCGGCATTCAGGAACAGCGCCTGACAGCTCTTCTTATTCATGTCTTGCCTGATCGATAGCCAGCGCCGAAGGACGAAGGAACATTCATCATCAAAGAACACGGTCCTGTTAGTTCTTTTGGCCGTTGGTTTCAGCCTGATCTTATTTTCGATCAAGTCCAAGTCGGAGATATCCAGCTCTACCAGCTCATGCCGCCTTATGCCAGTCTTTGCCAGGAGAGTGATAACCGCCTTGTCTCTGATATCCAGGGTGCAATTGATCAAGTTGGCCATATCTGCCACAGAAATGAGCTTGCGGGCCTGGCCGTCGTTATTGTCTTTATAGCGCTTAAGATACCTTTTTCTGACTGCGATAACGGGATTCGCCGGGGTCTTCTCTTCAAATACCAGATATTCATAGAAGCTGGATAGAACACTGAAATAATTCTCAACAGTCTTCGTGGTCTTGTCTTGCGCTTTCAAGTAGGCAATGAATCCTCGTAGGATCTCTTTATTCACATCGAGAGGGGATCTGCCATCCAGGTAAGCTTTAAAGTTTTTCAGGCAATAACCATAATGCAGGACGGTTATCTCAGTCTTGCCGCTTAGTTCAAGGTCCTGCATGAAGTCAGCAATCAAGTTATCCATTGCCAGCCCTTGCCATCTGCCTTTATCAGGTTGAACTTCTCCAGCTCTTCCAGTTGCTTCGACACTGCCTTAATGGCCTCAGCTTCTCCTGGCGCAATTCCCAAAAGTTCGAGTATCTGGTAGCTGCCCACATGGCCACGGGCCTTCAGGATCTCTACAATCTCACGGGAATATGGCCGGATGCCTGCGAACTGATCAGCTTGGAAAGGCTCCGCCCGGTAGCGCCGCAATTCTTCCTCATATCTCTGCAACACTACCTCTTTTCGCCTCAGATCCTCACGCAAAGACTCATTATCTGCCTTCAGGCTCTCCAGGTCCTTTGCAAGTTTATGCCGTGGCATCAGGCCGTTATCTTCTGCAAGCCTCTCCTCGATGATCGAAGCGCACCAGGCCGATAAAGGAGCATCTGCCTTTTCGGCCAGGGCTTGCCATTGTTCCTTTTGCTCTCTGGATTTGCAGTAGAGCCAAATATATCGCGATCTATCTGGTTTAACCACAAGCTCACCAGATATTGATAAGGCATTGAAGGTATTTAAACTTTACCTGTAAATCAGAGCGAATATCCCACCCTCGGCGCTCATTTATTTTTAATCCGAATCCATAAATGGCGAATTTATCTACCATCGACTCAGAACAAGAATG
>MTKZ01125641.1_pt1 | contig 11497 bp, 8 predicted proteins | sample 1042781 | NCBI WGS metagenome assembly MTKZ01 (sample SAMN06212207, study PRJNA360539) | anaerobic digester metagenome | biome: Wastewater treatment plant; material: sludge; isolation source: anaerobic digester fed with sludge from wastewater treatment plant | place: Denmark: WWTP Viborg ...
TCCGGGTGGTTGGGAACAGTCAGTGGGCGTCTTTGCGGATGCATGAGGTGGTTATGACTTCCTTTCTGGTCATTCATCGTATAGCCTACTTTACCGAGGGCTTTTATAACATCCTTTCCGGAAAGGATGGGGAGTGTATCCGTCATAGGTCGACGGCAACAAAAGGTTCTTTTACCCCCGGGCGATGATAAAGGGGAATACCGTCCCGTGCGAGGGCGCTGAGGTGAAGTTCGATAGCTTCGGCACTATTTTTCTTCGCCTCCTCCTCGGTTTTCCCCTGGGAGACGCAACCCGGAAGTGACGGCATGGTGACGATATACCAGCCATCCTCATCCTGTTCAATCGGAATTTTGAATTCCATACCTGCTCCCTGAATCTTAATAGATATTTGGTTCCGATATTTAAGAGGGTCTATGGTACTCTCTTGTTCCACCCTCATTGGTAATCAGTTAATAAATTCCGGTCGTCGAACTCCCTGATAGTAAACTGGAATCCCAGTTCCCTGGAGAATGCAATCTCTCCTGTTTTTCCGTTGTTCATGTATCGTCGTGAAGGAATCCACAGCCAGGTATCCGCTTCTGGAATTCCTCAAGGGGAAAAGGGTATCACAAGTGCTGAGGTACCCACGAGGTCAACCGTCGCACGGCCGGGCTTGTTGGTCGTTCCCATAGTATTATTGACCAGCTCTGGCACAGAATACTTCATGAGATTGCCGCAAAAGGCCACCAGACTTTTCATCGCAGTCCTTGGTATCCTCCTGCTCTGCTCGATCGTGTCGGCAGCCACCAGTGTTCCGAGCGTGATCATCACTGAGTACGAGGTCTCTCCTGCGGTCCTGCTCCCCGGGGAGCAGGGGATCATCAGCGTGACGGTCAGGAATACCGCTGACCGGGCTACCCTCACCCAGTCCTATCTCTCTGATACGACCGAGACCACCACGAATATTGATATCAATGCCCCGATCGACAGCGTCACGATGGTGGGAAATGGGATCCAGGTGCTGAGCGAGGGGTATTACCGGGTTGGGGATATCGGTCCGGGGCAGTCGATCCCCCTCTCGTTTCTCTTCAAGGCCCCGGCACAGGCCGGGATCTACTTTCCCGAGATCTGGATCCGGGTCTCGGATGCCCGGAGCCTGAAGTATCCGATCCCGGTCAATGTGAACAGCGAGGTGGCGATCCAGAAGCGGCCCCAGATCAGTATCGAGAAGCAGCTGCCTGCCAGTGTCACTCCCGGCGATGACTTCAATGCGACCATCCTCTTTAAAAATACCGGGCAGCTCTCGGCAAGCAATCTCAAAATCTCGGTGAACTCCTCTACCCCCTCCATCACCGCAAAGACCGCCAGCACCTATCATATCGACCGGCTGGGACCAGATGAGAGCCAGGCGATCGCCATGGCGTTTTCGACCGACCGGAATGCCCCCCTAGGGCTCCGGCCGGTCACCCTGGTGATGGAATACCAGGAACCGGACGGGTCAATCCAGCAGCAGGTGGAGACGCTCGGGGTGAATGTCAGGGGGAGAGCGGAGCTCGGGATCTCCCAGATTACGACGGATCCTGCCCGGATCCAGAAGGGAGAGCAGTTCACGCTGATCATCAGGATCGAGAATACCGGCACCGATGATGCCAAGTCGGTGGATGCCATGATCGATATCCCGCTTCCGGGCACCAAGGAGGCATTCGTCGGCACCATCGAACCGGCCAATGATGCACCGGCACCTTTCAACCTCAAGGCCGACCGGGCCGGGGAGATCCCCTACACGCTGACCATTCGGTACGAGGATGACTATGGTCCTGGCGAACAGGTGCAGAACCTTCGCCTGAATGTGTATGGGAGCAACAATACGTTCCTGATCCTCGGAGGAGTGCTCCTCCTCGTCCTGGCAGGGATTGGCGGTTACTGGTACTTCAAACTCCGTCGGAAACCGGGAACCGGCAATGTTTGAGGATGCCAAGGTCGCCTTCTTCCTCGCGAAGCGGTCGATTGTCCGGGGAAACAAGGGGACCCTCTCCCTCACCATCCTGATCATCGGGATGGTGTTTGTCAACCTGATCTTCCTTCCCTCCATCATCTCCGGGGTAGCAGTGCTCTTTAACCAGCAGACGATCGACTACAGTTACGGGAACCTGGTGATCGAGCCGAAAGAGAACCAGGTGTATATCAATAGTGCCGATGAGCTCCAGAAGAAGATTGAACGGATCCCTGGCGTGACCGGGGTCTCTCCCCGGTATATTGCGGGGGCAACGATCGTGTATAAGGGAAACGAGGTGACCCCGCTCCTGTATGCGATCAATCCGGATGATGACCGGCGGGTCCTGAAGATCGCCTCCAAGGTCGCCAGCGGGGAGTACCTGGGGGATGGCGACACCGGTCAGATCCTGATCGGGTACCGGCTTGCCGGGAACTATGATGAGCGGCTTGATGTGATCCCCTCCCTTGGCGGTGTGGTGGTGGGGAAGGTGGTGGAGGTGACGTTCAATAACGGGGTGACCCGGGAGTACCGGGTCAAGGGGATCATCAACTCCGACTCCTATGATGTCGACTCCAACGCGTTCATCACCAGGGACGAGTATGAGTCGGTGTATGGGCTGGAAGACAAGGCAAACCAGATGCTGGTGCGGACCCTAGAGACCGGGAACGAGAACGAGATGAGGACAACCCTGATGTCATTTGGGGTACAGGAGAAGATCTGGACCTGGCAGGAGAAGTCTGCCAATTTCCTGAACCAGATCATCGGCAGTTTCAACATCATCAACTTCATCGGGACGGTGGTGAGCCTGGTGATCGCGATCGTGGTCATCTTCATCGTGATCTTCATCAACACGGTCTACCGGCGGAAGCAGATCGGGATCCTGAAAGCGATCGGGATCGACCGCTCGATCATCATCCGGTCGTACCTGTTCCAGGCGCTGTTCATCTTTGCCCTCGGGACCCTCATCGGGGGCGGGTTCCTGGTGCTGATCCTGCAGCTCCTTGCCGCAAACCCGATCGTCTTTCCCGGGGGGCCGGTCGCCCCGGTGGTGGATGCGATGCTGATCCTCCGGTCCACACTGAGTCTCCTGGTGGTCTCGCTCATCGCCGGGTACGTCCCTGCCTGGATCACGACCCGAGAGGATATCCTGTCTGCAATCAGGGGTTGACATGATCATCGGAACCGATCTCACACGATACTACGGCCTTGGGGCGGTCCAGGTCCGGGCGCTCGACGGGGTGTCCCTGAAGATACAGAGAGGGGAGTTTGTCGGGGTGATGGGACCGAGCGGGAGCGGGAAGTCGACCCTGCTCCATATGCTCGGCCTGCTTGACCGTCCCACCAGCGGATCCCTCCTGATCGACGGGGTTGATGTGGGAGCCCTCGATGAACGGGCCCGGACGGTCTTCCGCCTGCGACGGCTCGGGTACGTCTTCCAGGACTATGCCCTGGTCCCCGAGCTGACCGCCAAGGAGAACGTCTATCTCCCCTCAATGGCCCGGGGGATGACCCCCCAGGAGTGCACGCTGGTCTGCACTGACATCCTCGGGGTCGTGGGGCTGGGCGACCGGATCCACCACCTCCCCTCCCAGTTGTCCGGCGGCGAGCAGCAGCGGGTGGCGATCGCCCGGGCTCTCGTGAACCGGCCGGCCCTCCTCCTCGCCGACGAACCCTGTGCCAACCTGGACACCCGGAACTCGAAGGTGATCCTCGATCTCTTCCGGAAGCTGAACCACGACCTCCACCAGACCATCGTCATGGTCTCCCACGAGGAATGGCACAAACAGTATTTCGACCGGATCATCTCCATGAAAGACGGGGTCATCGAAACGGATCTCCCGGGCACGAGGGAGGGGGATTCCAGAGGCAATCCCTCCGGATAATCACGACATTTTTTCCAGGTGAAAAATGACAGGAGGTGCAAGTACTCCCCTGTTGGAATCAGGTACTACTGGAAACTCTTCCCCCTCTCCTCAGAAAAAGCCTTCATGGATTGCAGATGCTGGAATGGGGTGTAAATTCCCCTCTTCGAAACAGTCTTCAAGTTTTGTCAAATCGCCGCACCTCGGATGACAACCTGATCTTTCATGAACTCCTCATAAAAGGGGGGATCCTGTTGAGAGAGATCCTGTAATTTCTTTCATGTGAGGATGAGCATGTGGACATCATACCCAAGGGAATGGGAGAGCGTATGGCGGAGCTCTGCTGTGTGTGCTTCAATCTCGAGAGAATGTTTGGACACCAGGATCCATATATCAACATCACTGCCAGCTGTATTTGTCCCCCGTGCAAAGGATCCATAGATTCCAATGCTCTCTACCCATGTGGTGGGAGGAAGATGTTCGTCAATGAAGTACTACGTTGGAGAAATCGGTTCATTGCGGATCCCACTGGAGATGGCACCCACGACAGAATCCTGCCAGTGCGTTTACACAGCCCGTTCTTGATAAGCAGGTGCATATACCGTGACACAACGGGTTTTGAGACCCTGGTGGCTTTTGCAACGGTCTGCACAGTGACGTTCTCCCTCTCTGCGACATACCGCAGGATTCGCAAGCGGTCTTCTGATTTGAATAGTTCTGGAATCATACCCAGTCCCCCCATGTTATCTCATTGTTTCTGTTCGGGAAACAATTTGTTTCTGATTGAGAAACAAACAATAGGTTTCATCACCCCTCCACCTGTTCCCTCCCGACAAACAGCGGTGCCTTTCGCTGCTCCCCGGCAAGCATTTTTGTTATTGATTGCAACGGCGTCGTGTAATAGAATGGTTCGATTGTGATGTTCATCATCGATGAAGACTACTGAAGAAGGATTTCTCGTTTGAAAAATGGGGGGGTAATTATTTGGTGTGGATCACAATCGATCCGCCGCTGATAACCGTTGTCGGGTCGTCCGTGTCAGGAGCATTCAGCTGGTTATCATATACGGGTGTATCGGTCGCCTTCTCCCAGATCTTGATCCGGAATTTGTCCATGCCGCCTCCGCCTTTGATCGCCCCATCGATCGCAGTGAGCATGAACCCGTATTCACCGGCACCGTTGATCGTCCCCGTACCCTTGTACATTGCTTTTGCACCGGCAACGACGAGCCACTCATAGCTGGTGGACATGAAGTTCAGGTTCCCTGCCTTGAACTGGAACTCGGTCTCCCCGGTCGGTAGTGTTGCCCCTTTCTTGTACTTTGAGACGAATCCGAAGGTTGCCTTGCCGGTCATGGCAGGGTCAGGAGTGTACGCTCCTTCCGGTGACATGATCCAGCCGCCGCCGGTGACGAAGCCGGCAGAGGGGTCGTACACGGCGAGGAGGATCTCTTCAGATTGGGCAATATTGCCCTCAGAATCGGTTGCTGTTACTGCAATGGTATGTATACTGGCGGTGTCAAAGCCAGCGATCGTTGCTGTCACTTCCTCAATCGGCTCATCGAAGATGCCATCAGAAGGTGACATAGGGTGGGATATATCATCAACGACGTAGGTGGCCGTTGCGATAGGAGAACCTCCCGTTGAGGAATCATCGATGGTTGCGGTGATGGTAACTGGGGTATTAACCGGAACGGGCTTTGGACTCACATCGAAAGCAGTAACAATGGGGGGTGCAGTGTCGGTCGGGGCTACATCATTAACCAAGATGGTGATTGTAGCCTCAGCGGAATCAACCTCCCCATCGTTGACTTTGAACGTGAACGAGTCGGATCCCGAGAAGTCAGCTGACGGGGTATAGGTCAGGTCGGGAGCGGTGCCATCGAGTTTGCCTGACGCTGGACCGCTGGTGACCGAGTAGGTGAGGGTATTACCATCGGCATCGGTTCCTTCCAGAGTGATGGTTGCTGCGGTATCCTCGTTGGTTTCCACTGACTGTCCTGAAGCAACAGGAGCATCGTTGGTAGGGGTCACCGTGATCGAGACCGTTACAGGAGCAGAATCGGCTGTTCCATCGTTTACGACAAAGGTGAACGAGTCGGATNNTGACGGGGTATAGGTCAGGTCGGGAGCGGTGCCAGAGAGTGTGCCTGACGCCGGACCGCTGGTGACCGAGTAGGTGAGGGTATCCCCATCGGCATCGGTTCCTGTCAGGGTGAAGCTGACGGAGGTATCCTCACTGGTGGTTACCGCTTGTGCTTCAGCAATTGGAGCATGATTTACAGTATTAACTGTGATCGTGACTTCTTCAGTATCCGTGTAGGTTCCATCACTCACGCTGAAGGTCAGCGAGTAGGTCCCTGCCACTGGATTATCCCAGGTAAAAGTCGACCCACTAAACGTCGCTCCGGTCGGTACTCCGGTAGCACTGTAGGTCAGGGAGTCGCCATCACCGTCAGTTGATGAGAGGGTGAAACTGAGCGGTTCCCCTTCATTGACCATCTTGTTGCCGATCGCTACAAGAACCGGGACGTAAGGAGCCTTGATCTTGTAAATCCCGGTTTCTGTACCAGCAAAGATCGTCCGGTCGTTGGCGAAATCGGGTGAAATGCCTGTCAGGGCAGTTACCGTTCCTCCTAGACCGGTGCTGTCGATGTGGATCCAGTTGTCCCCACCATCTTGGGACATGGCCACACCTCGCCACGAATACGAGATTGAATACGAAGCAAAGATCGTATGATCGGTGGCGTAGTCCGGGGATACGGCAAAACTCTGGTACCTGAATCCATACGCCTCGCTGTTCACCCGCGTCCAACTGGTACCGCCATCGGTCGACCGATAGATGCCCTGGGTGTATACGGCACAGAAGACCGCGGAATTATCCGGGGCCATTACGAGATCAGTCACCTGGGCATTCGCTGGAAGACCGGAGTTCATCGCCATCCAGGTCAATCCTCCATCTGTGGACTTGTAAATGCCACCATAATACATGCCGGCATACACTGTCTGATCGCTCGTAAAGGTGGGTGATACCGCAATGGCTACAACGCTACCAGTTGGAAAACCGTTGGTGATGACCGTAAAACTGGTCTCCCCTGGTAATTTGCGGAGGACGCCGCCTTCACCCCGAGCTGCAAAAACGGTGCCATCGGATGCGATCGCATAGTCCCAGACATTGGTCCACTGGGTCATGGACTCCCAGGTAGCCCCGCTATCAGTCGAATGCTGGATTCCTGCGGAATTGCCACCGCCAAGATAGATATCCTGGTTCCCTCCGGGCATGAACGCGATTGCATCGAAAAACTGGATGTTTGTTGCTCCGAGGAAATTGTTATAGGTCCAGCTCGCCCCATCATCCTCTGTCCGGAGGAACGTTGCCGGCATATTCGAGCCGGCTATGATCGTGTGATCTGATGCATAGGTCGGAGATATTGCAATGCTCCGAATATTCCAGCCATCCGTTCCTATCGAACTCCAGTGGAGGGGGTCGATGACCCTGATCGTGACGTCTTCAGAATCAGTGTAGGTTCCATCACTCACGCTGAAGGTCACCAAATAAGTCCCTACAACCGGATCATTCCAGGTAAAGGTCGACCCACTAAACGTCGCTCCGGTCGGCAGTTCGGTGGCACTATATGTCAGGGCGTCGCCATCACCGTCAGTTGCTGAAATGGTGAAACTGAGTGGTTGCCCTTCATTAACCATCTTGTTGTTGATTGGGTCGAGAACTGGAGCTTGATTTCCTGACTTATAAAATGTAGAAACATGATTCGGATAACCATAGGTCGTGGAAATCGTTTTGATAAAGGTCAGAGTATTTAAATCGATAAAACTCAAGCCACCACCTCCGCAGGCAACAAGAGCTATATTATTATCTTTTTCAAAAGCAATTCCGCGGGGCTCATTTGCTACGGAAATTGTTTTAACAACTATTGGAGGATTTTGAGTAAGGTCTATTACTGATACTGAATTGCTATCGGCATTTCCCACAAGACCATATTTACCATCGGAAGTAATAGCAGGTTCAGACCCAGGATTATTACTAACTGTAATTAAACCCCGTAATATGAAAGGATCTTGGGTTAAATCGATAACAGCGATGTCTCCATTCGTTGCCATACTTGTGACAATTGCGTCAGTCCCTGTAGGTGATATTGTAATAAATAAACAAAATGAATTAATATTAATTGTATATTCAGTATTATATAGACCTGATTCTAAATTAACAATATATACTCTACCATCTCCATAATAATAATCAGTTTCAGAAACTAGGCCATATTTTCCATCATTTGTGATAGCAACACCGTAAGGATACTTCCCGGAAGCGACATAAATTTTCGTAATGATTGTAGGAGTCGAGCTAGAGATATCGAGAATAGTGGCATAATTCGTTCCACTATTTCCAACAATGGCTTTACTTCCGTCGGGACTTATGGCAATTTGCTGTGGATGTCCTCCAATAGTGATTCTTGAAATTTCTTGAGGGATTGGTAGTGTGAGGTCGATAACGACAATCTCACCATTATTTGACCCACTTACAAACGCTCGTGTATTATCGGGAGTTACGGCTACATCTAGACATTGGCTAATAACAGAAGATATTTTTTGTTGACCTATCGGATTCTGTGATAGATTAAAGACGGTTAATGAATGAGAGTCCTGGTTTGTTGTAATTGCATATGGTAATGAATTCGCCCCAGCAATACCAATACATCCAATGATAAGGATACTACTAAAAATAACTAAAATTGAAGCTCGATAGTCATTTCCGATATTTATCTTGGTTCTATCCGTTTCCAAAGCTAATCACTCCAGTAAAATTGAGAGATTATACCTTCTGGTACTACAGCTTCCGCTAATCGCCTTCATATCCAGTTACCAAACGATTCGCTCTCTGTTGTCGATACCTTTTAGAGGCACGAAAGAGAAGGTAGTTGATTCCCCCAATATTATTTGGAATTATCCATTTAAGAGATAAATATTATGAAATTATTTTCTCGTCATTTGTTCATAATTTTTGATAAGTGTATCCACAATTAAAAATTCGAAATTATCGAGTCACCAATAATTTACTATATTCTCACCCCCCCCACCTGCTCCCTCCCGACAAACAGCGGGGCTTTCCGCTGCTCCCCGGCAAGCATTTTTGTTATTGATTTCAATGGCGTCGTGTAATAGAACGGCTCGATGGTGAAGTTCATCGCCCTCCCCGAGCTGGAGAGCCGGATGGTCCCGACCTCTGTTTCGCTGCCCAGCAAAAAGACCCGTTCGGTCTCACCATCGAGAACAGCGTGAAGATCCGAAAGGGGGATTGAAAATCCCCGGCAATCCAGGTCGGACCGGATCACCAGATTCTCCCCCTGGACATACAGCCTGCCGACCTTCTCGAACGGGGACTCGAGATGTTCGGTCACGGTCCAGGTGCTCATGGGCTCCTCCTCCCTGCCTGGTCATGCCGGGACCGGTGCACCGAGGTCATCCGCTCACCTCACCGTGTTCTGCTGACCTGCTGATCCGCTGGTAGCAGGTCTCGCAGAGTTTTGTCCCGGTGCTCCGGTCAAGGTAGACAGCGGGATCGAGCTCGCAGATGGTACACCTGCTGAAGGGTGAGGTGAGCCGTTCCATCCTGGCGGGATCGCAGGTCCCGGGGAGGATGGTGGCGGACTGCTGGGATCTCTTCTTTGCCCTGGCATAACAGTGCCTGCAGATCTGGTTCGGTTTCCCCTCGTCTTTCTCCCGCCGTTTTCGTTCGCTGGAAAGCTTCAGGACATAGTGAGTCCATGGGCTGCCACACAACCGGCAGTAGGTGTGGTCCGGGACCTCCAGGGGCTGGTAGTCCCGGGGATCGATCCGGGGTATGAGACCTGGCAGGGATCGATCGGTGTTCTCCTCCCCTTCAGCATCCGGCCTTCTCTGAAGTGGTGGTTGAAGGAGAATCGGGTTGTTATATGCCGTCTTTTTCTCATTTCCGGTGCGATGTACCGTATTCGATGGGCTCCCTTCAATCCATGCAGCCTCACCATCACACGAACAGGCATGCACCCCTGCTTTTCCAGGGTGCTCTGTATCCCTGTTTTTATTGAAGTGATCAGAAGTACGTACATATATATCCTTATTATAATCATTATTTTCTGAATCGGAGCCATTTCCATCATTTTCAATTCCTTCATCATGGGTTGAAGGCTGGTTGAAGTCGGTTGAAGGATCGCCAGGATCCTCATCCAGCCAGACCCCACCCCCGCCACTCCATGACTGGTAGAGGTCCGGGTCGAAGGTGTAGGCATTGGTCCTCCTCCTCATGGAAACGCACTCCTCTTCCTCGGTAACCACCGTACGGTCACACCAGGCAATCGCCGGACATTTCTCCATCAGCCCAGCGTACGCCCTGCCCCGGGTGACATGGCCGTGAAGGTACTTGTGGAGATTGCCGCTGCTCCACCCGGTGGCCTTCTGGAGCTGCGGGATCGTGAATTCGGTGCGGCCGAGGTTCCGGATGATTGCGATCAGGTCCGATTCCCGTTTGGTGAGCTTGGTCACCTGGCCCCCGGCAGTCCCGTTCAGGAGCTGGTACAGCCGGGCTGCTTCGGCAAAATCTTCCCTGGTTGCGGTAAGATGGATGCGTGATCCCGCATGATCCTGCTCTCGTTGATGGGAGCGGAGCACGGTGTTTGCCTTGACAAGGTCGAGGAGCATTTCTGCGTTCCGGCGGTTGGCTGCTTCTTTGAACTGTATCCTGCTCGCAAAGGGGATCACGACATGGTACTGGTGGGATCCGATCAGGTCCCACATCGTCTGGCAGGTGAGGATCTCAGGTCGTTCCTCTCCTGTGCTGTGGGGAACGGTCTCTTCCCGGGCGAGGATGCGGGCGAGCACCCGGGTGTCCTGCTCTTCGGAATCATCGATCCAACAGGTGAGCATCCGGTTGAAGACCTGGTCATCCCCGGCTCCCTCCACCTTGGCTACCCACCAGACACACCGTTCCGGGAGGGTGCAGACCAGGGCTTTCCGGTCCTTGCTGACGGTGCGGTACAGGAAGGGGATCCCAAAGGCGGTGGTCGCCCCTTTTAGGATCTCGGCCATCTCCTCGGAAAGGGCCCTGTCGTCCATGACAATTACGGACCCTGGCTGGAGATTCTCGAGGTAGAAGAGGGCCTTGTTGCTCATGGCGCCTTCCAGCCGGAAGCGGGGTGGGACCTGCCGGAGCATGGTCGAGAAGGCATGGCTCTTTCCTTTCCCGCTCTCTCCGGTCACCGAGACATGGAGGCCGTTGGTGTTCGTAACCAGGCGCGAAGCAAGAGAAAGGATGAGGCATTCGGCCACGGCTTCATCACCTTCATGGTCAAGGGCAAAGGTCCTGAGCATTGCCTGTTTTGGGTTGCCGTGGTGCAGGATCTCAAAGGCTTCGGACCGGCAGGGAAGCGTGTCGAGTGAGTGGGGGAGTGACCTGGATTGCGGCGGGGTTTCTTCCTGTCGAGCGCTCCTTCCGGGAGACGGTCTCCCTGGATCCGTCGTGCTCTCTGGTGGATGTCCGTGAGTATCGCTCGTCACCCGTGCGGATTCTTTTGATTGCCGATAGCGATCTTTCAGGTCCTTCCACCGCTGTGCTCCGCCGCCGCAGGAGGTATGCTGGCAGCCGGCATGGATGGCGCCGTTTGAAA
>MTKZ01126031.1_pt1 | contig 11495 bp, 12 predicted proteins | sample 1042781 | NCBI WGS metagenome assembly MTKZ01 (sample SAMN06212207, study PRJNA360539) | anaerobic digester metagenome | biome: Wastewater treatment plant; material: sludge; isolation source: anaerobic digester fed with sludge from wastewater treatment plant | place: Denmark: WWTP Viborg ...
TCCGCACGAGGAACCAGTCATCGATGAAGGTTCCGGCCGGCGGGTCCTTCGGGTCAAACGGCTGGGCCATGACGGGGCCGATCGCGACTGCCAACAACCACAACAGGCTGAGCCGGACGTACTTGTGATTCACGATGTGCTCCTCCACAGGTGCCGCATTGCTTCTGGCCGGTGCCGCACTCGGCTCCCGCGCCGCCGTGGGGCCGCTCGGGCAACCTGAACCGCGGCCTGCCGCCCGCCGCGGGCCATGACGCCGGTCCGCCAAGCCACCTGAGGACACTCTTCTACGCCGGTCTGGGGGTTTCCGCAATCGGCAGGATTCTGGCGCAGCCGGCCGGGCGTCCGATNNCTGAAGGCAGCGTGATCGGGCTCCGAGGCGGGCGCACCCGTCGTTGCGTGGTTCCTGCCAGCGCCACGGGCGGGTGGAAGACCTCAGTTGAGGCAGAGGCAAGACTCCCGCGCGGGCAGGCATCGAATCGGCTGCTGGGGAAGATAGGCGTCCTCGCCGGCGCAGGTGGCCAGAAGCTCCTGGAGCTTCTCGCAGGCGTCCTGGATCAACTCTCCGTCGACCTGGAGAGACAGTCGCACGAGACATCCACGGTGGAAGAAGGCGGTGACCTGGCCCAGGTGCACTTTCAGGCACGGCGCCGGCAGCCCGGCTTCGGAATGATACAGGCAGGGGTAGTGGCGGACACGCGCCCATTCCACGATGCGTGCATCGGCCTGGGAGACGAGCATGGCAGGACTCCTTCCCGCAGTCGATCCGGCTTCGCGTCTCCACGGCAACCGGATCCCTGCCATGCACCGGCCGAGGCGATCAGGAGTTCCAACGAACGCGGCGAGACGAGGCGAGTGGCGTTACGAGGCGCTGCCGGTGGTTCCGCGAGTGCGTGTGAAGCACCGGCTCGCNNATGGCGCTGCCGGTGGTTCCGCGAGTGCGTGTGAAGCACCGGCTCGCGGCCGTCGTGTCGTCCGCCGGATCGTGGTCTCCCGATCCGCGCGACCGCCGGGCAAACGCCCGAAGCGTTCACAGGGTGCATCGGTGAAGCTTCCTTTCTTCACCGATGCGGCTCATGCTCGACGGGCAGCGGCGACATCGCCACCGGAACCCCGTCGCGTGACAGAGCCAAGGCGCGGTTGTGTGGGACGAGGACCGCCGACATCCGTGTCGACGGTGTGAGGTCTATGGATGGCCTCGCAACGCAGGACACCGGTCCGGATCCCGAACCGATTGGCGCGCCTGCGGCGCGACGCTTTGCATTCGAGGCACGGCGGGCAGGTGTTCTGCGCGGCCCCCGGACGAGCCCGTCGTGCGGTTCCGAGCCACCGTTACTCCTTGCCTTTGCTTCCGGACCAGCCATGTTTCCTTCCCGCCCGGCCCGCGGGAGCCTCGCTGTAGAACTCGAACCGGGCGACCCTCTCGGTTGACAGCCGCATTCGCTATCAGCACTGTAAGAGTAAGAATACTACGGAGTCCGGTAAATTGGAATACTGCAAATACCCCACAGTGCCAACGTTGTGGCAGTCTTGCGAAGGTAATCGGATTCCACCGGCGGAAGCAACACATTATATGGACAAAATACAGGATAGACCACAATCTATTGTGTGCACCGCTTGGGTTATACACGCGAAAAAAAACTTCGGTTAGGCAGAGTTTTTTACGGTGGCGCGTTGAAGTGGGAAACCCTCCGATAGGATCGCCCGTTGCCAAACCGCTCTCAGGCGTGGGTGAAACTGCCTGACGTCGAAATCGCCAGCCCGGAGGCGGGCGGCGGCCCCGATGGATCGACGCATGGCCGCATCGTGGAGCAGCCCGACCAGCGCGTCGGCCAGGGCGGACGAGTCACCGGCGCAAACCATGCGGGCGTCCCGATTTGCGGTGACGATCTCCGGCACCGAACCCACATCGGTCACCACGCACGCAAGCCCGGCGGCCATGGCCTCCAGCAGGGTCAACGGCATTCCCTCTCCGTGACTCGGAAGGACGAACACGTCCGCTTCCGCGTATTCTGCGGTCAGGTGGTCGTGCGTCAGCGGACCGAGCCAGTCCACGGAGTCCGAGACACCTAACTCGCGGGAGAGAGACTGCAGGTGGGTCTGGCGGGCCTGTGGGTCATCTCCTGCCACACGCAGGCGGACGGTCCTGCGCAGGTCGTCCGGAAGACAGGCCCAGGCTCGCAGAAGGTCGTCGATCCCCTTGGTCTGAGACAGTTCGCCTACGAAGAGCACGCGGCTGCCCCGGCGCGGACCACACGCGGCGTACCGTTTCGTATCCACGGCGTTGGGGAGAACGGCTGTTGCCACGCCTGGAACGCGCTGCAGGAGACGGTGACGCCAACGGTCACTCAGGACGACGACACACCGGCACAGGCGCAGATGAAGAGTGGCCCACGCACGGCTCCACGGATTCAAATCGTCCAGAAACCGGTCAAAAAAACCCCCGTGCACGTGCAGCACCACCGCCGCTCCGAACAACCGCGAGGCCAGAATGTCCAGCGTGGTCCGCCAGAACGTCCAATTGCTGCACGTGTGCAGGTGAACGACTTGGGGACGGAACGACCGCATTCTGCCACACAAGGCGATCAGTTGCCTCATATGCGCCACGATCGCCCGCCCCCGACTTCGCGGACCGGGCGGACGGGTCGTATCCAGAACGCTCAGAATGCAGTCGGGCAGCAACGCCGATTGCGCCGTCTGTCGGGCAACGGTGGCCAGACCCCCTCGAGCCGTCATGGGCCCGAGCACGAGCACGCGGAGAGGAGAAACAAGCGCACCGTCTGGCATGAATTCACGTCCCCGGCGATCGACGCGCAGCCGACGCCGCGCCCGCCCGTTCCTCGGGTTATCGGCCGCTGGCGGGGGAGACTTTTGTTCCCTGGTCCGGGGAGAGGGTGGCTGGAGCAGGCGGAAATGCCCCGGATCAGGAGGGTCGGGACGATCCGCCCGCGAGGCGTGCCCGCGATCGATGGCGGGCACTACGCCGCACTGGCTGGCGAACCACGCCCAGTACACCAAATCTGGCTCCTCCGAAATGGAAACATCCCAAACCTCCGATTCTGCACGGCTGGCGTGAATTTGGGTGGTTTGTCCACAAAATGGGACAGTCTGGCAACTCCAAAGACGGCCGGGAGCTTGTTTCCGGTCGGGTTCCTGTGATAAAACTACCAGTGGGGCAATGGGCTTGTTGTCGGGGTGGACCGCCGGGTCGATGGCCCGGGGGGCGCTGACCGTGTGGACGCGAACCCCCAGGCGCGTTGGCCGGGTAGCGGCGGTTCCATATGGTGGGACTGCAATGTATGGTGAGGACACACAGTCTCCCATTCTGATGGCCGCGAGTTGCATTTCTGGTGGAGAGTGCGTGCGGCGTCGTTGGCCGGAAGGTTGCCTGCGGAGCCTGCGCGGATTGTGCGTCGTTTCTGCGCTGGTGGCGATCTTCCTTGGACCAGGCCGGGCCGCCTCGGCCGACTCGGACTGCGGCTGCATGGATCTGGTGTTCGTGGTGGATACGACCGCCAGCATGGACAGCGCGTTGCATGCCTTGGCGAGCACCAACGGGTTGCGGCTGATCATTGACACTGCCTTGGACGCGTCTGGCGGCGACCTTCGCCTGGGGCTGGTCATCTTTGACGGAGCCGCCGGAGGCGGGGAGGATTACGTTCGCGTGCTCGCGTCGTTCACGCCGGACATCGAGTCCGTGAAGACGCTTCTGGGCGGTCTGCTGGAGGAGATCGACAACGGCGGCGCGTGGGCGGAGGCGTCTGACGAAGCCTTGCGGGAGATGTTGGGCCCGACCTCATGGTCCGCGGGCGGTAGTCTTTGCGTTCGGTCTGCAGATCGCTTTGACGTTCCCTGGCGTGCCCAATGCATCAAGCATGCCGTTCTTCTGACGGACAACATCCCAGGCGGCTGTGACGATCGCTACCAGTGCGAGATTGATGAGGTCAATGCGCTGGCTCGGGCGCGGCAGGCGGCGGCAGCCGGAGTCGGGGTCTCCAGCATCTACGTCGGCGGCTGGCCGCAACCCTCCGGCACGCTGGAACGAATCATGCTCCGATACGCCGTCCTGACCGGCGGTACGTACATTCCGATCGCCGGGAACGGCAACGGAACGGTGGAAGCGCTGCAGATGGCGATCGGCTCCTGTCCCGACTGCAACGGGAACGGTGTCAACGACCTGGTGGACCTGGCCTCGGGCCCAAGCCTCGATCGGGACGGCAATGGCGTTCCGGATGAATGCCAGTTGGACTGTAACGGGAACGGCCTCCCCGACGCGTTTGAGATTCTCACGAATCCGGCCCTGGATGCGAACGGTGACGCGTACCTCGATGAGTGCGAGGGGGACTGCAACGCCGACGGGTTGCCGGATGCGTGCGCTCCCGATTGTGATGGTGACGGGATTCCCGATGCGTGCGAGTTGGTGCCCCTGGGGTCCAGTTCCGACTGCAATTTCAATGGCGTCCCCGACGAATGTGAACCGGATTGCGACGGCGACGGCATTCCGGACGTGTGCGAGCTTCCACCCATCGGGAACAGCTCCGACTGTAACTATGACGGCACCCCGGATGAATGCGAGGCGGACTGCAACAGCAATGGCGTGCCGGACGACTGCGACTTGCGAGATTGCGTCGGGGAACCCCGTCCCGTGTGGTGCGCCGACTGCAACAGCAACGGCGTCCCCGACAGCTGTGACGTGGAGGCCGGGGCCCCGGACCTGAACGGGAACGGCATTATCGACGCTTGCGAAGACTGCAACACAAACGGGATTCCGGACGGGTGTGACCTGAACTGTGAAGACCCGGCCTGCGTCGGGATCGTGGGCTGCGAGGGATCCTGGGACCTGAATTACAACGACATTCCTGACGAATGTGAGCTCGACTGCAATGGGAACGACGTGCCCGACGAGATGGACTTGCGCATGGGCTTCGCCTACGACTGTAATGGCAACGGGCGCCCGGACGAGTGCGATTTGCGCCTGGGTTACAGCCAAGACTGCAACGGCACTCACCGGCCGGACGAGTGCGACATTTTGCTCGGGAGCAGTGACGACTGCAACGCGAACGGCAAACCGGATGAGTGTGAAATAGCCGGTTGCCTTTCCTGGAACTGGGCCTGCCGGGACTGCAATGCCAACGAGATCGTGGATACGTGCGAACTGGCGGCGGTCACGTCGACAGACTGCAACATAAACCTGCTGCTGGACGAGTGCGATGTTGCCCTGGGATACAGCGCCGACTGCCAGCCGGACGGCGTGCCCGACGAATGTCAGATTGACCAGTCGCAATCCGGCGCCGGCGGAACGTTCTTCTGCCAGCCGTTCCTCATGACGTGCTCTGACGACGTCAACTACGACGGCGTGCCGGACGAGTGCCAGGACTGCAACGTGAATTCGATTCTGGATCCCTGCGAATTCACGTGCGGGACCGGGTGTGACCTGTACAACTGTGGTTTTGCCACGGAAGCGGAGTGCAGCAGCAACGGCGTTCTCGACGAGTGCGAACCCGACTGCAACGAGAATGGAATGCCTGACGCGTGCGATTACTTCCCGGCTGACTACGACCGGGACGGTGACCACGATCTGGCGGACTTCGCCGCCTTCCAGGCCTGCTTAGGCGTCGGCGGCTCGCCGAGAAGCGCACATTGCGACGGCACGTTTGACCTGGTGCCCCTGGAGGGCGGGCCGGGGCTGGGGAACGACAGACTCAACGCGGCCGACTACCAGGCTTTCGAGGCCTTTCTCAGTGGTCCGATGGGCGGTCCGCACGACCCATGCTGGGGCGACAACCCGTACGGGAGCACCGTTCCGCCCCTGCCCTGACGCACGGATGCGCCGCTGGGGGCGCCGCAGACTTCCGTTGCCGCTCCCCCGTCATTCCGTCAACCGGCCAACGGCCTCGCGATACCGGGCGACCGTGTTGCGAACGATTTCCGCCGGAAGCTCCGGCCCGGGTGGCGTTTTGCCCCACCTGCCCTGCTCGCACAGGCCGGTCAGGTAGTTGCGAAGGTACTGCTTGTCGAAGCTGTCCTGGTCGTGCCCGGGTTCGTAGCGGTCGGCGGGCCAGAACCGCGATGAATCGGGCGTGAGCACCTCGTCGATCAGGATGTACTCGTCGCCCAGCCGCCCCCATTCGAATTTCGTGTCGGCGATGATGATGCCGCGCTGTCTCGCGTGCTCGGCCGCCGTTTCGTAGATCCGGATGCTGCGGTCGCGCAGCAGCGTCATGGTCTGGGTGCCCGCGATCCCGCAGGCCTGCTCGAAGGAGATGTTCTCGTCGTGGCCGGTCTCCGCCTTCGTGGCGGGCGTGAAGATGGGCACAGGAAGCCTGTCGCANNAGCGATGCCGCACACCGTGCGATCCCGCTGGTACTCCTTCCACCCGGAGCCCGCGACGTAGCCGCGAACCACGCACTCGATGGGCACGACTTGTGCTTTGCGGCAACGCATGGTCCGGCCCCGAAGCACGTCCAGGTGGGCTTCCAGGCCCTGCGGCGCCTTGTCCTGGATGACCTCGAGGAGATGATGCGGCACGTCATCCGCGAGTCGGTCGAACCAGAACTTCGACATTCGAGTGAGCAACTCGCCCTTGCCGGGGATGGGCGTGGGCATCACCACGTCGTAGGCGCTGATCCGATCCGTGGCGACCAGGAGCAATTCGTGGCCCAGATCGTACACATCACGCACCTTTCCGCGGCGGACGGGCAGATTCGGCAGATGGGTCTGAACGACGGGCGCAGGTTGAACGGCGGACACAACGCTCTCCTTGTGGGACGGAACCCGAAACCTCGTCCGGCCGCACGACACCGCGACCGAGCGGCCCCCGGCGTGCGACTTATACCGCATCACCGGGCAGCCGACCAGTCGGAGCGCAGATCGGGAATTGGCGCCGGCACAGCCGGTGCCATGCGCGAGGTGGGCGGTGTGGCCGAGGGGCGCGTCTGGATGTATACTGCGGCCGAGGTGGCATTGGGTTTCGGCCGGAGGTCAGTCCCGTGAATGCATTTCCGTGCAGTCGCTGGTGTCTGATGGTATTCACCGGCGTGGTGCTTGCCTCCGGCTGCGACACCGCCACGCCCGCGGGCAACGCCTATCTGCCCGTGGCCATTGACACGGAAGGCAGCAGCGGCGCCGACGGAGTGGTCGTGGCCGACATGGACGGTGACGGCATTCTGGATGCGGTCAGCGCCTGGGAACAGAGCGGCCGCGTGCGGCTTCATCTGCAGCGGCCGGTCGGTACCTGGAACAACCGGACCATCGCGGAGGGCGCGGACGTTGCCGGCGTCGAGGACGTTGTCGTCGGCGACCTGGACACGGACGGGCGAATGGACGTCGTGGCGGCCTGCGAGAGCGGTCGGCTCACGTGGATTCGGCAGGGCACCTCCTGGCGCAGTTCGGTCATCGAAGCCTCCGTCGGCACCGGATGCGGCAGTTGGATCGACGTGGAGATCGGCGACATCAACGGGGACAGACTGCCGGACGTGGTGGCCGCGTGCAAAGAGGGGGACGCGGTGAGCATCTTCTACGCGCTGAATCCGCCGACCGGCGAGGGCTCATTTGCACGGTTTGACGTGGATGCCGCGACGCGGCGAAAGGCGAGCTGCGTGCTTCTGGTGGACATGGACGAGGACGGCGACCTGGACATCGTCTCCGCCGCACGAGAGGAGACCGTCGCCGGCATCGCATGGTATGAGAACCCCGGCCCCGCCCTGGCATTCACGTCCGTGTGGAACAAGCACTCCATCGGCCATTGGCCGGACGCCTTCTGGCTGGACGTCGGCGACATCGACGGCGACGGCCTGGTCGACGTGGCCGCCAGCTCGTGGGAGCAGGCGAGCTTCGCCTGGTTCCGCCGCCCGGCTGATCCGCGAGGTGTCTGGCAGCGCTTCACGGTAGGCGAGTTCAGCAACACGCGAGGCGCTGGCATCACCATCACCGACCTGGACGCGGATGGAGTCGCGGATCTGGTGGTGGGCACGTATCGTAGCGGCCGGCTGGCGGTGTTTCGGCCGGTGGCGTCCGTGACCGGCGCCTGGTGGTCGACGACGCTGGCCACGCCGGGCGGCCGGCTGGACCTGGTGCCGGTCGTGGACATCAATGGCGACGGTCGCCTGGACATTCTGACCACCATAGACGCCGACAACGGCGGCGTATTCTGGTACCGCCCCTGGCCGTGATGCACGGTTGCGGTGTCCCGATTCGGTCGAGCGGGTCGCCGTCCGGGCGCCGGTAACCTCCGTCCCCATTGCCTCCGGTTTCACGTCCATCGATGGCCAAGGCTCGGGGTGGGCTGGGGGATCCGCCCGCAATCGGGTAGAATGCGTACAGCGAAGGCTGGATCCATGGAACCGAACCCAGGTTCATCTGCATATGCCCGCGTAACCGCAATGATTGAGCGGCTGGAGGCCCCCATGCCGGTCGAATTCGCTCGCCTGCGTGACGAACTGGTCCAACTGATCGAATCAGACCGTCACCTTCTGATCGGGGCCAAAGCGCTGATTCAGTATACTCGGCCGCGCTTCACGCAGGACACGGACTACGCGGTGGAGCAGCGGGTGTTCCGTCGCGTGCGGAAGTGGTTTCGCGACCACGCGGACGCCGTATCGTTTGAGGATGTGGGAGAAGCCTTGCGCTGCCCGCCTCTTGCCATCGACGTGGTGAACGCCACGAACCACCCGGTTCTTTTGGAGGTCATCCGTCGCGAAAACGGCTTGCCCTCGCCCGAGGGCCTGGCCGCGTTCAAATACGTTGCCCGGACCAGCCTCACCCGCCCGCGCACGGAACGAATCCAGGACTTTGCGGATTTTTCCCGGCTCGTGGCTTTGGACGCATTCGACATCGCGAAGCTGACGGCGTACCTGGTGCCTCCGTTCGATGCCCAGCGTGATGAAGTGACCCGGCTGATCGCCGACATCCGCGCCGGCCGCCCGGTTCAGATCTGACGACGGGCCGCACACCGAGTGCCGTTGGATTGCTAGGTTTCCGTAAAGTAGTCGGAGTCGATGCGTTTCACTTCGAACAGGTTTACCTGCGAAACGCCAAGGTTGTAGTCCATCATGTACTCGGCGAGCTGTTCCCCGTCGATCAGGATAACACGAGTATCGATGTTGTTCGCGTAATCACGAGCCGGTTGCGCAAATCGAGATGTGGTGATGAAAATGCCCTTGCGCGCCCGCACGCCCTGCAAGGCTCCGACAAAAGCATGAATGGCCGGTCGTCCGACCGCCTGCTCGTCGTATCTCTTGGCCTGGATATAGATCACATCCAGCCCGAGCCGATCTTCCTTGATGATGCCGTCAATGCCGCCGTCGCCGCTTTGTCCAACCGCCTGGCCAGCGTCACGTAGCGTGCCGCCGTAGCCCATCTTTACAGGTAACTCGACGACGAGCCGTTCAAAGAACTCCGGCGGCATGTCCTTCACCTGGGCGAGAAGCTCCTTTGCGAGCTGCCGGCGAAGGTACTGGTAGGCTTGCTCAAGCGATTCCTCCGGGGTCTCAGCCACGGTGCTGGATAGCTCATGTGCGTGCGACTCCCCGCCATCGCCGGCGCGGCTGCCTTCTGTGGNNGACGGCTGCCTTCTGTGAACTCCCGCACGCCGGCATAGTTGTCGCGCAGGAAGGCTGCGTCGATGCGTTCTGGGGGATTTCCAAGCACTCCGCGCCCTTCGTCGGTAATCCTCAGGTACCCGCGGCGCGTGGCTTCGAGGATTCCCGCCTTGACCAGGTAGGTCCGCGCCCAGCCCACCCGGTTGTGGATCACCGTCTGCTGGCCGCTCGGCAGCTTTTCCGAGCGTTCCTCGGGCGTGAGATCGAAGTGATTCGCCACCGCGTCGACGACGTCGCGCAGGCGATACTCGTTGCCGTTCTCGACGATACGCAGCAGAGGAAGCGTGATGTCCTGGAAACTGGGAATTGCCATGAATCACCTTTGCCGAGTCGGCGATGGGTATCCAAGAAACATTGTCCGCCTTTCGGCCTCGGCGTCAGACGTTCTGCCCCCACTTTTCTCCTGCGTCCAGTCGCCTTCATGGCGTTGTTTCCCGGGGCCGGCTTCTCCGTGATCGCGCCCACCGCACCTCAAGGTGTCGGCACGGACCGGTCGGCGGAGGCCGATCCATCCTTCGGCTCACCGCATTTGGGACACCGTCCGTTCGCGCAGGATGTGATGTTGAAGCCGCAGTACGGGCAGTATCGTCGCGGGGCCGTCACCCAGAGTTCGTTCAGGATCTTGTAGAGCTGTCGGCTGGGCAGGTACGCCAGGAAGACCGCGCCCGCGACGGCAATGCTGAGCGTAACCGACTCGGGGAGCAGCGGGTCCAGAACTCCCACGTCCGAGAGCCAGCCGAGCACCGCGCCGGTCACGAACGCCCCAACTACCAACAGCACCGGAAACACTGCCACGGCGGCGGCGAGAGCCAGCAAACCGGCGTATCGGACCCGCCACGGTTGTCCCTTCATGATGCGACGCTCCACCAGGCCGTCTCCCCGTAGCGTGGGGTGATGGCCTCCCGATGCCCGCCGCTACCCGTTCGGGATGTTCTGCCTGTCCACCTCGAAGCCGAATCGCTTCGCGTAGCCCTTCACCTGCAGCTCGACCATATCTGCTTCCATGGCCAGTTTCTGCTGGAGACCCGGGTCGCGACGAAAGTCGTCCGGGCCGGCGGTGATCAGCGTGGTCATCGTGACTCTCTTGTCATTCGGATTGACGATGAACCCGATGGTCCGCCTGCCGTCGTTTCGCCCGAAGTTCGCATTGGTCCAGACTTGCAGCCATTCGGCCACCGTCGGCGTGTAGGTCGGGCCCGGGTCCGCCTCCAAGGTGGTCGGCTGACCGCGTGCGACAGACCACGTGATGATGACGCTGAATCCGAGGATGGCGGCGCAGGCCGCAAGCTGACGGATTTTCATGACTTTTCTCCAAAAGCGTCAGCGGGTTCCCGCGGCCCGTGGAACGCCGCGCTCCGGGGCCCGTCGGTCCACATTCGCCGACCTGTCGATCACAAAGTCAGAACGCGAGCATCCGCGCCCCGCCGCCCAGAACCCTGCTCCCCCTCCTCGATCCCTGGATCCCTCCCCCTCACAGCTTCCTCGCCACCTCTTCCGCGACTTCCAGCGTCGTGTTTTTCAGGCCCACGTCGTACGTGCCGACCTTATGCTCTTGGATCACCTTGGCGATGGCGGCCTCCAGACGCATCGCCAGCTCGCCCTCGCCGAGCCAGTCGAACATCAGCTTGCACGTCAGCAGCATGGCCATCGGGTTCACCTTGTGCATTCCCGTGTATTTCGGGGCGGAGCCGTGGGTCGGCTCGAACACGGCGTAGGAATCGCCGATGTTCGCGGAACTGGCGAAGCCCAGCCCGCCGACCAGCCCGGCCGCCAGGTCGGAGATGATGTCGCCGAACATGTTTTCCGCCACCAGCACGTCGTAGTTCTGCGGGTTCTTCAGCAGCCACATGCACTGGGCGTCGATGTTCGTTTCCCAGAGCGGGATATCCGGGTAGCTCT
>MTKZ01017502.1_pt1 | contig 11488 bp, 11 predicted proteins | sample 1042781 | NCBI WGS metagenome assembly MTKZ01 (sample SAMN06212207, study PRJNA360539) | anaerobic digester metagenome | biome: Wastewater treatment plant; material: sludge; isolation source: anaerobic digester fed with sludge from wastewater treatment plant | place: Denmark: WWTP Viborg ...
CGGTTTGGCAACACTGCATAAAGTATCACCAGTAAAGGTGTCTTTCAAACCCAGCACCGCCCCAATGTCACCAGCACCTACTTCCGTGATATCTTCACGGCGGTCTGCGTACATGCGCAGTAACCGACCGATGCGTTCCCGGCGTTGTTTGATCGGGTTGTAAACCGTATCGCCGGTCTTTATAGTTCCTGAGTAGACCCTGAAATACGCTAAACGCCCAACGTATGGATCGCTAACGATCTTAAAGACGAGCGCACTCAAAGGTGAATCGTCATCGGTAGGCAGCTCAACGGTTTCATCGCCGTCAGGGGTGGTGGCTGAAACAGGAGGGATATCCAACGGTGATGGAAGATAATCAATAACGGCATCCAGAACAAGCTGAACGCCCTTGTTACGCAAGGAGGAACCACAAAAAACCGGGGTCGCTTTGGTGGCAAGCACCGCAGCGCGCAGGGTCGTTTTCATTTCCTCGATGGTCAATTGTTCACCTTCGAGATACTTCATGGTCATCTCGTCGTCCAGCTCAGCGATCTTTTCAACCATCTGAGCGCGAAGGTCTTCTGCCTGCGCGCGCAGATCCGCGGGGATCTCGGTGATCTTGGGTTCTTTGCCCAATTCATCATCGAAATAGATCGCTTTCATCGTCATAAGATCGATCATGCCTTTGAATGCCGCTTCACTACCGATGGGCAGCTGCATTTGAACGGGATTCGCGCCTAAACGGTCACGGATGGTGCCAAGCGTATATTCCAACGAAGCACCCACCCGATCCATCTTATTAACAAAACAAATCCGCGGGACGTTATAACGGTCAGCCTGACGCCAGACGGTTTCGCTTTGCGGCTCAACCCCCTGGACTGCATCAAACACAACTACACCGCCATCCAGCACTCGTAATGAGCGTTGTACTTCAGCGGTGAAATCGATATGGCCGGGTGTGTCGATCACATTGATCTGGTAACCCTTCCACTCGGAAGTAACAGCGGCGGAAACGATCGTGATCCCACGCTCCCTTTCCTGGGCCATCCAATCGGTCACTGTCGTACCTTCGTCTACGTTACCGATTCGATAGGTCCGGCCGGAATAAAAGAGAATCCGCTCAGTCGTTGTGGTTTTACCCGCATCGATATGAGCAATGATCCCGATATTTCGGCATTTATCTAAAGGATAATTGCGTGGCATCTTTTCCTGCTATATAAGAATTCTTACATCCGGTAATGAGAAAAAGCCCGGTTGGCTTCAGCCATTTTGTGGGTTTCTTCGCGCTTACGTACTGCAGAGCCCTGGTTATTTGAAGCTTCCACCAATTCAGCAGCCAGTTTTTCGGCATAGGAATTTCCGGTTCGGTTGGTTGCTGCATCGAGGATCCAGCGCATGGCCAAAGTCATGCGGCGATCTGAGGCAACTTCCATCGGCACCTGATAGGTAGCGCCACCCACACGGCGTGGTTTTACTTCCATGACAGGACCAACATTCTTCAGGGCGATTTCCATCACTTCCACCGGAGATTTGCCAGTTTTTTCCTTGACAATTTCCATGGCGTCATACATGATTGTGGTCGCCACGCTTTTCTTACCGCGCTTCATGATACGGTGAATGAAATAGCTGACAGGCACACTGTTGTAACGCACATCCGGTGCAACTTCACGTGGTTCGGGTTTCGATCTTCGCATTCAAATACTCCATCTAGTTGTAAGTTACGCTTTTTTCGGTTTCTTTGAACCGTACTTGGAACGCCCTTGTGAGCGCTTGGCGACACCAGTCGTATCCAATGTTCCGCGCACAACGTGGTAACGAACGCCAGGCAGATCTTTTACACGACCACCACGAACAAGCACGACAGAGTGCTCCTGCAGCTGGTGACCTTCGCCGGGAATGTAAGCCGTGACCTCAAGCCCATTGGACAAGCGAACACGGGCGATCTTACGCAGCGCCGAGTTCGGTTTCTTGGGTGTCATGGTTCTTACAATCGTGCAGACACCGCGTTTTTGCGGGGCGCCTTTGTCTAGGCGGGTGCGGCGCTGTTTCATTGAGTTGAGGGTAAATTGCAAAGCAGGCGCTTTGCTCTTAAACCTTTGTGGTTCACGACCTTTTCGAATCAATTGGTTGATAGTTGGCACTTTTCTTTGCCTCCGTAAAAAAATAACCTTTCTTCACTTATTCAACAAGATGAGACCATCGACTGCAATGATGGCCTCACCAGATCACACTGATGGCAGAGGTGTACACATCACCACGCAACTTGAGCAACGGCGAAAAATTATAACACGAGGGTTTTTCAAGGTCAAGATAGATTCCCTGGCCAACCCTGCCCGCAGTTGCAGCCGATTACAACAGTCCTTGCAGTTCCTCGCCCAAACCGAGCAAACCGGTCTCCAGGCGCGGAGGTCTTACTCTTTCTTCGTCTTTGCCAAAGCGGATGATCTCCTTGGTGTCCATCACCGCTTCAACCGCTAATCCAAGGCTCTGCAGCTCCTTCACCAACACTCTAAACGAAGCGGGCAGGCTCGGATCTTCGATCTGTTCACCTTTGACGATCGCCTCGTACGTGCTCACACGCCCCTGAACATCATCCGATTTAACTGTGAGCATTTCCTGCAGTGTAAAGGCCGCGCCGTACGCTTCCAAAGCCCATACTTCCATTTCACCAAAGCGCTGACCACCAAACTGAGCTTTACCGCCCAGGGGCTGCTGGGTAACCAGGCTATATGGACCGGTGGAGCGGGCGTGCACTTTATCCTCGACCAGGTGATGTAATTTCAACATGGTCATCACACCGACGGTAACCGGCTGATCATATGGCTGACCGGATTTTCCATCTCGCAACGTTTGTTTGCCAAGGATGGGCAAAGACGCATGGGTTTTGATTGATTGTTGTTCTGCAACAATGCGTAGCTCATTGTCTTTTAGTTCGGCGGCATCAACACCATTGATCTCCAGCCAGACCCGCAGGCAGGTAGAGATCGCTTTGGCATCCATTTCAAGCCTGGCAGCATTCGTCGCCATTACCTTGGGTTGCAGGATCGGTTCAGGATCGATCCCCCGCTCGATCAGCCAGTGTTCCAGGTTGATCTGACGGGCATAGATCACATCAGTTGCCATGCGGTCGATGTCGTATTTCGTGTTATCAAGGGTCTGTTCAAGGTATAAAAGGCGAACCTCTTCATCATCCTTGATCGAGCTCGGATCGTACTCAAGTTCATTCAACCAATCCCACGATTTCTCGCCGGCTTCCTTCCATGCCAGGTCCATTAACCAGGCGCGGGCAAGCTCCGCTTCGATCTCATATTCGGTCGCGCCGTCAAATACCGGTGTGATAGCTTCAAATCCCAATTGACGCGCAGCCCAGCCCAGGTGGGTTTCAAGAACCTGGCCAATGTTCATACGCCCGGGCACTCCCAGTGGATTAAGAATGATATCCACTGGCGTTCCGTCTTCAAGGAAGGGCATGTTTTCTACAGGCACCACGCGCGAGACAACACCCTTGTTCCCATGTCGGCCAGCCATCTTGTCGCCAGCGGTGATCTTGCGACGCTGCGCGACGGAAACGCGCACCATCATATCCACACCGGCAGAAAGATCAACATTATCTTCGCGAGTGAATACTTTTACATCCACCACTTTGCCGCGTTCACCATGCGGCATTCGCAGCGAGGTATCTTTTACATCGCGGGATTTTTCACCAAAAATTGCCCGCAAAAGACGTTCCTCGGGGGTGAGCTCTTTCTCGCCTTTGGGAGTGATCTTACCAACCAGGATGTCATTCGGTCCGACTTCCGCGCCAATGCGGATGATACCCTGCTCGTCCAGGTCCTTGATCGCGTCTTCACCCACATTGGGGATATCGCGGGTGATCTCTTCCGGACCTAACTTGGTGTCGCGGGCTTCAACTTCATATTTCTCAATGTGAACTGATGTGAACTTATCATCCTGCACCAGTCGTTCAGATATCAGGATGGCATCTTCAAAATTGCCGCCTTCCCACGAGAGGAATGCGACCACCACGTTCTGACCTAGGGCCAGTTTACCATTTACCGTGGAGGAAGAATCGGCCAGGATATCGCCCTTGCGAACGCGCTGACCTTTCACCACAGCCGGTCGCTGATCAATGCAGGTGCTTTGATTCGAACGTTGATATTTACGCAAGTGATATTCCCTGATCCGGTTCTCGGCATTCCTGACCGTGATCATTTGCCCGGTCACGGAGATCACATCTCCATCCTCCTGGGCGATCACTACCTGTCCCGAATCCAGCGCAGCGTAATGCTCCATGCCTGTTGAAATAAGCGGGCTGTCCGGATTGACCAGTGGAACCGCCTGCGCCTGCATATTCGAACCCATCAGGGCGCGGTTCGCGTCATCATGCTCCAGGAACGGGATCAACGCGGCGCTGATTCCCACGACCTGGTGTGGCGAAACATCCATATAGTTCACGCTGTCGCCGCTGGACAGGATGAAGTCGCTGTGATAGCGGCAGGAGATCTGGTCTTTGGCAAACTCCATATTTTCGTCCAGCGGAGTATTGGCCTGGGCTATGACGAATTTATCTTCAGCATCTGCTGACAGATACTCAACCTCAGCGGTCACGAACGGTCGAACAAAAACCATATCTTTTTTAGTCTGCTTGATGAGAGGGAGCATCTCAGCTGTGATTCGCTCGCCTTCCTTCGCAATGATCTCACTGGTTTTGTCATCGGTGATGGTTTCACGCAGCGTGCGGCCCTCCAGCCGCGGGTCATCAGGAGTGAGCGCTTTCGCCACCCTGCGGTAAGGGGTTTCAATGAAACCATACTCGTTCACCCGCGCGTAACTTGCCAAACGACCGATCAAACCAATGTTCGGGCCCTCAGGGGTCTCGATCGGGCATATTCGGCCGTAGTGCGAATGGTGCACATCGCGCACATCGAATCCGGCGCGTTCGCGGCGCAGACCGCCCGGACCCAGGGCTGACAAGGTACGCTTGCTGCGCAATTCAGCCAGCGGGTTGGTCTGGTCCATGAACTGGGATAGTTGCGAGGAGCCAAAGAATTCGCGCAATGCGGCGACAACCGGTCTGATGTTGATGAGGCTCACCGGTGAAACCTGGTCCTGATCACGGATGGACATACGCTCTTTGATCACGCGCTCCATTCGGCGCAGGCCAATGCGCAACTTGTTCTGGATCAATTCACCGTTCGTTTTGACGCGGCGATTGCCCAGGTGATCGATATCATCCTTGACCTCAACCGAATTATTAATGAGGATCATACGCCTGACGAGGTAGACAATATCCCATTTGGTCACGCTGCGGTGTGAAACCGGGATCCGACTCATCAGGTCAAGTTTTTGGTTGAGCTTATAACGCCCCACCCTTTCGAGGTCATAATGCCGGCTGTCAAAAAGTTGTTCTTCGAGAAACTGTCTGGCGTTCTCCAGGTTGGCGGGATCGCCGGGGCGCATGCGCTTGAAAAATTCGATCAGCGCGGCTTCAGCTACGGTTTGTCCATGCGACAGGTCCCATTCCGGTTCCTGGCGGATGGTGGAAGCGATGAACTGGCGGTCAGGATCATTGTCGATGTCGTTGAACAATGAGATCAATTCTTCGTCAGAACCTGTCCGGATAGGTGAATCACCGGGAAGACGGTCATCCACCGCTGCCATGGCGCGTAGGAAGATCGTGATGGGAACCGTGCGCTTGCGATTGAACTTGAGGATCAGGTAATCATTCTTCCTGGTTTCAAATTCCATCCATGCGCCGCGATCAGGGATCAACTTTGCCATGGCGAGGGGGTGACCCGTTGCCCGGTCCACCGGTGCTTCAAAATACACGCCCGGCGAGCGGATCAGCTGCGAAACGACCACACGCTCAGTGCCGTTGATGATAAAAGTCCCTTTTTCGGTCATCTCCGGGAAATCTCCCAGGAAAATATCCGATTTTACCGGTTCCGGAATATCCGGACCGGAAAGGAGCACAGAGACATACAACGGGCTGGCATAAGTGAGGTCCCGCTCCACGCACTCATCGATCGAGTGCTTGGGGGGTTCAAACCAGTACTTTAGACCCCACTGTTTTGACTCAGCGCTGCGGCCGGGAAAATGCAGGCGCATGCCTTTATTATAGGATTCGATCGGTGAGATCTCATCGAACAGGTCCTCCAATCCATTTTCCTTTAGACGTTTGAAGGAATCCAGCTGTACATCGATCAGGTTAGGCAACTCAAAAATTGTCGGAATGCGAGCGTATGTTTTGGTGGGTAAAACAGAAGCCATTGGTTTCTCCTAGAATTAATAAACCTGGCGGTAATTGAATATATCCAGCGGCCATACCTGAGCCGGGATGCGCAATTTTTCATTATACCAATGCTATTTCGAATGGTCAAGAAATTGACTACTATTGATACCTTTTTCCCCTTGTTTGAACACGATCAGTCGTCCGTTACCCACTTTCCGAATCTTACCTTGTGTCCGGTAAGATCGATGGTTGCACCGGTTGCTCTTCCGCTGGGCGCAAATTTGATTATACCAAACGAAATGCGGATCTCCGGCCGGATAGCTATACTCACCGATCCGGGATTGTGGAACAGCTTTCCTCTAATTTCTCTGTTTTCTGCTCGGTGAGTGTGACCAAATATGATTACATCAGTATCCTGCGCTAACCTTTCCAACCGCCTAACGTATCGGTCCATGCGGTAACCCTGTAACACGTACTGGAATTTATCGAACCAGTAATGAAAAGGATCAACGTGTCCATGCGTTAACAGAACTCGGATATTGTTGATGAGAAATCTTTGATGAATGGGTAATTGATGCCGATGCAGAATATCGCGGTTGCCTGCTACCGCGTAGACCGGTGCAACCGCACCCAATTCATCAAGCACCCGCGGTATCGAGACATCCCCGGCGTGGAAGATATAATCCACTTGATGAATTTTTAATTGATTCAGCAGATCCGGATGCAGCGCATTGACCCGATCGGGAATGTGGGTATCTGCGACAATACCCACCGTGATAGTTTGTGAAGCAGATAATTCAACGGGTGTAATCAATTTAGCAGTTGGCTAACCTCATTAATGGCCTGTTGAGCATCCACAAAACGCACCCCGTGGATACCAAGCTTTTCAGCCGCGTCAATATTCTCCTGCAGATCGTCCACGAAAATCGCCTGCCCGGGTGCCACCTTTAGTTGATCCAACATCAAGCGGTAAATGGCAGGGTCCGGCTTTGCGAGAAGCACTTCGGCGGAAATGATCACATGATCGAACAATCCAAGGCATCCGTAATATTCGTCCAGAATTCTGCGGGTTTGTGTCCACGCGTTGCTGAGCAATGCAGTCTGATACTCCTTCTTAAGCGCTGCGATATAAGCAGAGACATCCGGATCGATGCGGTCTCCAGCCCAGAATTCCAGCTGGAATTCACGCAAGTTCTCCGCGGGGACGCCGACCTGGTTACCTATCCACTCCCAATGCTCTTCCTCGCTTACAAGACCTAATGCTGCCTGCCGCGCAGACTCACTGAGGAATACCAGGTGAAGCAACTTTTCCACCGATACTCCCCAATGCGCAGCCAGTTTTTGGCGTGGAGAAGCGTCCCATTCCCTTAATAGAACTCCACCCATATCCCAGATGACGGCTTTAATTTCAGTGTTCAATCTGGTTCACCTCTTTTCAAAATATCATTCGAGATTATAACATTGCAAAAGATACGGGCTGCCGATGGTACCGGCAGCCCGTTCTCAGTCACGCTAATCTACTTCAGGCATTGTTTTGGTCAGTGTTTCCCAATCGGCGCGCAGGATCCCCATGTCGATGATGTCCCAACGCTCGTCTTCCTTAAAGATCACCTCACGTTGAGTACCCTCGTAACGGAACCCACTTTTTTCATAAGAACGAATTGCGCGTTCGTTGTAAGAGAAAACTGACAAGTTCACCCGGTGAAGGTTGAGGTTATCAAAGGCGTATTTCAGCAAAAGCTGCATGGCCTCCGTTCCATACCCTTTTCCACGGTAATTCCGGTCACCAATGCCGATGCCCACCCAGCCATTCCTGGCCGACCAGTCAAAGCCGCCCAGTTCAATGAACCCGATCACTTTGTCGTTTTCCAAAGTGTGGACCATGAACAATGCGCCATCGCCCTGGTTCTCTTCGAAGTGTTCCTTCGCGATCGAAGCGGATATCATCGATGCAGGTACATCATCCAGCAGCCGTTTATACTCACTGTCCCGATCCCATTCCTCCCAATAGGTCATCTCCATATCCGGGTTGAATGGTTCCAGTTTTACTTTTTGTCCCACAAAGTACTCATCACTCATCATGCCACCTCCTGAAGCAACTTTTTCCATTCCGGACGCAACAGGCTGTAAACCAGTTCATCGTGATATTCACCGTTGTGGAATACAGCCTGGCGGCGTTGACTTTCACGCAGGAATCCGGCCTCTTCATACATTTCAAGTTCGCGCGTGCGGTATGCGGGCAGGTGAACACTTACCCTGTGCAGGCTGAGTTCCATGAAGGCGTATTCCAGGACCATTCTCAGAACCGCCCTGCTGTGTGCATCAAAAACCTGCTCATCGATCATGTCCACATACAACCAGGTGGACTGATTTGAGCCGACCAGATATCCCAGCTTTACCATACCCACCAGCCGTCCGTCTAACTTTTCGCGCACGGCGAAGTAGTAATAAGAGCGGCTATCAGCAGCTTTCTTCAGCATCTCCTTGATCTTTTTTTTGATCTCGGTCATCATGTATGGCCGGTAGATGCCATCGAAGTAATGCTTCACAAAGGCAGGATCCTGCGTGAACCGGGATAGTGTCTCGGCGTCCTTTTCCGGATCCAACGCGGTCAATCTTACCTGTCCATTTTCAAATAAAGGTCTGTTGATCATTCTTACTCCGTTCTAATTTCTGAACCAATTCTTATTTATTAAAATAAGCAATAGGGTGTGCAATCACCATTCCGGCAAACCAGCAGCTCAAAGCCACCTGCGGTGCGATAGATCTGCCGCATGTCATCATCCGCTACCGGTGTACCCAGCAAGGCAGATTCATCCAGTACGAAGATGCGTTTGAACATACCGTTCAATAGGTCAGTCATCATTTGACGGTAAGCCGGTCGCTGTAAGTTATTCAACGCGTCCACATCAACATAGATCCCACGTAGATGCTTCATCATCTGTTTTGAATGAATGAGCATCAAGCCTGCATACAATTGTGACTTGGCATCCCGGCAATACGCGCCTGCCTCCAGTTTTTCACCGCGAATGTAAAAACCAAACGCGGAGGGATCCGCCTGGTATTCATATTCAAAATGTTCCACCCGATAAGCGCCGAATTTTAACAATGTATCAAGCATTTTCGGCCTCCTTCTTCTCCTGCTCAAAACTTACTACTTAATACCGCACAAGGAAATCACTCCTTACATCACACGACCTCTTTTCCGTCCATTTCTCCTCCTTCCATTGCCGTGCATAACTGGAATTAAAATGAAACGGTCACGGGCTTTTGATTGCACCCGTGACCGCTGATGGCGATTACCCAGAACTTAACTGGAAACAGGCGCAATACAACAAGGTGAACCCACACCACCGGCATTGCACAGGGTGCGATTCATTTTACTGATAGTGAAGGTATAAACCATGTTACTGCGCTCCTTTCTTAAAAATTTCGAACAGTCAAATGATATCAATTTACATAAATCTGTCAAGGGATTAATTGGATTTCAAACTGTTATAACTGGCTATGCAACGCAAGCACTTTATCTGCATACCAGTATTCCACATCACCAGGTCCGTAAGCTTTGAGTGCATCCCGAAGGTTACCGTATTTATTGATCAATCCCGAAAGCATGCGTACACCATACTTCACGTTGAACTCAGGATCTTTTAATTCCTCGATCGTTGGACGATTGGCAAAACACGGTCCATTGACACACTGGAATGCGGCCGCCAGGCCGTCTCTCGGCATCACCTGCATCAACCCTACGGCACCGGAATGCGAGATCACCTCGGGTTGACCTCCACTCTCTATCAGCATTACAGCCGCCACCAGCAGTGGATCAACACCGTGCTCACGCGCCTGCTCCTCTATGAGTACACACCAGGGTTCTATTTTTTCCGGGTAACGCGCTGAGAATTCGCAATCCGTGACATCGGCTTGATTTTCGGAAGCTTCCTGTACTGCCGCTGGAACTTCTGTGGCGGCGATAACTGATGACCGTGGTAAGACCAGCTGGTTGACCAGAACCAATAATAAGCTGCTAAATAAAATACCCGGAACGATCGCTTTTTGTACACCTGTCATGTTGCACCTCCGTCTCATATATTTACGATTATAGTACATATGTTCTATTTTGTCAAATAATAAAAGGCGGGGAAAATACCCGCCTTCGTGTCTTATCTTTTAGCGTTCCATGCTGACAACCTGGTGTTCCCAGCGGTGCCAGCCGCCGAATTTTTCATCGATGATCCTCTTCCCCTCACCCGGGCAATCCTCGCCGATCAGCTCAAGATCGGCATCCACCATGATGCGCACCAGTTCATGGAACAAAATCTTGGGCGCCCAGCCCAGTTGTTGTCGGGATTTGGACGGATCTGACATCAGATAATCGACTTCAGTGGGTCTGAAGTAGCGCGGATCGATCTCTACGTATTGTTTCCAGTCCATCCCCAGGTAGCCAAACGCCTCGTCGAGGAACTCGCGCGGGCTGTGGGATTCTCCAGTACCGATCACGTAATCATCCGGCGTTTCCTGTTGCAGCATCATCCACATCGCTTCCACGTACTCAGGCGCGTAGCCCCAGTCCCGCTTTGAATCCAGGTTGCCCAGGTAGAGTTTCTTCTGGGTGCCAGCCTTGATTGCTGCCAGCGCGCGTGTGATCTTGCGGGTAACAAAGGTCTCACCACGGCGGGGTGACTCATGATTAAAGAGGATGCCATTAGTAGCGAAAATATTGTAGCCTTCGCGGTAATTACGGGTGACCCAGTAAGAGTACACCTTTGCTGCGGCGTAGGGACTGCGCGGTTCAAAAGGAGTGCTTTCACTTTGCGGGGGTTTTGCTCCACCAAACATTTCGCTGGAAGAAGCCTGGTAGAACCGTTCCGGATAACCACTACGCCTGATCGCTTCAAGAATGCGCACGGTTCCCAGTCCGGTAATATCTCCAGTGTATTCTGGCATATCAAAGCTCACGCGCACATGGCTCTGCGCGGCAAGATTATATACTTCATCAGGGCGCACATTGTAGATCACATCCATCAGGCTTTCGATCGCAGCAATATCACCGTAATGCAGGAACAAACGCAATTCCTCACCGTTGCGATGGGGATCCTTATACAGATGATCGATACGGCGAGTGTTGAATGTACTTGCCCTGCGGATGATGCCGTGCACTTCGTAACCCTTGGCCAACAGCAATTCAGCCAGGTACGATCCATCCTGACCGGTGATGCCAGTGATCAAAGCTTTTTTCATGATTATCTCCTTGGTGGATCATTATCCAGCTCTTACCTG
>MTKZ01015276.1_pt1 | contig 11484 bp, 9 predicted proteins | sample 1042781 | NCBI WGS metagenome assembly MTKZ01 (sample SAMN06212207, study PRJNA360539) | anaerobic digester metagenome | biome: Wastewater treatment plant; material: sludge; isolation source: anaerobic digester fed with sludge from wastewater treatment plant | place: Denmark: WWTP Viborg ...
TAGATGCTGATTTACCAGTGAGTATTATCGATTTAGCATATGTCCATTATTACAACTTAAATAACAGGGCCATTGCGATGGAATACATCCAGCAGGCATTACGTTTAAACATTGATTTGCTAAGCCCTGATAAAGCTGTTATAGTATATAAAAGAGCCGCAAAATTATTTTTGGATGACGGTAAAGCGGATTCCGCACTTTATTACACTAACCAGGCAAGCGGCCATTTAGCAAAAGCAAGGTTTACTTCCACTTTAGATGTTTACGATTTGTATAAAAACATTTATTCAAATACTAATAAGGACAGTGCGGTAAAATATTATAAAGCGTATGATGTAACGAAAGACAGTATAGACAAAATGTCTAATGCACAGCAGCAGCAAATATTAGGCATAAAAAAAGACTTGGAAATTGAAAATGCTGCACTGCAACGCAAACAAAATATCCAATATGCCTTATTGGCTTTTGGTATCATCACATTTGTAATTCTCTTTTTAGCGTTCAGCCGAAGGCATATCACCAATACTAAAGTGATTCAGTTTCTCGGCGTAGTAGCATTATTGGTAGTATTTGAGTTTTTAAACTTATTACTTCATCCGTTTTTAGAAAGAATAACACATCACAATCCTATTTTTATGTTGTTGGCATTGGTTTGCATTGCTGCATTACTTGTTCCCTTACATCATAAATTAGAAAAGTGGGCTACGCATAAACTGGTGGAGAAGAATAAACAGATACGACTGGCAAGTGCTAAGAAGACGATTGAGGAGTTGGAGAAAAATAAGCTATAAAAAGACTAATTTAGTTACTTCAGATTTGTCAATCAATAGCACCTAATGTCTCAAACCCGCCAGTTAGCCGCCATCATGTTTACCGACATTTCCGGCTTTACCTCTTTGATGGGTGATGATGAACAAAAAGCCTACGCTATTTTACAAAAAAACAGGGCTTTGCAAAAACCAATCATTGAGCAATTTAACGGGACCTGGATCAAGGAGTTGGGGGACGGCGTTCTGGCAAGTTTTCCCACCGTATCTGATGCAATGAATGCTGCTTTCAACATTCAGCAGGCATGTAATGCAGCAAAAAATTTCCAATTAAGTATCGGCATCCACCAGGGCGAAATCATTGTTGAAAACGGAGATATTTTTGGTGACGCAGTAAATGTTGCCTCCCGCATACAAAGTCTGGGTGTACCGGGTTCGGTGCTCTTTTCAAAAAAGATAAAAGATGAAATTCATAATAAAGCGGAATTCCAAACAGTTTCCCTTGGCAATTTTGAATTCAAAAATGTAGAAGAACCACTGGAAATTTTTGCCTTATCTAACCCAGGGTTTGTAACTCCCCGGAAAGAAGAGATGAAGGGAAAATTAAAAACGCCAGTTAAAAAAAGTAATAAAGGAAGATGGATAGCAGCCTCCCTTGGTGTATTGTTGTTACTATCCTTTTTTATTTTCAGGCAATCCATTTTCCCTTCGAAAAAAACAACTATTAAATCACTGGCCATCCTTCCTTTTGTTAATACGGGGAATGACTCTGCTATTGCATACTTATCTGACGGGATTCCTGAAAATCTTATCAACCGCTTTTCGAAAATAGCCGGAGTAAAAGTGTTTGCCCGTTCCGCTACGTTTGAGCTGCCGGATTCTGCCAAAAAAATTGAAAGTCTGCGCAGGGTATTGAATGCAGATGTAGTGCTGACCGGAAGACTTTCTAAATCACCAACCGGTTACACGTTGAATTGTGAGCTAGTAGATGCTGCTAACAAAAACCAATTATGGGGAAATAGCTTTGAACTTACTACTGATGATATTGCCAATGTAGAAGATGCAATCGTTGCTGCTCTTTTAAATCCGCTGGAGATAAGCTCCGCCGATGGTATAACAATCAACCAGGATAATAAAAAAGTAAACCCTGCAGCCTATGCCGAATACTTAAAAGGACGTTACCTGAGTTATGGTTCTACACCGGAAGAATCTGAAAAAGCCATTTCACATTTTCGGAAGGCAATCAGCATTGACCCAAAATATGCATTGGCTTACGCAGCTATTGCCAATGAAAAAATTACTCAATCTATTTTTTCAAATGCCGGCAACCAGGAAATAATGAATGAAGGAAGAACTTCTTTGGAAGCAGCCAAAGCATTAGACCCTACCCTTCCGGAAATTTATACCACAGAAGGGGCCTTGAAATTTTATTATGAACATGATTGGAAGGGTGCGGTAAACTCTTACAAAAAAGCATTGGACCTTGACCCCAATAATGCCATCATTTATATCCGCTACTCAGCTACACTCGCAGACGTGGGACAAACTAAAGAAGCGTTGCCACTTGCTGATAAAGCGGTAGAACTTGACCCCGTATCTATTTCCAGTCTGCATAATCTTGGTTGGGTAAATTTATTAGCAGGCAATTATCAAAAAGGTATTGACGCATTTGCTAAGTCTGTAGAATTACATCCCACTTTTACGTGGGGGTATATTAAGCAGGCATTTGGTTACAATGCCCTGAAACAATATGATAAGGCGTTAGAAGAAACCAATAAAGCTGAAGCGTTATTGAAAGATGGCTGGGGTTCTGAATTAATCCAGGCAGCTTTAATGTATAACTATGATGCTGCCGGCAATAAATCTAAGGCTGACAGCCTCGCCAATCGTTTCCTCGATTATGCAGCAAAAAATACGGTGAAAGACCCTTATGCACTCTCCTGTGTTTACAGGATGAAACAAGACTATAAGAAGGCGCTGGAGTGGGAAGAAAAAACTGTACAGCAGCGTTCACCATCAGCTTACATTTTAGCCGTGCCTTTTCAATATATGGGTTATGAAGATTTTTATAAAAGCGAGGGTCATCAGAAAATTTTGCGGCAAATGGGTGCTGTACAATAATAGTGGCGGCAGCGAAAAAATCGAACCATTAGAAAAATAAAAACGCATGTCAGCCAAAAAATCATTCCCCGGCCCCCTCGTTATATTGATGTGTGTGATTATTCTTGCTGCTATCGGAACCTGGTTGTTACCGGCAGGACAATATAATAAACTATCTGTAACCGGGCAGTCATTCACCATGACAACAGATAGCAGCGAAATAGCATTACCACTCACTCAAAAAACATTAGATAGTCTGGGCATTCAAATAAAGGTGCAGAAATTTATTGATGGGGACATCCGCAAACCCGTTTCTGTGCCCGGCTCATTTACGAAACAAAAAAGAAATCCCCAGGGTTTCATCAGCATTTTGCAGGCACCCATCAAAGGAATCATTGACAGCGTAGATATTATTTTATTCATTCTTATCATTGGTGGTTTCATGTTTGTATTTAATGAAACGGGTGCGATGGTTAAAGGCATCACATGGCTGGGCCATACCATGCTTGGCCGGGAAAAATGGCTAATTATTATACTTACATCTGTGTTTTCTTTCTTTGCTGCTTCCTATGGTATGGCTGAAGAAGCTCTTGTTTTTTATCCAATACTCGTTCCGCTTTTTCTGGCAGCAGGCTACGATCTGCTAATTCCGCTGGCCATCATTTTTGGCGGTACTTCTATTGGCTCACTTCCTGCTTTTTCCAACCCCTTCTCCGTCATCATTGCCTCCAATGCTGCGGGTGTCAACTGGATGGATGGACTGACGCAACGACTGATACTTTGGGTAATTGTCACTGCAATATTGATTTGGTATATTTTAAGATATGCTGCTAAAATAAAAAAAGACCCCACGGCTTCATTGGTTTATAAAATTGATGGGAATGCAAAGCCACCTTATGAAGTAAATATCAGTAATGAAACAATTACTCCTAAACTTGAATGGAAAACAAAATCGCTACTGCTGATTTATATCGGCACTTTTTTGACTATGATTGCCGGCGTCGTATTTCTAAAATGGTGGACTACGGAAATGTCTGCTTTATTCCTTGGTTCTTCCATTCTTATTGCTGTTATAACTAGAATGAATGAAAAAGTATTTACCCATGAATTTATTAAAGGAGCAGAAAGTTTATTATCCGTAGCTTTTATCGTAGGTGTGGCCAGGGGTGTCACCATTGTTTTAAATGACGGCCATGTGAGCGACTCAATACTATTTTATACAGCCAATTTGGTAGAGGGAATACAGCCTGCATTTTTTATCATGCTCTTGTTAATTTTCTATTTGATCTTTTCTATTTTCATACAATCCTCTTCCGGTATGGCTGTATTAACCATGCCTATTATTGGGGCATTAGCTATTTTGGTAAATGTACCGGGTAGGGAAATCGTAAACTCCTATATGTATGGTATGGCGATCATGTCCTTCCTTGCACCCACTGGTCTCATTCTTCCTTCGTTGGCGATGGTCAATATCAGTTTAAAAACATGGTTTAAGTTTATTACCCCCTTTCTCATCATCATTACGCTTATCAGTGTGGCAGCGTTACTAATTGGTATTTATATATGAGTACAACAACCCGGCAAATTAGTAACTTGGTAAGGTAAAGTCATTTTCTTTGCTTTAGCTAATAAAATAAAACCGCTTTTAATTACCCGTTATGAAAAAAATCATTCTTCTTCTTTTAGTACCGGCCCAATTACTGGCCCAGCCCTTTTCGGCAACAGAAATCAGCCGCTGGGAAAAGCAGGCTAAAAATATAACCATCATCCGTGATAATTATGGGGTTCCGCATATCTATGGAAAAACAGATGCCGATGCGGTGTTTGGTTTACTGTATGCCCAATGCGAGGACAATTTTAAAAGAGTGGAATTAAACTATGTAGAAAAGCTGGGCAGGATTTCAGAAATAACTGGCGAAGCGGATTTATATAAAGACCTACTGCATCGCCTGGTCATTGATACCGCAGCAGCGATGAAAGACTATACAAAAGCCCCGGCCTGGTTAAAAGGTATTTTGAACGCTTACGCAGATGCTGTTAATTACTATCTCTATAAAAATCCGCATAGTAAACCGGCATTGCTTACCCGTTTTCAACCGTGGTATCCCTTACTATGGACAGATGGCAGCATTGGTGCTATCAGCACAGGCGGCATCTCTATAAACGAATTAAAAGCATTTTACTCCGGTAATGATGATGCCCTTGTATACAATAACGTTACAGATTTTTTTGCAAAAGAAGATAACATGGCCGGCTCCAACGGGTTTGCCTTCTCCCCTTCAATTACTGAATCCGGGAATGCTATATTATATATCAACCCGCATGTCACTTTTTATTATCGTCCCGAAGTACATATGATAAGCGAAGAAGGGCTAAATGCGTATGGTGCTGTTACCTGGGGGCAGCCATTCATTTACCAGGGATTTAATGAACATTGCGGGTGGATGCACACATCCAGCCAGGCAGATATATCTGATGCCTATATTGAAAAAATAATAAAGAAAAACAATCAATGGTATTACGAATATGAAGGAAAACAAAAACTGGTTACAAAAAAGAGAATCGCCATTAAATATAAAACAGCGGCGGGGTTGTCAACCTAAATCTTCACTACTTTATTCACACATCATGGCCCTATCATGGCGAAAAGGGATGGCCAATACCTGAGTTTGCGCCACAACAACAGGGATACCAAAGGGTTTATACAAAGCTGGCTAAGAACTAAAGCAACTGGTTTTGCGGGTTTTAAAAAAACAATGGATATGGGTGCCAACCCTTCCAATAACACAGTATACGCAGATGGAGAAGGAAACATAGCCTATTGGCATGGAAATTTTTTACCAAAAAGAGATCCGCATTATGACTGGAGTAAACCAGTTGATGGAACAACGAAAGCCACAGAATGGCAGGGCTACCATCCGGTAGACGAAAGTGTACATATTTATAACCCTAAAAATGGTTGGTTGCAAAATTGTAATTCCACCCCTTATTCTGTTGCAGGAAAATACAGTCCCCAAAAATCAAATTATGCAGATTACCTGGCGCCTGATGGCGAAAATTATCGTGGCATAAATGCAGTAAGAGTGTTAGACCTGGAAAAAAAATATACCATTGAAAAAGTGATTGCTGCCGGGTACAATACCCGTCTTGCAGCGTTTGAAGACCTTGTGCCTGCATTATTAAAAGGATATGAAAATTATGGCAACCATGTTTCAAACAAGGATTCGTTGTATACCCAACTGGCCGAGCCGATTTCCATTTTAAAAAGCTGGGATTATACAGCTACCGAAAATTCCATTGCAACAACGTTGGCTATAGAATGGGGGCAACGATTACAAACACAAATCAACCAGCGGGATGGAATAGATATTGTTCAAAAAACGAGGGGCTTTGCAATACTTGCCGGCCCTGCTACTTTATTAGAACCCTTATTAGCAACGGTAAAGGATTTACAATCCCGTTTTGGTAAGTGGCAAATCGCCTGGGGTGAGATAAACCGATTCCAACGTATATCTTCCTCCATTGATAATAAGTTTGATGATAACAAACCAAGCCTGCCTGTTGGTTTTGCCTCTTCTTCATGGGGTATGCTCCCTTCCTATATCAGCCAATATTTCCCGGGCACTAAAAAAAGATATGGTGTACACGGTAACAGCTTTATTTGTGCGGTAGAGTTTGGCAAAAAGATAAAAGCTAAATCATTACTGGCCGGCGGGCAAAGCGGTGACCCCGGTTCAACACATTTTTTTGACCAGGGATTGATGTACAGCAAAGGACAATTTAAAGAAGTGCTGTTTTATAAAGAAGATGTAATGAAAAACGCTGAAAGAACTTATCATCCCGGTGAGTAAAAACCGGGCTGAACAAAACTGCCCAAAATTTTCTATCTTTTGCCCGATATGAATACTCCTGAAAAAAATCAATCTAACCAGTTGTGGAAAGGCCGCCTCATTAAATTTCTTATATACCTTGTCGTAGGCTTTTTGTGTGCTTTTTTGTATCGCTATTTAAGAAAATAAACTCTCAATAATAACCATGGAACAAACAACCCTCGGTATCGGCACCCGTTTACAACACACCCAACACGGACCCGGAGTTATTGTTGGTATCAAATACGCTACTTATATTATTTCGTTTATCAACACAGGAATTAAAGAAATTGACAAAACTGATGATAAGCTGGATGAAATTATTCCGGAGAATGTATCAGCAGAAATTGAAACACATTCAGAGGTAGAAAAATCATTGCTTAAAATTTTACGTCTCTGGGGTGGCATTACCGAAAATGTACCGCTGGGCGATAAATGGATCAAAGGAATGATGTTACTCCAGCCGTTTGATAAATCGTTAAAGCCAAAAGAAATTCCTGTTGAAGATTTCTTTCATAAAATAGTAATGCTACGGGACCGGCTGCGGGTGCTGGAACAAAATATCAATAGCAATAAAACATTGAGTGATGAAGAGAAAGTAAATATCCAGCAATACATTACCCGCTGTTATGGCTCCCTCACCACTTTTAATGTGTTATTTAAAAACAAAGAGCAATATTTTGTAGGTGAGAAGGGAGGAAAAGAAGATTAGAAAGGTAAACGAAAAAAGAGCTGCCCCAGGCAACTCTTTTTTACAACTAAAGAGATCTGATTAATTAAAAACCATTTCCGCCCGTTGTTGTCTTTTTCTTATTAAATAAGTTATTTACATCGCCGAGGTTTTTGTCCATAAACTCTTTCCCTTTTGTTTTAAGGTTGTTTTTTTGATCGGGACTCATTTTAGTATACCGGTAAACACCATAAGCAGCCGCTGCTGCCAGCAATAATCCCACTTTACTTTTTTGCATAATCGATAATTTTAAGTTTAATAATTTTTTTCACAGACTTAGATTACAATATCATGCCATAAATAAAGAACTTCTCTACTTAAAAGGATGGGAAATATTTTCTACATTAGTTCAGATTACCTCACAACTTTTACCAATAGCCCTGGAATAATTGCTTTTATCTTTGTGTGTTTTCCATGTAACACATCTGGTCACAGCTAGTACAAGAAAGGGATGATGGCAGTAAAAATTACTGCTTCTTTGGACAGGTATTCAACCCCACCAATGTATACAGCGGACAAAAACTAACAAGGCTGGTCAATACAAATACAGCACCGAGTATTACCAGGATAATACCTAATGTTCCCGTAACAGTTCCGCTGAAATAGAGATACGCAAATACAGCAGCCAATAATACCCGTATTATACGATCTGCATTACCCATGTTCTTTTTCATATATTATGTTTTAGTTTTAAGTAAATATCAAAACCAGTGATGTAACCAGCCCTGCACACAATAAACAAACTACGGCCAGTTTTACTCCCTTATTCATAAGAGTATAAAGGTAAACAGATACTCATATAGTCTCTGGTGATATTAATCACATTCATAATGCGTAAGTAAACTTGTCATTATTAATAATATCAATTACAATTAGTAACTTTCTTACTTCCAATCCCTACCCTACCATAGCTAGTAAACATTAAACCAACCAACCATGCAGAGCTTAGCTCCTGTTCAAACCAAAGAAAGAGAGATATTTATAGATGTACTCCGGGGCTTTGCCATCCTGGGTATTTTTATCGCCAACCTGAATGGATTCAGCTGGTACAGCGAACAGGCAAAAGCCACCGGCCCCTACTTGTTGCCGGCTGCTGATCACACCATGTCTTTTTTGCATCATATGTTCATTGAAGGAAAATTCTATTCCATTTTCAGCTTGCTCTTCGGCTGGGGCATCGCCTTGCAAATAAAAAGAGGATTAGCAGGTGGTACTAACCCAATGCCCACTATCAGAAGGCGGTTACTTTTTATGTTGTTACTCGGTGCAGTTCATTTATTAATATGGCCGGGAGATATTGTTTTCTTTTATGCCTTGATTGGTTTTATCCTATTACCCATTCGGAAATTTTCAAATAAAACATTATTAATCACCGGTGTCATTCTTGTTCTTTCACCCATACTCTTGTATTGGCTTAAAATGACATGGCCGGTACTTAACTATCCCTCAGAATTAATGACCAAAACCGGAATAAAAGTAGATGCCGCCCTTATGAATATCCAGAGCGAAGAACAGTTCATGAAAATTATGAAGGAGGGCAGCTGGTTCGATCAGTTAAAGATGAATATCAGTGGTTTCTTTTTCCGGTACCAGTATTTATTCTTTGTCAGTCGTGTACCCAAAGTATTGGGCATGTTTTTAATTGGGTATGTAATTGGCCGTTCTGATTTTTACAGGAATATAATGCAGCATAAAAAACTTTTGTACTGGATCATCGGTGGTGGTCTCGTCATTGGTCTTCCTGCCAACTATTTTCTTGCTTATTATATGAGCAATCATATGGGAGATTATTTCCAGTTAAAAACGAAAGGACTGTATCAAACTATTTTTTATGCCCTGGGTGTGGCACCACTGGCCATGGCTTATGTCGGCCTCTTCATGCTGAGCTTTCAAACTGCTGTGGGCAAAAAAATATTATCCGTGCTGGCACCCGTTGGTAAAATGGCTTTTAGCAATTACCTCATGCATTCTCTCATTGGTAATTTTGTATTCCTGGGCGCCGGATTAGGCTATATGGGGCAAGTAGGCCCGGTTTATTACACCATATTTGGTATCGGCATTTTCATTATACAAATAATACTAAGCACTATCTGGTTAAAGTATTTCAATTACGGGCCGGTAGAGTGGCTCTGGCGAAGTGCCACGTATAAAAAAAGGCAACCCATGCTAAAAAATAATCATGAATAATTTACAGCGAAGAAATTTCTTAAAGCTTGCAGCCACCTCTGCATTAATTCCGGCAACAGGTTTGCCTGCATTTGCCTTTAAAAATAAAGCTGCTGATAAAAAAACCGTCGCTGATTTCAGGGGTGACGGACTTAACCATTCTCCGGCTGAATATGCAAACCTCCTTGCCAGGCTTACAGAAACAGGCAGCATCATGCCGGATAATTATTCGATAGGTGGATGTGTAGAAGAGCTGGAAATAAAATTTGCAAAGCTGCTTGGTAAAGAAACTGCGGTATTTATGCCCACTGGTACATTGGCCAATCACCTGGCCATTCGTTCTCTTTCCGGCAATAACAAACGGGTAATAGTACAACAGGAAAGTCATGTATATAATGATACCGGGGATGGCACACAGGTACTCAGTAATCTTAATCTTATTCCTGTCGGCACTAACAAAGCCAGTTTTACGGTGGAAGAAGTAGATAGTGTTGTTAAGAAATCTGAAAGTGGCCGGGTGGCAGCAAAAGTGGGTGTTATCTCCATTGAATCACCAGTAAGAAGAAAGCAGGGAGAAGTTTTTGAGTATGAGCAAATGAAACAGATTGCTGCTTATGCAAAAGCGAATGATATCAAAATGCACTTAGATGGTGCAAGAATTTTTCTTGCTACACCGTATACTGGTGTAACAGTTACAGAATATGCTTCGCTGTTTGATACCATATATGTTTCGCTGTACAAATATTTCAATGCCGCTTCCGGTGCTATACTCGCCGGGCCAAAAAGTATTATTGCGCCGATGTATCAAAACCGTAGAATGTTTGGCTCCGGACTTAACCAGGCATGGCCATTTACAGCAGTGGCCAATTATTACCTGGATGGTTTTGCAGAACGGTTTGTTAAAGCTGTTGCTGTTTCAGAGGACTTGATCAAAAAATTAAGTACTAATAGCCGCTTTGAAATTCACCGCATTGCTTCCGGAACAAATATTTTCCGGTTAACAGTAAAAGGAATGGAAGCAAAAACATTTGTTGAAAACCTGAAAAGCAAAAATGTCATTGCCCGTGCCGGTGGTCCTACTCCTAATGACCTGATGTTACAGGTAAATGAGTCGCTCCTGCATAGCTCGGCCGCCGAACTGGAAAGTATTTTCGTAAAAAGCTTGTCCTGAAGCAAGAATATGTTTCCGCTAAGAAATTTGTTCGGCTCCATTTTGTAACTTGATGCGATGAAATTGACACTATCTCTGCTGTTGTTTACAATTGCTTTTTCTGCGCAAAGCCAGGATTGCGACATCCTCATCACCAACGGAAAAATTATAGATGGCACCGGCAATAATTGGTATTATGGAAATATAGCTGTCAAAAACGGAAAAATCATTCAAATCGGCCGTGATGTAAATGTAGTGGCAAAAAAAACGATTGATGCAAAGGGATTGATTGTTGCTCCCGGCTTCATTGATGTGCACACCCACCTGGAAGACGATGAGAAAAAAGACCCCAATGCCACTAATTTTATTTTAGATGGAGTTACCACCTGCGTTACCGGAAACTGTGGCTCTTCTAATGTTGATATTAGAAAATACCTGAACTGGATTGATTCCCTCAAACTTTCTATTAATGTAGCCACATTGATTGGTCATAATGATGTACGCAAAGCCGTGATGGGACGGGCTAACCGGGATGCAACGGTCGAAGAAATGAAACAGATGGAAGATATTGTTGACAAAGCAATGAAAGATGGAGCTGTTGGTTTGTCAACCGGTCTTATTTACATTCCCGGCACCTATACAAAAACACCTGAGATAGTGGCCTTGGCAAAAGTAGCTGCAAAGTATGATGGTGTGTATGCC
>MTKZ01125631.1_pt1 | contig 11479 bp, 13 predicted proteins | sample 1042781 | NCBI WGS metagenome assembly MTKZ01 (sample SAMN06212207, study PRJNA360539) | anaerobic digester metagenome | biome: Wastewater treatment plant; material: sludge; isolation source: anaerobic digester fed with sludge from wastewater treatment plant | place: Denmark: WWTP Viborg ...
CCCGTAAGGAGGTCCTCTCCGAAAGCACCGCCAACCTGCACGAAACGTTCTTCGAGCTGAGCGACATCTCCCACAAGATCACGGAGGCGATAATGAACGATCCGCTGGCCCAGATGGGCATCAAGCCTGATTCCGCAGAAGCGCCTCCCCAGAAGGAAGAAAAGAAATAAGAAATGAGCGGAGCCGGCGATTACTATGAAATTCTGTGCGTCCCCAGGGACGCCACACAGGAACAGATAAAGGTCGCCTACAGACAGGCGGCCCTGAAATACCATCCCGACAGGAACCCCGGCGACAAGGAATCGGAGGAGAAGTTCAAGAAAGCCTCCGAAGCTTATTCCGTCCTCGGGGACCCCGACAAGCGGGCCCAGTACGACAGGTACGGAAAGGTCGGGGGAGCCGGCGGAGGGGTCGACTGGGACTCGGCCGTGTTCGACGATTTCGGAGACCTCCTCGGCAACCTGTTCGGGTTCGGCGACCTTTTCGGCAGGGCAGGCGGGCGCGGCGGCCCTCACCGCGGGTCCGACCTGAGGTACGACGTCGAAGTGAGCCTCGAGGAAGTCCTGCTCGGCTGCGAAAAGGAGATGGAGATCCCGCACGAAGAGCCCTGTCCGAAATGCTCGGGGACGGGCGCGAAGGACGGGAAACGCTCTACCTGCGGAGCCTGCGGCGGAAGGGGAAGCATATTCTATCAGCAGGGATTCTTCACCGTATCCAGGGGCTGCCCGCAATGCTCGGGCGAGGGAACGATCGCCCGCGAAAAATGCGGGGAGTGCGGGGGGAAAGGAAACGAATACGGGACCAAGAAGATCAAGGTCAAGATTCCGCACGGAGTTGAATCCGGTTCGAGGCTCAAGGTCCCCGGACAGGGGGAGCCTGGCAGGAAGGGAGGTCCCAGGGGCGACCTCTACATCTTCATAGGCGTCAGGGACCATCCGTTTTTCCTGCGCGACGGGGAGAACCTTCTTTGCAGGCTGGACATATCGCTCCCCGAAGCGGTCATGGGGGGCGAAGTGGAGATAGAGACGCTTGACGGGAAGCTTGAAAAAGTCTCCGTACCTCCCAACACGCAGCACGGACAAAGGTTCAGGATAGCGGGAAAGGGCATGCCCAGGCTGCACCACCGGGGAAGAGGCGACCTTTTCGTAGAAGTCAGGCTTCGGACACCTTCAAAGATCTCAAGGGAAGAAAAGAAGCTGTGGCAGGAACTGCTCCGGCTTGAAGCAGAGAAGAACGATAAAAGGGAATCCTTTTTCAGGAAGATATTCAAGGGAGGAGATTGATATGGCAAGGAAAACCGCATTGGCGCTCTCCTTTTTCATGATCATTTCGTTCCTGGGCTGCGCGGCGATGCTCGAGCCTCCCGCAGACATCCAGCGCTCGGTCGATTACCTCAGGCAGGACATCCAGAAACTCCAGCAGGAACAGGCGGAACTCTCGAAAAAGATCCAAGCCATGACCGGAATGAAAGGGGAGGCCGTTCAAGAGGCTCCCTCTGAAGTGCCGCAGGCTCCTCCGAAGCTGGCGATCGAGGATCCTGCCAACCTTTCCCAGGACCCCGGAGACCTTTACAAAAAGGCCATGGATTTCATGAAGGACGGCAGGATAGAGGACGCCGAAAGGGCTTTCGCAGATTTCATCGTGAAATTCCCCCAGAGCGACCTTGCCGACAACGCGCAGTACTGGATAGGGGAATGTTTCTATTCGCAGAAGAAGTTCCAGGAAGCGAAAGAGGGGTTCGCCGCGGTGGCGGAGCATTTCCCCTTCGGGAACAAGGTCCCCGACGCCCTTTACAAGGAGGCCCTCTGTGCAGGGACTCTGGGCAAAACGGAGGAAAGGACGTCCCTACTTAAACAGCTTGTGGAGAATTATCCTTACTCCGAAGCTTCAGCGAAGGCGGAGGACCTTCTCTCGCAGATCGAGAAGAGCTCGCCCTGACGCCCGGAAGGCCAAAAAACAAGGAAGGTGGCCCGAAAATGACCGGTGAGACCTGGAAACCGCTGGAAGCACACGCCTCCACCAAGAAATTCTTCTGTGGCGAATGGAAGGGCAGGCCCGCCCTGATGATAAAGTTCGAGAGAGGAGAAGACGCGGAGAGGTTCGCGGCCATCACTAAGTTCCTGCTTTCAAAAAAGGTCCCGGTCCCGAGGGTGCTCTCAGCGGACGACGAAAAGGCTGTCGTGACTGAGTTCGTGGAAGGCGGCCTGTTCTCCGCGGAGAAGAGGTCGGCGCCTTATCTCGACAACATCCTGAATGTCGCCGGGCTTTTCGCAGGCATCTCTCCCGGGGATCTTCCGAAAAGCTTCAAGCTCAACAGGATGGATATCGACAGGCTAAGGTTCGAGATGAACTTCTTTTTCCTGAATTTTTGCGCTTCCTACCTTTCGCAAAAACCTTCCGAGAAGGTAAAAGAGGCCATATACAATCTGGCGGAGGAATTGAGCCTCGCTCCTGCGGCGTTCGCCCACCGAGATTACCACTCCGAGAACATAATGGTGTCGAAGGGTTCCATCTACGTCGTGGACTACCAGGACGCCCTGCTTGCGCCGAGATGCTACGATCTCGCCTCTCTCTACGTCGACGGTTACAGGACACCCTCGGCGGCGGAGAAGAAGGCGATCCTCGAACGCTCCCTGAGATCTGCCGGCGGAGGAGGCGCGGAGTTCAAGAAAACGGCGCTTCAGCGCGCTCTAAAGGCGTTGGGGACCTTCGGCTACCAGGTAGTCCAGAAGAACAAGGAAAGATACAGGGACGCAGCCGTAAGAACGGCGGGATATCTAGATGGGCTCGCTTCCGAGGAAACCCTGTCAACTCCCGATGCCGTTGATTTCGTAAGCACGATCAGGAAAAAACTTACATAGGTATCGTGTGGTTGAGCGGTCCCAGACCCTTTCCGATCTGGAAGGGGTGCTGCATGGCCTTTGCGAGGTACTGCTTCGCCTTTTCGATGCTCTCGCCCATGCCGAGCCCTCGCGCGATAAGCGCTATGACTATCGAGGAGAATGTGCATCCGAGCCCGAGAGTGTTCTTAGTTTTGAGGCGCGGCGCTTCGAACACATGGAAGTGGCTTCCGTCATACCAGAGGTCGAGAGACCTCACCTCCTGAAGCTGGCCTCCGGTGACGATGACGTGTTTCGTCCCGAGCCCGAAGAGTATCTTCGCCGCCTCTTTTGCATTGTTCATGTCCTTGATCGCCACTCCCGTGAGAAGTTCCGCCTCCTTGATGTTCGGAGTGACGGCGAACGCCAGGGGGATGAGCTTGCTCTTTATGGCCGCCACGGCGTCGTCGTTAACAAGCCGCTGCCCCTCGTGGTTGAAGATGACGGGGTCCACCATCAGTGGACATTTGATGTTCAGCGCGTTCAGCAGCGATGCGACGATCTCGATGCTGTTGGCCTCGGTCAGCATGCCTATTTTCGCGGCGTGGAGGGGCATGTCCGAAACGACCGCCTCCATCTGCTGACCCACGAACTCCATCGGGATCGGGAACACGCCCTGGATCCCCGAGGTGTTCTGCGCTATGATCGCCGTCGAGACAGGCGCGCCATACACGCGGAACGTCTGGAAAGTCTTGATGTCGGCTACTATGCCCGTCGCCCCGCTCGAATCGAATGGCCCTATCGTCAATATCGTCCTGTTCATCTTTCACCCCTTCTTTGCCATTATACTCCCTGGAACGCGTTTTCCGCAAAAGTCAGAAAAGCGGGGGGAGGACGTTTCGCGATGGAACCGTAAAGGAGTACAATGAGAAAGGAGAGGAGACAGAAGGGCGGGATGACGATCACGGTGGAACGGGTCGAAGAACTCATAGTTCTCAAGATAGACGGGAAGACATCCCTGGTGAGGATAAAGGATGTCGTCAACGAACAGATCGAACAGGGAAATAAAAAGATCGTTGCAGACCTGAGGGGAGTGTCTTTCATAGATTCGGCCGGGCTCGGAGACCTCATGGCGGCATATACGATAGCGAGGCGGTTCGGAGGGGTCATCAAGCTCGTCAGCGACTCGAGGAAAGTTGACGACCTGCTCGACATTACAAGGATCTCGTCGGTGTTCGACAAATACGCTACCGTGGAAGAGGCGGTAAAGTCCTTCTGAATCTATTTCGCCCCTGATCGTCGCAGGAACCTGCAGCCGCCCCCGCAGTTCTCGTAAAGATCGCATTCTCCGCAACCAACATTCAGGCCATCATTTCTGAAACTTTCAGTCCGCGCCGATCCTGCCAAGTCCGCAAAGCTTTTCAAGAAGAGGCTTCCGAGGATCTCGGGGTTCTGTTCGCAAGTCCGAAGATTTCCTAGAGGGTCGATCACCCATTTATCCTTTCCGCAAGAGCATGCCCCGAAATGGAGGCGCGGAAACTGCTTATGATCGATCAGGCAAGGTTCCACCGGTATGGTCACCGCGACAGGAATGCCGAGGTCCGCGCTCTTCGCATCCGCAGCCGCAAGAACCTGTTCGAGGTCATCTCTCGTCGGCGTGAGCTCTGAAAGGTGCCGGAGACCTTCTCCGCCGGGGACGAAGCGGTTCAGCGATACCGAGTCGGCGGAAAAAGCTGCGGCCAGTTCGATGACCTCTCCTATGTCGATGAGGTTGAGCCTTGTTATTACCGTCGAAACAGTCAGTTTGGAGCCCGCGGACCTAGTGCAAAGCAGTGCTTTCCTGGCCTCGCCGAGCCTCTCGTCCCGCGTGAGCTTTGCGTATGAAAAGCGATCCATGCTGGGGATCGATATTTCAAAGTGGCCCACGCCGGCATCGGCCAGGTTCCCCGCAGTTTCTTCATCCAGAATGGTCCCGTTGGTCGCGACGCTCACGGGGATGTTTTTCCCTGACAGAAAAGTACTGATCTTGGCAATATGGGGATGAAGGAGGGGTTCGCCTCCCGCCAGCGTCACCCCCGAAGGACGGACCTCCGAGAGAAGCTTCTCGAAAAGACGAGCGATGGCGGAAAAGGTCAGTTCTCCTTCCGGATAATCATCGCGCTGTTTCCAGACATTGTAGCAGTAAAGGCAGTCGCTTCCGCATCGGGGCGTGACCTCGAAAACGAAATACGGGCGGTTCATCGTTCCAAATCTAAGACAGCTTCGTTGATGAACGGGACGGCCCTCTTCAGCGTCAGGAGATTCTCTCTGGTTTCCTTGTACTTCGCTTCGATCTCTTTGAAAGAGGGAGCGGCTTCGCTGGAGTCGGGCGATTCTTTCCTTGCCGTAAAACCTGCGTACTGTTTTTCGTTGTCCTCTATCAACCTGTCGATGCTGAAATTTTTCTCGCCGGCAGGACCCCCGAGATCGGCATACATAAAGTGATACCCCAGCCACCCCCTGCTCACGGAATCGTACGCCGAGAACGCCTCGATCTCTTTCTGTATGTTCTTGAGCGCCAAGGAGATCTCTCGCTGGTCTATCTTGTCGTTCTTTTTTAGTTCAAGGAGCTGGTCGATCCTTCTTTCCAGATTGCCGATCGTCTGTTCTTTTCGGACAAGATACGGGGGAGGTATCATCCGGGTAATCATGCTCATCGGGAACTGCTCCATCTGGTTGATCCGTTCGGTGCAAAGGCGTTCGAAAAGTTCTCTCTCGGAGGGAGTCAAGATCCTGGATTGTTCGAGCCGCTTCAATCTTTCCACCAGCTCTTTAAGCTCGTTCCTGAGTTTTCCTGCTTCCTCGCGATCGATAGAGCCATGATACTCAATGACATCGCCGAGCTCCCCCTCGGTCTTTTTCTTTGGAACAACGAGATCCAGTTTTTTCCAGAACGCCTTGAAATCCCTCCACTCGGGAGTCTTGTTAAGGTCCAGGACCCTGCTCTCGGGGTACTTTTCCGTGTGCTGCCTCGCGGATTTGACAGGGGAGCCGGTGCTCTGACCTGAACTGTTGACTCCAATCAGGCTGAACGCTATGAGGAGGGCCATCATGAAGGGTCCCGGCTTCCTCCTCGCCCTGATATTCCTGATACCGATGGAGAACAATGCCAGGGCGACGAAAGAAGCGGCGGTCATGAGGGAGTAATGAAAGATCTTTTCCATATTTATGCCTCCGTGCCCATTTTATACCTTTTAAGGGAGGAAAAGAACGGCCATCGCGTCGGGAGGGAGGCCATTTCATGTGCGACATCCTTGTTTACGGCGAAAAGAGGGCTCAGGATATGTGCAACACCGTCTTGACAAAGAGACTAAATGAACAAATACTTGTTGACTTGGAATTCGTGATGACTTCCGGCGACTGATTCGAAAAAGAACGGGGGATAGATGGCCGAGATCAAAGGCACGACGATCCAGAGCAGGCTGGAGCACATCCGCGACAATTACGGCAGGGAGAAGGAATCCGAGGCCGTATCGCTGCTGAAGAAAAAATTCGGCAATGACGCCGGGGGCATAATACTTCCGATGAGCTGGTACGCGCTCGCAATGGACGACTCGCTCTGTCTTTACATCAAAGAACTCTCGGGGCTCCCCGGCGAAAGCGCTTATCAGGAGCTTGGGCGCAGGTCGGCGGCTTCGCACATGAAATTCTTCAAAGTAGCCCTGGGGGCGGCCAAGACCCCATGCGAGGTGATAGAGAAGATGCCGATCCTTCACAAGAGCTATGTCCGGGGTTTCGGCGAGATGATAGTATCGGAAAGCTCGCCCAATCATTCTATTCTCAAAATATCCGGCCACGGGGAGACGTTCCGGAGCGTCTGCTCCAGCAACGTCGCATACATAGCGGAGATGTGCGGCCTGATCGCGGGAGTGAAGGTGCGGGGTTCGGAGCCACGCTGCCTCTGCCGCAGGGACACATGCTGCGAATACCGCTTCGAGTGGTAGTAAGGGCAGGGGAAAACGAGTTGATAACCCGTGAACAAGGCCAGGTCGCGCGAGTCCGGCCGCAAGAAGAGGATGACGGTTTTCGCGGTCCTGTTCCATTTTTATCTCGTGTGCCGTTACCCTTGCCGGCCGGTTGCTGAAAAAACCGATTGCCGCACAGCCTGTCCTGTAATTTGCCGGAATCGGAGGTATGTCCCCATTGACATAGTACGCTTCCGGGGTTATCTTTGGTTCAGGAGGCAACTGAAATGGATGTGGGCGATGTCGTCAAGTTCATAGGCGGGGTGCGCGTGGACGGAGGGGCGACCTATAGGGTCGTGGAGATTTACAAGGAAAATGTCTCGGTCCTTCCAATACGCCCTCCCTTGCCGGGTGAACCGGAACCCCTGGTGATCTGCGCCAGGCAATACGAACTTGAAGTGATAGCGAAGGGGACGAAGCACTAGACCCCCGCAATCCCGGGTTCCCCAGGCCGCGGAAGCCTGCATGAAACGCGGCCGTGAAATTGCGGCGTCGCGGCTCAAATCTTGTTGATATCCTGTTCCCGGCCCTTTTGACAAGATCGCAAGACGAGGCTCACGGGGGAATTTTTAAGTAAGCGGAAACCTGAAAAACCGATATCGCCCCAGATCTTCCCGCAAAGGGGCAGGGGCGCAGACCCCTGCCCATGCCAGTGAATTTATTCCTATAAAGACTAACCTTCAGCCATAAGCCTTACGAACACCCGAGCGAATTCCCGCAGTTCAGGCATTTGTAGCATGCACCGTTCCTTACCGTGAGGTGGCCGCAAATGCTGCAGAACGGAGCGTCTCCCATCATCGAGCCAAGGTACTGGCTCGCGACCGAGCTGTCGGCGATCTTGTAAACGGGAAGCTTTGATTCTGTCTTCAGGATCTCTTCCGCTTCCTTGAGTTCCTTGCTGGAGGCGGTGGGGGAAGCCAGGATCTTCGTGGCGTCGGCCTCGGGGGTGATCTCCTGCGGCTTGACCTGGACAAGGTCCGTCCTCTTCAGGTACTCGAGGGCGATAACCCTGAACAGGTAGTCGATCATCGAGTTCGCGTGCTTTATGTTCGGGTGGTCGTTCACGATGCCGCGGGGCTCGAAGCTGGTAAACGTGAAGCAGTCGACGTACTCCTCAAGGGGGACGCCGTATTGGAGGCCGAGCGAGATGGCTATCGCGAAGCAGTTCATCAGGCTCCTGAAGGACGCGCCCTCCTTGTGGACGTCCACGAAGATCTCTCCCAGGCGGCCGTCCTCGTACTCGCCTGTCCTCAGATAGATCTTCTGGCCGCCGACGCGGGCTTCCTGAGTGAAGCCCTTCCTTTTCTTCGGAAGCCTTCTTCTCTGGAGCGGAGTTCTCCAGAGGTCTGCCGTCTGCTGGGGATGTGCCGCCTTGTCCGTGCCCTCTTTTTTTTCAGAGGAAGCATCAGAGAGCGGCTGGAGCATCTTCGAGCCGTCCCTGTAGACAGCTATCGCCTTGACCCCCCTTTTCCAGGCTTCCGTGAAGACCCTTTCTATCTCCTCGGGAGTTATGTTGCCCGGAAGGTTGACCGTTTTGGATATGGCTCCGGAGATGAAGGGCTGGGCGGCCGCCATCATCCTGATGTGTCCCAGCGGAGCGATGAAGCGTTTTCCGTACTTTCCGCACTTGTTGGCGCAGTCGAAGACAGGCAGATGCTCCTCTTTCAGGTAGGGGGCGCCTTCCAGCGTCATGTGCCCTGATGCGACCTTTGAAGCCTCCTCTATTTCCACATTCTTGAAGCCGAGCTTGGCGAGTAGAGAAAAGCCCGGCTTCGACGCCTCTTCCGGTGAAACGCCCAGGCGTTTGAAACAGGCATCCCCCAGCACCGGAACCGTGAAAGCCTGAGAAATCTCGACGACTCTGGGCAGCTGGGCTTCGACCTTCGTTATTTCTTCGGCAGTGAAACCTTTTTCATTCAGGGTCCTCGGGTTGATGAAGGGAGTCCCATCGAGTTTGAAGGTCCCGATCAGGTAGTCGAGGATCTCCCCGATCTCCTTCGGCGAGTACCCCAGCTTCTTAAGAGCCGGTTCGACAGATTGGTTGACGATCTTGAAGTAGCCGCCTCCCGCGAGTTTCTTGAACTTCACTAGTGTGAAGTCGGGCTCGATCCCCGTGGTGTCGCAGTCCATCAGAAGACCTATTGTGCCGGTCGGGGCCAGAACTGAAGCCTGGGCGTTCCTGTAGCCGAAGCGCATGCCGAAGAGTAGAGCGTCGTCCCATGCCTGCCGCGCCGCCGTGGCGAGCTGCTCGGGTATGAGCGATGTGTCGATGTTTAGGCTTTCCGCCCTGTGCTTTTTAATAACGTCAAGCATCGGCTCCTTGTTCGCCGCGTATGCGGGGAAGGGCCCTTTTCGTTCTGCGATGTGCGCCGACACGGTATAAGCGTGGCCGGTCATTATGCTGGTCACGGCGGAGCACCATGCGAAACCTTTCGGACTGTCATAAGGTATGCCTGAGACCATCAGAAGGGTTCCCAGGTTGGCGTATCCGAGCCCCAGGGGACGGAAGTCATGGCTGTTCTGCGCGATCGTCTCGGTGGGGTACGAAGCCAGGTCGACCAGGATCTCCTGCGCCATGATGAGAATGGCTATGGCGTGCTTGAATCCTTCTATCTCGAAGGATCCGTCCTCCCGTAGGAACTTGAGAAGGTTTATGGACGCGAGGTTGCAGGAAGAGTCGTCCAGGAACATGTATTCGGAACAGGGGTTGCTGGCGTTGATCCTTCCTGAAGCCTTGCAGGTGTGCCATTTGTTGATGGTCGTGTCGAACTGGATGCCCGGGTCGCCGCATTCCAAGGCGCCTTCCGCGATCATTTTGAGGATGTCCCTTGCTTTCAGAGTCTGGGCGGCGTCGCCCGAAACGCGGTTCCTTGTCGAGAACACGGTGTTCTTTTCACAAGCCTCCATGAACTCGTCCGTGACCCTGACGGAATTGTTGGCGTTCTGGCCCGAGACCGTCCTTATGGCTTCGTCCATGCTGACGCCGCTCTTGGCCATCATCCTCGCTTTTTCTTCCTCGCGCTTCTTCCAGCCGATGAAATCGAGTATTTCCGGGTGGTCGGCGTCCAGGATGACCATCTTCGCGGCCCTGCGGGTCGTCCCTCCCGATTTCGTCGCCCCCGCCGCCCTGTCCAGAACTTCAAGGAAAGACATGAGGCCGGACGATGTGCCGCCGCCGGAAAGCTTCTCCTCCTTTGATCTGATCTTCGAGAAATTGGTGCCGGTGCCGGACCCGTACTTGAAAAGGCGCGCTTCGTTCTTTATCAGCTGGAAAATGTCCATGAGGTCGTCTTTTACCGACTGGATGAAGCATGCGGAGCACTGGGGGTGCTGATAGGCGTTCCTAGTCTCCTCTACCCTGGCCGTTTGGGGATTATGGTAATAAGCCCCGCCCTGGCCCTCTATCCCGTACTCGTGGTAGAGCCCGAGATTGAACCACACAGGCGAGTTGAAGGCGCCCTTCTGGGTGATGAGGATGTGGACGAGCTCGTCCTCGAAGGTCTGCGCTTCAGATTCCTCCGTAAAATAATTCCCGAGCTTTTCACCCTCGGTCCTTAAGGTGTGGGCGATCCTTCTCACGACCTGCCTGACGGAAGTCTCGTGGCCGGACCCGGGCACTCCCGCTTTCCTAAAGTACTTGGATATCATGATGTCGGTGGCCAGCTGCGACCATTCATCGGGCACTTCGGCGTCGTCAAGGGAGAAGACGATCGAACCGTCCGGATTGAGTATGCGGGAACTTCTTTTGACATATCTTACAGAATCGTAAGGAGATGTGCCTGAAGTGGTAAAGTGCCGCTTAAGAGAGAAAGGCTCCAGTGCTTCTGAAACGAACTGATCAGGCGCTAAGTCGTCCGAATCCTGCTTTCTGTCCTGAGGAAGCTCCTTGAAAAGATCGTCCTTCGAATCGCGCTTGTCCTTGATGGTCCCGCCAATGTTTTTATTCTTATCCATAAGATTTCTCCTGTTTTTTCCCGTTTTATAAAAAAGACCCTTTTCAGGGCAATGAGAATATAATCCAATATATTGTGTTTGTCAAGGGTTAAAATGCCCATATATTGGCATTTTTATTGCATTTGCGGCTTTGCCGAACCGCAACTTCTTCATTTTTTTGAGCTTATGATTTTATCAGGGGAGGGGATGATCATGGAACTGACCAGGAAAAGGGAAGAGGATGTCAGGAACGGGACCCAGAAGGTCCCGGAAACCGAATATAGGAAAGTCCCGAGCGGGAACGCTATGAACGCCCTTACGCCCGCAAGCGCCACGTGCAGAGCTCCGAATGAGGAGGCTTCCTCCCTGGCGTGGCAGAATGTCAGGGGAGCGAGATACCAGGAAACGTTGACGACGGCCATGCTTATTCCGTACCAGGCGTATGCGGGGTATGCGAATAGAACGCCGGCGGCAAGTGAAAGTGACAAAGGATAGAATACAAGTGCGGCGAATCCCGCCTTGTTCAGGTACAGGGGATGGACCCTGTCGGTGAGCCGACCCATGAACCAGGAAAAGATCACAATCATCCCCTGGTAAAAAAGCCCGTTAAGAAATGACGCTTGGCTGTATGTCACCTTGAGATGGTCTACCAGATATAGTGGTAAAAGGGGAAGCATCATCATGAATCCCGTTCCGTAAAAGAAATAGGAGATCTCGAATTTT
>MTKZ01004152.1_pt1 | contig 11476 bp, 13 predicted proteins | sample 1042781 | NCBI WGS metagenome assembly MTKZ01 (sample SAMN06212207, study PRJNA360539) | anaerobic digester metagenome | biome: Wastewater treatment plant; material: sludge; isolation source: anaerobic digester fed with sludge from wastewater treatment plant | place: Denmark: WWTP Viborg ...
CGGAGGATCTCTCTCCGAGACGGTGCGGCTGATCGCACTGGTGGTCTGGGAGCCGGACTCCTGCCGGACCGGCAGGTCCTTCATGAGTGGAAAGGGAGAACAGCTGCCGGCACGGAGTAAAACAGCAGAGCCGGGAGCGTCTCGATCCATTGTCAGTCCTGGGAATACAAGGGAGGTGAGGAGAGATGAACATCCGACCCGTCTCTGTTTCACATAATCCTTCCCGTTATAACCACCTTTTTTTAGGATCTTTACCTAATGATGCATAAAACGCGAGGAAGACGGTACCTCTCTGCGCAAAAGCCCGGATGCGTATCCTTCCCTAGATCTCCTGAGGTAGGAACGACCGATGCAACCCTCTATTGAATACATCCTCCTTGTCATCGCGGTACTGATCCTGGTCAGTATCCTCGCCAACAAGGTGNNCATTGCCCTCACCTACATCCTTTTCTCCGGAGGGCTCGATACCCGCTGGTCTGAAGTCAGGCCAGTACTTCCCCAGGCGGCAGTCCTCTCGACCTTCGGGGTGCTGCTCACCGCGCTTCTCATGGCAGGTCTCGCGATTGTCGTGTTCGAAGTCTCGCTGCTCGAAGGGTTCCTCCTGGGAGCCGTCGTATCATCAACCGATGCGGCAGCGGTCTTTTCTATCTTACGGACAAAGAGGGCGAGCCTGAAGGGAATGCTCCGGCCGCTCCTCGAACTCGAGTCTGCAAGCAACGATCCGATGGCGGTCTTCCTCACCATCGGGGCCATCACCCTCCTCCTGAATCCAAACCTGTCCCCCCTCATCCTGATCCCGCTCTTTATCCAGCAAATGGCGGTGGGTGGCCTCATCGGATACGGTATGGGCAAGGCGATGGTCTATCTCATCAATCGGCTCAAGCTCGAGTTTGAAGGCCTCTATCCGGTGCTCACGCTGGCCCTTGTCATGATGACCTACGGGGTGACCGCATCCCTTGGTGGAAGCGGATTTCTCGCAGCATACATTGCAGGGTTGGTCCTCGGCAACAGCATGTTTATCCATAAAAACAGCCTGATGCGGTTCCACGAGGGGATTGCCTGGCTGATGCAGATCGCAATGTTCCTCACCCTGGGCCTGCTGGTATTTCCCTCCCATCTCATTCCGGTCATCGGCTCAGGGATTTTACTCTCCCTCTTCCTCATCTTTGTCGCCCGCCCGGTCACCGTCTTTCTCACCCTCAGTCCCTGGAAGATGGCGCTTCGGGACAAGGTCATGGTATCCTGGGTTGGACTCCGGGGAGCAGCCCCCATCGTCCTTGCCACCTTCCCGCTCCTGGCAGGCATACCCCAGGCTGAAACGATCTTCAACCTGGTATTCTTTCTCGTTATCACCTCCGCCCTCCTGNNATCCCCTGCATGAGACACCCCGTCTGTCCATGAGCCTTGGAGACGGATGCTCATCGGGCAACGATCTGATCGAGCTGACAGTGCCGCTCCAGTCCGGGGTGGTGGGTATGCAGATCGTTGATATCGGGCTGCCTCCCGGGACCCTCATCATCATGATCGAGAAAGCGGGAAACCGGTTCGTGCCGTGTGGCAGTACCGTCCTGGAAGGAGGCGATCACCTGCTCGTTCTTACGAATCAGCCACAATCGAACCAGGTTCGCTCGATCTTCATCCCCGAACCATTTGCGGAGAGCACGGGTCCGTAACCGGATCAGAGTGCGTATCCCCACCACGCGAATCCATTTCAGGCCAGGATTCTGGTCATTGGTGTCAATGACCCGGTTTCAACCCAGGCCGTCACCACTCCTGCCCCACAGACGAATCCCGGGCTTTTCATCATAGTCCGTAACCGGTTTCTTCCAGAGGGAAGATAACCTTGGAACCTGGGTGCTGATGTGGGCATTCAGGAATCGTTCAAAACATCGGTGGGATATGTATCCGTAATCTTGACCAACTGACTGAATCGCTGATAGCCGCCACGCTCACCTCCAGCGTGATCCAAGTGGAAAAAGAATGGAATCACCGCCCTGTTGTCGACCCCGGGTTAAAACAGAAAAATGAGTCATTCCTGCGGATGGACGATCACTTTCAGGCTCCCCTCCCGCGGCTGGGCAGTCAGGAGGAACCCTTCAGCCGTCTCTTTCAGGGGAAGGACGTGGGTGATCATATCGGCCACGTTGATCCGGTCGTGCTGGATCCATTTCAGGGCTGTCGAGAGGTTCTGGAGATCCGCGGCATAGGAATGGGTGATGGTTACCTCGTTCTGCCACAGATCCCAGAGATTGATCCCGGACTGGATGTCGGGATTGATGGGGGCAAAAAAGAGGATCGTGCCCCCCGGTCCGACCGCCTCAAGGGACTGTTGTACACAGACGGGAACCGGAGCCGTCATAATAACGGTGTCTGCGCCCCACCCATCGTTCAGTTCTCTGAACCTTCCGGGAACATCGTCGGTAGCGGGGATCGTGGCATCGGCGCCGAATCTCCTGGCAAGCTGCAGCCGATCAAGGTTCATGTCCGAGACAGCAATATACCCCGCACCGTTCACCCGGGCTGCCTGGACATGCAGCAGTCCGGTGATTCCCGCACCGATGATCAATACTGACCTGCCATCCGAGACCGGGGCCCATTGCTGCCCACGGATTACACATCCAAGGGGTTCTGCGAAGGTCCCTGCATCGAACGAGACCGATTCGGGCAGGCGCACCATGCCACGGTCCACGTTGATCTCGGGCAGCACCACGTATTCTGCGAACGCCCCGAACGCATGCTTAAATTTGGTACTTTGGAGGGTCTTACAGGCAGTCGTATGCCTGCGAAGGCAGGCATTGCATGTGTTACAGGGGACATGGTGAGTCACCACGACCCGATCGCCTTCCCTCCACTTTGGATCTGCGCCAAGACCGGCCTCGGTAATGATACCGGTGCATTCGTGCCCAAACGCCCCTATGCCGCCCGGCCTGCCGGCACGTTTGATCCGGTACCATTCCATGACATCCGACCCGCACACACCGCAGGCCATGATCCTGACTTTTATCTCCCCTGGTCCAACCGGGAGATCCCCCACCTCTTCGATGCGGATGTCATGGTTCGAATAATAGACTGCAGCTTTCATGGTATTCACTGTGGAGAGGAACGGTATAATAGATTTGAAAAATCTCGCTTTCGAGGAATGATCTGGCGTCACAGGAATGAAACGGTATCCAGGATAATTTTTTTTAAATACCCCGGTGATCATGAGGGGGGAAAAGAACCATTCTCCGGATCGATGGATGTTAAAACCTCCTCTGCGTTTAGGGAGTATGTCGTCCTTTCTCCGCAAACTTTTTATACCATAATAGCAAGTCCCGGTTTGTAGAAGAGGAGAAAAATGTTTGAAAAACTATCTGAGAGTTCAGGGAATGTTGTTGGGTACAAAGTTGTCGGAAAGCTTGCGCCATCCGATTACGAGCAGCTTGAACCGGAATTCAGAGCATTGGTAGAAAAAGAAGGTTCGATCCGTTTGTTGTTTGACATGGCCGGGTACAAAGGAGAAACAGCAAAGGGCTGGATAGCCGATTACAAATTCGGGCGTGANNGTATGCAACCGATGCCAGGTTTTTCCAGTCCGCTGATATCAGCAAGGCCTGGACCTGGCTTCGCGAATGATGGCTTCCCGTGAAACTGCCCCCGGCAGTTTCCTGCTTTCTGCCCGGCCGGACGGCAACCATTGACGGTTTAATAAAATGGGTTTGCCATTGTGCTTATATATGCGTGTGTCTCGGCAGATTCACTTCAATCCACATTGAGTGTTATTTTTCCGATAATCGTGCCTAGGGAATTCTCGAAATCCCAAAAAATTAGTCGAGTTTTGAGGCATGAGGCAGGCATGCGTGGTAGATATCAAGGGCTTCCTTCACGGTGTGGTCTTCATGGACAATAGCCTTGATCGCCTTGATCATGCCGAGGGGATTTTCATCCTGGAAGATATTCCGCCCGAAATCGACTCCGGCGGCACCTGCCTGGACGGAGTGGTAGGCCATCTGGAGAGCGTCAGGGGGACTTGAGTACTTCCCTCCGGCAACGACAACCGCAGTGGGAGCAACCCAGTCGACCAGTTTGGAAAATTCCTCGCAATAATAGGTCTTGATGATCCGGGCCCCGGCATCCTGGCAGATGCGGGAGGCAAGTGCCAGGTAGCGGAGATCCCTTGCCATGTTTTTACCAACGGCGGTCACAGCCAGGACCGGCATTCCGTACTCTTCAGCATGATTGATCATATCGGTCAGGTTGAGGATCGTCTGCTGCTGGTTGGCAGAGCCGACATACACACTGACCGCCACCCCGGCTGCATCCATCCGGATGGCTTCCCTGATGGTGACCGTGAGCTTCTCGTCGCTCAACTCCTCGAATAGGACGCTGTTTCCCCCCGTCACCCGCAGCATGATGGGTTTTGACCCGAGATCTCCGGGTGCGATATTGCTCCGGACTGCCCCACGGGTTGTCATCAGGCAATCGCAGGAGGGAAGGAGTGTTTGTATGGTCCTGCTCATGTTACGCAGGCCTGTCGTCGGCCCCTGGAAATAGGGATGGTCGACGGCAAGCATAACCACCCGGTTATCTTTCGGACTGATGATCCGGTTCATCCGGCTCTGAATTCCAACATCAAGGTATGCCTGTACCATGGGGACATCTCACGAGAAGTAATGATTCACAACGCTAAAAATAGTTGGTCCTACTCTCCCTTCGGCCTGACGATCAGGTATCCTTTCTCGGTCAGCCAGTGGTGAAATTCATGGGTGCTGTGCAGGCAATGGGATGCACAAATCGCCCGGATCTCTTCATATTTGGGAGATTTTTCCATCTCTTTATTCAGAAGCAGCTGCACCGGGCATTGCACGTCATTACAATACTCCCGGCGTTTATAATCGGTATAACCCTTCATCGATCCCATAATAGGTACTCAGAAATGAACGGAAAAAGGTTTATGGAAGAGAAAGGATGGGTGCGGAACTTTCCCCTTTTTTTACTGCACACACCGGATCGGAGATGATGACAGCGGTCCGGTTTGCCCGACTGATCGATGGTTCTGACGAGAGGCTCCCTCGTCAAAATCCCCGATGCAGCCCATACTTTCTCGCACACCGTATCGCATATCCATACTCCTCTTCCGTAATACCGCGTAGGAGTGCTTCAAACCCCGGATACTTCTCGATAAAATCAGGTGATGACACTGACGAATTCCAGTGGTACTGGTCCATGATATTCACGTACGCTTCCCGTGATACCCGCTCCCCGATGAACTGCATCACCAGGTCCGATCCGGCGAGTTCCCTGGGAAGGACCAGGTGCCGGATGATAAGTCCCTGCTCTGCAACACCATCCCGGACGACAAGATCCCCGACCTGCCGCTGCATCTCGAGGATGGCCTCCTGCATGAGTGCCGGATAGCCCGGTGCATCGGAGAGTGTCCGGGCAATCTCCTCCCTTCCGTATTTTGCATCGGGCATGTAGATGTCGATCACTCCCTCGAGAAGGCGGAGTGTCTCAGCCGAATCGTACGTACCAGTGTTGTAGACGAGGGGGATCACGAGGCCTTTTTCTGCTGCGATCAGGACCGCCTGGAGGATCTGGGGGACGAAATGGCTGGGGGAGACCAGGTTGATGTTATGGCAGCGCCGTTCCTGAAGCTCAAGCATCATCCCCGCAAGCCGTCCGGGAGAGACGTCCACCCCGTGCCTTGCCTGGCTGATCTCGTAGTTCTGGCAGAAGATACACCGCATGTTGCACCCGGTAAAAAAGATGGTCCCTGAACCATACCTGCCTACAAGTGGCGGCTCTTCCCCAAAATGGGGGCCATAACTCGAGACTGCCGTGAGGAGACCACCGCCGCAGTAGCCCCGTTCATCCCGTGTCCGGTCGACTCCGCATCGTCGTGGGCATACGGTGCATGATGACAGGAGTGAAGCAGCCTGTTCCACCCGGAGAGCCAAGGTCCCGCTGGCAAACAGGGTGGTATAGGACGGGGAGTTCATCCAGGGGTGATGGGAGGTGCAGGATAAAAAATGCACCGGGAAGCCGGACCTCAGGGGACAGGAACCAGGGGGATGAGTGCGAGCCAACATCTAACCTTCTATCCGTCCCGGTGTACTGGCAATGAGAACATTCTCAGAAAATAATAAAGGGAGTACAACCTATTGGACTACTATACCGGAGATACGTGATTCCCATGGTAAAACTGAATGACGAGATGAAAGAGACCTTTGCAAAGGTCAAGCTCTTCCCGGTCGCCACCGCCTCAAAGAGCGGGGTCCCAAACGTCGCCCCTATCGCATTTGTGATGCTGGTATCTGATGACACGATCTGGCTTGCCGACAACTACATGAACAAGACCCTGGCCAATGTGAAGGAGAATCCACACATCGCCCTGTATGTCTGGGAGCCGGAGAGCAGGAAATGCTTCCAGGTCAAGGGGAAGGTGCAGGTCAAGACGAGCGGCCCCGATTACGAGAAGATGAAGGAGAAGGTAAAGGCAAAGAAGCAGGAATATCCGGCAAAATCCCTGCTCGTCATGAAGGTCACCGACGTCTTCACCTGCCTCCCGGGCGCTGAAGCCGGGAAGAAGCTGCTATAGACGGGGAAACAGCTCCTTTCCCCTTATTCATCCAAACTCCAGGGACCTGTTCCAATCGCATGAAGGGATAAAAAGATCCTGATTCCGAGGAAAAGGACCGGGATGATAAAAAATCATCACCCTCGTAGTAAAATTCGCAAACAGTGTGATATTGAGAGGAGAAGAGAAAAAAGCGGGAGAGTTACGCGGACATTGCCGCGAGCTCCACATCCTCTTCTTTCAGGGTCTTTCTTCCGGCGTGAATCGCCAGTTTGTTCGCTTCTTTTGTCAGCTGTGCAATATAATCTTCAGCTTTTGCAGAAAGGGTCATTGCTGCGTCGCGGCCGACCCTCTTTGCACCACTTTTCTTGGCAATTCTTACAATTGCCGCTACAGGTAAATCTGCCACCTTAATTACCTCAAACAGATAAACATCCTCTAAATATTTATACTTTTAGGAAGCCGGCCGGATCCTGGGGCTGGATCCTCTTTTCAGGCTATTGTGAAGGATATATGTCCTATCCCTCCCTGTTATCCCGTTCTTCAGGAGTATGCAGGTATGTTCTCCTGCTGCTGCGAAAAGCAAGGGAAGATAGGTCTCGGGACTTCTGCGCCTTCCTTTGCATCCCGGCAGTTGCACTCCTTCGTTTCATCCCATGGTACCAGTCCAAACCTTTATCCGTAATCCGGATCGATTCTGGCTATAGCACCGGAGATGCCAGTCATGGCTCCAATCTTTGCCGGATCAGCATTCCCTCTCCGGGCTGGCGTAGTCGGATCCATCCCTGGACAACCGGCTCCTGATTCATGGAGGTGTTCTCATATGACGAAATTGTGTCAGAAGATGATCGATGAGGCCATGGCAGCACAGCGGGCTGACGTGGATACCGTGAAAAAGAAACGGGGGGGATCGTTTGTGGTCTCCGATGCAAAATCCTACCTTTCCGCGGTAAAGAAGATGAAACCTGCCGGGGCGCAGTCAAAGGCTGTCTTTGGCCTCCATACCGACTCCGTGAAAGCCCACTTCGGGGTGCTGGAACAGCTGACGAGCACCGTCCGGCCTGAGGATGATCCTTATGTCGAACATTACCAGACTCCGGTGATCATGGAGATCCTCTATGATGAGGACCCTTCGTTTCTGAAGAGTGTCAAAGCGTTCACCAGGGCGATCCGGAAAGCCGAAGCGCTGGTGGGAAAGGAGGCAGCCCGCCGGTACGCCGGGTTCTACGGGCCTACCTGCGTCGTTGACTTTGCCCTGATCCCGGGCAGCACGAGCAACGTCGTTAACCAGATCCTGAAGAACGTGGACATCCCCACCCCCCACAAGCAGGCCATCCTTGCCTCCAAGTCCTGGGGGATGAACACGAGCTATGGCTTCGGCGACGTCTTTGCCCACGAGGTCGAGAAGGGGGCAACCCTTGCCGATGCGGTGAAGGCCGAGATCGGGATGATGGAGAAGGTCTACGACCGCCCGGTCGATGCCCAGGCCGACCTGATGGACTCGGTCGGGATGACCTCGTTTGACGCACGGAAATACATGGAGGGGTACCGGAAGAAGATGGAAGGGACGGTCCGGGCGGCAATGGATGACGATGTCCACTATGCCAATATCGTAACCATCCCTGCCTACTGTGTCGGGGATATCGCCCACCACATCGCCCAGTCCACCTTCAACATGTGCAAGGACGATGTGATCATGGCCACTATCGAGGCCGTGACCGATGTGATGGACGCCACGCTGAAGGCAGCCGTCCCCTCGTTTAAAACAGAGGAAGACGTCCTGACGGTAGCCACAGGGGCCTCGGCTTCTGCTGCCGAGTATATCCTCGAGCTGGACGGCTTTAATGCCATCATGCTGGTTGATCTCCTGACAAAGCGCTGGCACAATTATGTCCAGCTGTACCCGAAGCGGGGGGCGGCTGCCGAGCTGCACAACTGCGACTTCATGGACATGCTCTACCGTGGCTGGAAGTACGTGGACCAGGCACGCCGGCGACAGAACGGGACGGATGGGCTGTTGAAGCCAAAAGTCGGCGGGGTTGTTGTCGATCTCCAGCCGGTTCATGAGAACGAGGTGCTGATGAACCCGCAGCGGTATGCCTATCCTGCCTGCGCCATCACGGTCAGGGCATCAGCCATGCTCCGGCTCTCTGATTATCCCTGCCTGCTGACGAGCGAGCCGGTCACGGCTACCCTGATGACCAATATCATCGCCCTTAAAAAGGACGTCCCGGCAGCCCCGGCCAGGATCTGCAAGAACTGTGCCTCGGCAGCGCTGATTGATTTCCGGCACCAGTACTGCCAGTGGAAATGTGCGGTGTAACGGAGTGAGTGAGATGAAATGCTATATCTGCGCTCAGATGGGGAAGTCCACCGATGCGGTGGCGATCTGTATCATCTGTGGAATGGGAACCTGCATGGAGCACACCATCCGGAGGGAGGTCGACGTCTGGGAGGGAGGATACCCGTTCCCGGCCAAGAAACTCCCGAAGAAGATCCCGCGGATGCTCTGCCCGGACTGCAATGCCTCATATAAGGAGGGATGAGGGATGAGTTCCCTGGCCAGGCGGTGCTGTGCCGAGATGCTCGGGACAGGGCTGCTCGTGTATTTCGGTGCAGGTGCTGCTGCCATGACCCTCATGATCGCAGCAGGGACCGACCCGGCGACCCCGTTCAACATAGGGATTGGAGCCCTCGGGGGCCTTGCCGACTGGCTGGCGATAGGAATGGCGTTTGCCATCGTGATCGCCGCCGCAATCTATGCTCTCGGCAGTGTCTCGGGCGCCCATCTCAACCCTGCGGTCAGCATCGCGTTGTGGGCCACGAAACGGTTCCCTGCGGGGGATACCGGTGCCTATATCGTTTCTCAGCTGATTGGGGCTGCAATCGGGAGCCTGCTCTTTGCAGCAAGCGCTGGCATGGATGCCGTCACGATCGGGGGTCTTGGGGCTACTGCTCCCTTCCCTGGCATCAGCTATGGACAGGCAATCCTTGCAGAGTTTATCGGGACATTCCTGCTGATGCTCGTCATCATGGGAGTAGCGGTGAACAGCAAGGCACCACCGGGATTTGCCGGGCTTGTGATCGGCCTGACGGTCGGCGGAATCATCACGACGACCGGCAACATTGCAGGCGCCTCACTGAACACGGCCCGGACGTTCGGCCCGTATCTCGGCGACTGGCTGCTTGGCGGGAACAACTTCTGGGTGAATTTTCCGATTTATGTGATCGGTCCGATCCTCGGAGCGGTTGCAGCCGCGTTCCTGTATGATTACCTGACCGGATGAATCCATTTTTTTTAAAAAAATTAGTTCGACTCAAATAAAATAAATATGAAAACTCAAAAATAATAGAGAGCGGTGCAGGGTAACCCAAGTGGTTCATCGCTATCGTGATATCTCATCAATGAGGTTTTTTTAAANNGTGCCTTTACAGAACCGTTTGAATTATGCTATTGTTCCTGATATCCGATACCTGAAAACAACCAATACATTTTCCATTCTTATTTTTTGGTTGATACCCTCCTCCCTGCTCTAGACCCTGTCCTTTTTAAGATACCTTAATAAAGGAATGACATTCAGGCTATCTCTTGCGAGCTTTTATGCGGATTGCCGATTACCTTGGGAAGTTCTGGACGGGTGCAGAAGTGATGTACGGGGTCATCATCGCGATGACCTTTACCAGCATGCTCAGGGGGGTTCCCTTCATCCTTCAGGGGATCCTCACCAAAATCGTCCTTGCCGCGTTGTTCTGCTGCATTGCCTGGGGAATAGCCGATGGCCTCTTCTACCTCTGGGAGCGGAATTATATCATCAGGCGGGAGAACAAGACGATCGAGCTCTCGAAGAGGGGAGAGGAGAAGGAACCGGCACTCACCCTTGTCGGAGAGCAGCTGGATGATACGATACTCCGGAATATTCCACCGGAGAACCGGCTCCACCTCTATGAAAAATTGGTACAGTTCCTCTCTACCGTACAGGAGCGGGAAAAGTTCTCTGCCCGTGGAGCACTCACCATTGTCATTGGCACCTTCCTCCTCTCTGCAGGTGCAGGCCTGATCGTGGTCGCCCCGTTCTTCCTGATCGATACTGTAGGGCAGGCCCTGAACGTATCGAACCTGTGCGGGATACTCCTCCTCTTTGTGGTCGGCTATACGAGAGCCCTTGAGCGAACCTTTCTCTCAAAGATCATGATGGGATTTGCATCCTCCTGTATCGGGATCCTGATCAGCGCAATCACGGTCATCCTGGGTGGCTAGCGGCAATTGGAGGGACATTTCTCCTGGTCGTAAGACCCATCGCACTCTCCTTTCATTCCCATGGTACTCATTCCCACTCCTGCCACAACAGCATGCTCAAGGCAGGGAGGGGAAGATCTTCAGGATTATGAGGGATGGGGTCTGACCGTTGATCTGGTAGTCCAATCATGAATCGTGATGATATCATCCGTGAGGTGGGCCTGGAACCCTGGGTGCTCCCGGGTCGGACCTATCCAACACCGCTCCCGGTGGATCTCCTGCCCTTTTACTGTTATACCAGGGATGGGGGACATTCCCTGCTCGTCGTTGTTGAGAACGAATACCGTCAGGGACTCTCCCCGGTGAGGTTCATCATACCTGCCCCCGTAAAGTTGGTGCTGAAGGCTGGGTATCACCTGCATGACGGACTTTTATGGGCAAGGCTCCCTTATGACCGTGATGAAGGCCTCCGGGTCGATGACTCGGATGTTGAGTACTGATAATCCATCCGCTGGTATCCCTTGGTGTCAGGGGAGAAATCCCCTGAATTCCCTGATGCTTCCCATTGCGATTGAGATGAAGACCGGAATGAATATCAGACCTGCCCGTTATCTCTGTCCTGTCCCTGGATTCAGGGGAGGAATCCCTGAATTCCCTGATGCTTCCCATTGCGATTGAGA
>MTKZ01016139.1_pt1 | contig 11474 bp, 7 predicted proteins | sample 1042781 | NCBI WGS metagenome assembly MTKZ01 (sample SAMN06212207, study PRJNA360539) | anaerobic digester metagenome | biome: Wastewater treatment plant; material: sludge; isolation source: anaerobic digester fed with sludge from wastewater treatment plant | place: Denmark: WWTP Viborg ...
CGGAGGTTGAGTTCAATCTTGTCGTCAAGGGAGGAGAGGATGGAGGCAATACGGGATTGAACTGTAAGGTTTAAAGGTGCAATGAAATCTATTTCTGCAAATGCTGAGGTTTCAACTCTTTGTCTGCCAGAGGTTCCAGTCATGTTTTGGATTGCAGCATTTCTAATGTAATTCGATCTACTTAAATAATAGACGAAATCACTAATAGAAATTTCCTTTTTCCCTCTTAAAACAATAAACTCTGTTGAACCAAATCCGCAATTATTCTCAATATTTCTTGCTTGGCATATTTTCCCATTTTCAAGACAAGGGGTAATCCTTGCAAATAACGTATCACCGTTACAAAATTTAGCACCACCAGCTAATTTCTTTTTACAAGATGGGGTTACATATTTTCTGGTCGAATCTAAATCCTTCATTTCAATGAATGAGAATTTCTCATCCTTTTTGAGATGGACACTTGGATTGATATCGATGAAATCTCCGAGTTTATATGGTTTCCACCCTTCCGGTATCATTCTTAATTCGTTAAAAATTATGGTTCATATATCATTTTCCTGGTCATTCCGCCATCAACAATGATATTGGATCCGTTAATAAAATCGTTTTCATCATCTGTCAGGTATAAGCATGTTCGTGCAATATCTTCAGGTTTACCGACTCTTCCTGATAAGTGTTGCCTGTGATCAACTTCTCTGAGCTTTGTATAATCGCCTGTTTCAATCCAGCCCGGACTGATGCAGTTAACCCGGATACGATCTTTTGAGAGCGATACTGCCAGTGCATGGGTTAAGGCAACAATTCCACCCTTTGAAGCTGCATAAGGTTCTGAATCCGGTTCTGACATAAAAGCTCTTGTAGATGCAATATTAATGATCGAACCTCCGCCATGTTCCTTCATGATCTTTGCTGCTTCCCTTGAACAGAGAAAAGCACTCCGCAGGTTAGTATTGATTATTTCATCCCATTCCTCAACCGAAATATCAAAGGGCGATTTCCACCGGGAGATCCCGGCATTGTTAATTAAAATATTAACAGCGCCATATACATTTAATGCTGATCTTATTAATTGCTCAATATTTTGTGGTTTGCTGACATCGGTATTAATAAACTTTGTTGTACCGCCACCGGCGATAATATTCTTTTCTGTCTGTGATCCAAGAGCAGAGTCTTTTTCAGCCAATATTACTTTCGCTCCTTCAGAAGCATAGGTTTGGGCAATGCAACGACCTATACCCCTTCCTGCACCTGTGACAATTACTACTTTTGTTCTATAATCCATCAGTTTCTTTATGCTTATAATCGATTACATTGAATAATTGTAAGTTCCGTATGTTCATAGGGCTTTCCATAAGTCATAACCCATTGATGACAGGTTCTTTTTTATTTGTTCATCGAGCTCTTTTGCCTCATTCATCTGACCTTTAAGTCCAGAGGTCAGCTTCTTCATCTTCTCCTCAAATGCCACTATTCTATACAAGATACGATTGTCGTATTTATAAAACAGCATTTTTCTATACAGGTTAGTATTGATATATATAGAAAATGCCACTTTTCTATACATATTATATAAGCCCGGTTTAAGTGATCTGATAATGGTATAGACATAATCCTGCATAGTTATTTTGCAGTTTCAGGGTTAACAGTCTTAACAGGTTCTGTTTCCTGAACAGTAACAGGAGTTCCTGTAAACAGTGCAAATAAAGGAGAATTAATATAGTAATTACTTCTTCCTATCTTCTTCTTTATAAGAAAATCACTTTTGACAAGAAGCTCAAGATATCTGCTCGCGGTAAGTCTTGAAACCCTGAGATCATTCATAACGAATTCGACCTTAGTATAAGGATGCCTGAACAAATTATTAAGAAGGTCCTGTGAATATATTTTTGGAAATTTATTTCTGATGTCATGTTTGTACCTCTGCATAAGGTTCCGTATATTTTCGATCAGCACAATAGATTCTTTAGCTGTTTGTTCAACGCCATCAAGAATATATAAAATCCAACCTTCCCAATTATCGGTTTCGCGTACTGCCTGCAGCAACCTGTAATAATCACCTTTATTTCTGATAATATATCTGCTCAGGTAAAGAATAGGAATATTTAAAAGTCCGTTCAGCACCAGGTAAAGTATATTAATTATCCTCCCTGTCCTTCCATTACCGTCGTAAAAAGGATGGATGCTTTCAAACTGAAAATGTATAACAGCCATTTTGATCAGGGGATCTATACCATGCATATCATTATCGTTGATATATCGGACAAGATTTGCCATTAAATTGACAATTGATGCATGATCCTGAGGAGGCGTGTAAATTGTTACTCCGGTTTTCTCATTTATCAGAGCAGTCCCTGGTACTTTTCTATAACCGGCATCATTTTTTTCGAGAATCCTCTGAATTTCCAGAATATAATTCTCCGTAAGTATTTTATTCTTCCTTACGAGCTTAAATCCCTCAATGAGAGCACTGGCATACCTGCTCACTTCTTTGGCGGAAGCATTAATAAACATTCCCTGGAACAGATGAGCCTTGTACATCTCATCGTGAGTTGTTATAATATTCTCAATTGCTGAACTATCTTTTGCTTCCTGTAAAGCAAGTGTATTTATCAATATGGATTCATTTGGAATAGTTGCAGCCATACCTTTCAGCTCTGCCAGATATCTGTGAGCTGATGGCAGTTTTCTCAGGATCGCTTTTGTCTCAAGATCTGATCCCGGAGGCAATGGGTTGACATCATATTTCATAACCTATCGAACTAAGATTCTTTTTGATTTCATCATTAAGACGGAATGATTCTGCCATCTGCTCCTTGAGTTCTGTTGTCAGCTTCTTCATTTTTTCCTCAAATGCTACTCCATCATCTTCTTCCTCCCTGAACTCGATATACCTGCCGGGTGTGAGAATATGATTATTCTTACGGATCTCATCAATGGAGACTGACTTGCATAATCCCGGCACATCCTTGTATGTCTGTTCCCAATCCTTACTTCGCCAGAAGTGATATATCTCGCCAATCTTTACAATATCCTCATCCGTCAGCTCCTTCTGTCTCCTGCTGATCATCGTTCCAAGTTCTCTTGCATCAATAAATAATACCTGATTGGTTCTGTTACGGAACTTTCCATTTGTTTTATTCCGCGCCAGGAACCAAAGGCAGGCAGGTATCTGGGTATTATAGAATAGCTGCGACGGCAGGGCAACCATACAATCCACAAGGTCATTTTCTATCATATTCTTCCTTATCTCTCCCTCAGTCGAAGTATCGCTGCTCATGCTACCATTGGCAAGAACAATCCCTGCTGTCCCTCCGGGAGCAAGTTTACTTACAAAATGCTGTAACCAGGCAAAGTTGGCATTGCCGGATGGCGGAACTCCATACTTCCATCTGTAGTCATCCTTCTGAATGTTATAATCGCTTACATTAAAGGGGGGATTTGCCAGGATGTAATCAACCTTAACCTCCGGCAGCTTGTCATTCATAAGAGTATCACCAAGCTCAATCTTTGCCTCAATGCCCCGGATAGCAAGATTCATCTTTGCCAGCTTCCACGTTGTAGGATTACTCTCCTGTCCGAATATGCTGATCTTACCTCTTCTGTGTTCATGCAGCTCAATGAATCTCTCACTCTGGACAAACATTCCTCCACTGCCACAACACCCGTCATAAACCCTCTTTTCAGCCTCGGGAGAAAGCATTTCCACAAGTAATTTTACAATACTCCGGGGAGTATAGAACTGACCGCCTTTCTTGCCTTCTGCATCTGCAAACTGACCAAGGAAATATTCAAAAACAAATCCGAGAACATCTTTCCCTTTGTTATTTCCACCCTCCGATAGTGTAATTGAACCAATCAGATCAATAAGTTCTCCCAGTCGCTGTTTATCAAGAGCCGGTCTGGCATAGTCTTTTGGAAGTACCCCTTTGAGTGAAGGATTGTCCTTCTCAATGGCATCCATGGCATCATCAACATCCTTTCCTATTGAGGGTAGTTTTGCCCTGTTCTGTAACCAATTCCATCTTGCCCGGGGAGGAACATAAAATACCCTCTCAGCTGTATATTCATCCTTATCCTCAGGATCAGCGCCTGTATTTACCTTTTCAACCTGCAGCTTCTTAAATAGTTCTTCAAATGAATCGGAGATATACTTCAGAAATATCAGACCAAGCACTACATGTTTATACTCGGCTGCATCCATATTATTCCGGAGTTTATCTGCAGTCTTCCAGAGAGTAGATTCAAGTTTGTTGTTCTCAGACATTACTAAATTAAGATTTTCAATATGAGTGAATAAAAATACAAAAATTACCCGATCATTTATTACTGTGGGGTTTTCTCAGGTTGAGCGTAAGAATCATTTTCTGAGACTGGTTTCACATGGACAGGGAGAAGGTCCGTGTTTCCTGTATTTGTTTTGAGAGGCACAACTTCCGACAGCTGGTAAAATCAAAATAATACACATGAGTAATATCCTGACCTTCAGTTTGTTCTTTTTGTAAACACATGTCAAAAACATATTTCCTTCTTTTGTTTGACCCGACCATTTCAAAATTATAACTAAAAGGGATAAACTATTATTTTATTTATACGGATCATTCAAATTTTTGCATTCACAAATCGTATAACCTTTGGCAGCGTCTCATTTAAAACACAACAATTTCATTATGCCGCTCATGCCTATGTGCATGTGCCGGGGATTTAACTAAGGTCAATTTCGTATATTTGAAAATGTATCCAAATAAAAAGGCAGTTATTATTTCAATTAATAACTGCCTTATTTTCCTGTCAGCCCGGAGAGGCTCGAACTCTCGACTTATGTTTGCAGATTTTAAAATTGTAACATAATTGTAACAATAGAATCCTTAATATCAATAGGATAGTTCCTAATTTTACACGACAGGAATCTGTAAATGCAGCTATTTTACTAAAAATATGACGTTTTTAATTTTAATAATAATTCTTGTACTGATCTTTGATTTTATTAATGGGTTTCACGACTCAGCAAACTCCATCGCAACAGTTGTATCGACCAAAGTGTTATCTCCAGTTGCCGCAGTTGCACTTGCAGCCTTTTTCAATTTTCTGGCATTTGCAATTTTCCCGCTGAAAGTAGCAACTACTATTGGTAAAGGAGTCGTAAATCCGGAAATTATCTCTCTGAATCTGATAGCAGCTGCTGTTACTGCAGCAATTATCTGGAATCTTATCACCTGGTGGTGGGGATTACCTTCCAGTTCTTCACATACCCTTGTCGGAGGACTTGTTGGCGCAGGTATTGCAGGCTTTGGATTGGGATCAGTGATTTATTCAGGAGTGATCAAAATAGCTGTTTTCATAGTAGTTGCTCCTGTTTTAGGTATGATAATGTCCTTTATCATTTCTGTTATAGTATTACACATTGTAAAGAAACAATCGCCATTCAGTGTTGACCGGTGGTTCAGAAGGATTCAGCTCTTGTCTGCATCGGCATTCAGTCTGGGGCATGGTGGAAATGATGCTCAAAAGTCCATGGGAATAATATGGGTTGCCATGATAACAACCGGCCATGTAGCAAAAGATGCTCCCATTGATCTGTGGATAGTATTATCCTGTCATGCGGCAATTGCCCTCGGAACATTGTTCGGAGGATGGAGGATCGTAAAGACCATGGGACAGAGGATAACGAAGCTAAAACCTTTTGAGGGCTTTTGTGCTGAAACAGCTGGTGCTCTGACATTGTTCGGAGCTACTCATTTCGGTATCCCGGTAAGCACCACTCATACAATTACGGGAGCAATCATAGGAGTAGGAGCAACAAAAAGACTTTCTGCTGTAAAGTGGGGAATAACAACAAAGATATTTTGGGCATGGATACTAACAATCCCGGTTTCAGCAGTGATCGGAGCTGTAATGTATTTAATATTCAATACATTAATGAAACAGATCTGAGATTAATTATAATAGTTTCATTCAATAAACAGGATCTATTTTGGAAGCGAAAAAAGAAATTCTGTACCGCCTTCTCCCTTGTTTCTGACAAGTATTTCACCCTTATGAAGTAAAATTGCATTCTTAACAATAGCCAGGCCAAGGCCTGTCCCTCCGCTTTTTCTTGATCTTCCTGAATCGACCCGGTAAAAACGTTCAAAAACACGGTTTATATGTTCCGGCGGAATACCTACTCCATCATCAGAAAAAGAAAAATGGTAGAATTTTTTATCTTCATTATATACAAAAATCCTGATGGTTGTTTTTTCCCCTGCATAGTTTATTGCATTTTCAATAAGGTTTTGAAATACTGACAGAATAAGGGACTTATCACCTATTACCGTTACTTCTCCGTCGATATCCATTTCGATATTCATCATTTTTGCCTCTATGGCTGATTTGAAATTTTCACATACTTCTTTTATTACTTTTCTTATTTTAACCTTCTCCGGTTTGAAAGATGAACCTGCTTCTTCAATCCTGTTGAGTACCGAAATATCATTTATCAGTCCTATTAATCTGTCGGTTTGAGCCAGAGCTTTCTCAAGGAAGTATTTCTTTTTCTTCTGATCAATTCCGGGATCATTCATAAGAGTCTCAATATATCCCCTGATGGAAGATACCGGAGTCTTAAGCTCATGCGCTATATTTGAGGTCATTTGTTGTTTGATTATTTTACTTTTCCCAATTTTGGTGATATCACTCAGAATGATCTCAAAGCTTTTATCATAAAATATTACACATTGCACACGAAAATATCTTCCGTCCTTGTTCAGCTGGTATTCTGTTTTTGGTAAATCTGCCTGATTTATTTCGGAATCTGAATATTTTGCGATGAATTCATTTATAGCGGACAATTCTGAAATATCAAAAACATTTGTTGGGAATATTCTAAGATCTCCGGAAATCATATTCATAATGCGAATGAAATGATCGTTATTTAAAATCCTGGATTTGTCAAAGGAAAAGAAAGCTATTCCTTCATCCAGTGCATTGAGGTGATTGAACAGCTTCTCTTTTTCATTTATAAGATCATTTTTTGTTCTGAGAAGGTTGTTATATATCTCAAGGATTTCTTCTCCTACAATACCTATTTCATTTTTCGGGAATTTAGTTTTGAAATCAAATGTTTCATTCTTCCCTACTTTCAGGGCAAAATCCTTAAGCTTGGTGATCGATTCGCTGAATCTGCTGGTCACAAAGAGAAGTGTAGCCCACACTGCAAGGAAGGATAAGAACAATACCAGAAGGAAGAACTTACTCGCATTTAGAAAGTTAACGACATTGATATCATATAACACAGCCGCCCTTATAACATATCTTCTGTAATTAGCCGCATAATAATAATACGGCTGCCCCGTAGTTTCAGATTTTCTGATCGATGTACCAAATCCTGTATTAACAGATGCTTTTACCTCTGGCCTTCCCGAATGATCCTCCATATTTTTCCAGTCCCTGAAAAAGCTGTCATACAGAATTCCTCCCTCCGGTTTTATTATTGTGATCCTGAGATGAGCCTGGGGGAAGAGATTCACAAGGGAATCAGTTATTTCATAATCAGAAAGCTCAAAAATTGAATTAACAATAATGAAATTATTTACAATATCTGTAATGGTCTTAAGCTCATCATTCAGTTTTGATAACCTGTAATCCTTTTCTCTTTTATAAAGATATGCAAGGATTAGCGTTGTAAAAACTATGAATATTATTGAATACCAAAGAAATAGATTATTTCTAAAAGAGTTTTTTATTTTCATCTGACTGTCTTCAGAATTCAAAGAAATATCCGTATCCGGTTTTGTTTTTAAGATTCTGACTAAAACTACCGAGTTTGATTCTTAATCTGGCAATATTTACATCAACGGTCCTTTCAGTAACAATAACATCCATCCCCCACACTTTTACAAGAATATCCTCGCGTGAAAACACCTTGCCGGGATTTTCAAGAAGAAGTTTTAAAATTTCATATTCCTTCCTTGTCAGATCAGTTTTTTCATCGGAAAGAATAAGCCTTTTGCGGATTGTATCCAGTTCAATTTCCCCGAATTTCAATAACCCCTGATTCTTTAACTTATCTTTATGTGTTCGCTTCAAAACTGCTTTAACTCTTGCCGTTAATTCATTTACGGAGAATGGTTTTGCGATATAGTCATCAGCGCCAAGGCTGAATCCCGTGAGAATGTCATTCTCAGTATCCTTTGCTGTCAAAAAAATGATCGGGACACTACTTTTAATTTCCCGGCGGAGTATATCCGCCAGCCTGAATCCTGATATCTGTCCCATCATAACGTCGAGGAGCAAGAGATCAAAATCACCCGGCAATCTTTTAAGAGCCTCCTCTGCCGAATGAGCAATCTCTGTAGAATAACCTTCATTACCAAGATTGTACTGAAGGATCTCACAAAGATCTTCTTCATCATCAACAATTAAAATCTTTTTTCCCGTCAAATCCATCAATATCAAATTTAGTTTTATGCCGTCTCAGTAAAATCTGTTTCTGATTTGATGCAAAGTTAATCTCTCTCCTGTAAAAATGATATTACAATTTGGTTACAAAAATCATAAACCTGTAACATAATATTAAATAAACCTTTATTATTTCGTAACCAACAGTATTATCTAATATTCAGATATTTGCAGTGATTAAATATTAAAAAATATGAAAATTGCAAAACTTCTGAAATGTTACTCATCAATCATTCTGTTTATGATAGCCGGATTGCTGGCTGCCCAGACCGGCTCGATCCAGGGGACAGTAACTGATAAGGCAAACTCAGAAAATCTTATTGGCGCAACCGTTCAAGTTGAAGGTACAACTATCGGAACCATAACAGATATTAACGGGAATTACATAATTAACAACCTGAAGGCAGGAATATATAACCTGAAGGTATCGTATGTTTCTTATAATCCGGGAATAATTAATAGTGTCGTTGTGGAATCCGGGAAATCAACCTCAGTAAATATCGTACTTGAGGGTAATCTCATCAGCCTCGGCGACATAAATATAACTGCTGTCAGGAAGACTAATACCGAGATTTCGATGATTACCGATATCAGGGCCAGTACATTCGTTTCAACCGGTATATCAGGTCAGCAGATATCGAAAACACTTGATAAGGACGCTTCTGAAGTTGTCAGGAGAGTTCCCGGGATCACGGTTATAGATAACAGGTTTCTTGTGGTAAGGGGACTTTCTCAGCGCTATAACAATGTATGGCTGAATAATGCTGCTACACCCGGTACCGAAGCGGATGTCAGGTCATTCTCTTTTGACATTATACCCAGCTCTATGATTGAGAATATAGTTATTTTTAAATCACCAGCCGCTGAACTTCCTTCAGATTTCTCAGGTGGATTTGTCAGAATAACAACAAAGAACCTGCCTGAGAAGAATGGCGTATTCTTTTCATACAGCACAGGTATAAGCGGAAACACCACTTTCAGAGATTTTAAGAAACCTGTCTCCGAAACTACCGACTGGTTAGGCTTTGACAACGGAACAAGGTCATTGCCTGAAAAGATGCCGGCTCATCTGAATCAGTATGAATTTGCCACCAATCCGGCTGTAAGAGAAAGGATCACATTGCTTGCAAGGGAATTAAACAACAACTGGTCAGCGATACCGGTCAGGGCTTATCCCGATCAGAAATTTATGGCAGTATTGAACCGCAAAGTAACATCGGGAAATAATATCCTGGGGAATGTTACAGCTGTGACATACAGCCTTTCAAACATATCCGAGGAGATCGAAAATACAGATTACTCAATCTATGATTTCGCTTCAGACAAACCTTCTTTTCTCAACCAGTTCACAGACAAACAATATTCGAACTCAGCAAGAGTAGTGATCATGAATAATACTTCACTTTATTCAGGGAAAGCCACAAAGCTTGAACTCAGGAATCTTTTCAATCAGGCAGGCACTTCCCGTTATATAATAAGGGAGGGGAGGGAATGGTATAACAATGGCAGATTCATAAGATCAGAGGAACTAAGATATTTAAGCAGGTCAATTTATGCCGGACAACTGGCGGGAGAACATGAATTTAATGAAGGCAAAACAAAACTTGACTGGATACTCGGATATGCTTCTTCAATTAAAAACGAACCCGATACAAAGCGATACAGGTATTTACGCGACGAAGACGATCCGACAAAATATATGATGTTGTTCTCTGACCAGGCTGATCTTTCTTCGCAATCAAGAATGTGGATAAATCTTAACGAGAGGACAATATCAGCAAACGTAAATCTTGCAAAACAGCTCAGCCTGGGTGGTTTCGAACCGGAGATCAAGGCAGGATTCTATTTTGAAAATAAAGCAAGGAGCTTTCATGCACGTAATTTCGGATATGCCAAAGGAAGTCAGGAATCAATATTCGGGCAGACTTATCTTCCGGTTGATCAAATTTTTACCGATGAAAACATAAATCTTACAACAGGTATAAAGCTGACAGAAGTAACTGCACTTTCAGATTCCTACAAGGCAGGCAACAACCAGATTGCCGGCTATATCTCTACTCGTGCCAGGCTGTTGACCAAAATTAATATCTATGCCGGTTTAAGGCTTGAAAAGAACAGGCAGACTCTGTCAAGCTATAAACAAGCATCGTCAGTAAAGGTGAATGTTGACAGGGATACGATCAACATTTTCCCTTCTGCAAATATCGCATACAATTTTAATGATAAGAATCTTTTCAGACTGGCTTACGGCATGACTATCAACCGCCCCGAATTCAGGGAGATTGCACCATTCTACTATGTTGATTTCGAGCAAAATGCAGGCATATACGGGGCACCGCATATCAGACAGGCGTATATACACAACTTTGACCTGAGATACGAACTTTATCCCGGTCCCGGAGAAACATTTAATGTGGGCGTGTTTTATAAGAAGTTCCTTGATCCTATCGAGCAGATCATCCTTGGGAACAATCCCAACCAATATTCATTCGAGAATGTTGAATCAGCATATAGCACAGGCATTGAGGCCGAATTAAGAAAATCCCTCGGCTTCATACCACGAATGCAGAATTTTATTTTGGTTTTGAACAGTTCACTGATCAGGAGCCGGGTTACTTTTCCCGAAGGATCACTTTCCAGGAACAGACCTCTTGAAGGACAGTCACCATATATTGTTAATGCAGGATTGTACTATCAGGGTGAAAATAAGGGTTTAATGATCAGTGTCCTTTATAATATTATAGGAAAAAGGATCATTGCCGTCGGCCGTCCATCCCCGAATGAATGGGAAGATATCCCTGATATATATGAAATGCCAAGGAATGTTATTGATCTGACGATCAGCAAAGTCATTGGTAAAAGATTTGAGATCAAAGGTGGTATAAAAGATCTGCTTAATGAGAAAGCTGAATATATGCAGTCAATAAATGCAGTTGTAAACATGGACACATACACAAAAGGATCAGAATCCGGGTTGAAAGAGTTTAACCGTACTCAGTACACAAGGATATATTATCCGGGAAGGTATTTCAGCATTG
>MTKZ01125868.1_pt1 | contig 11470 bp, 8 predicted proteins | sample 1042781 | NCBI WGS metagenome assembly MTKZ01 (sample SAMN06212207, study PRJNA360539) | anaerobic digester metagenome | biome: Wastewater treatment plant; material: sludge; isolation source: anaerobic digester fed with sludge from wastewater treatment plant | place: Denmark: WWTP Viborg ...
CGGAGTGCATTCTGAGAAGAAGAACAAGGAACTGAGCATGGTGGGGGACTTCACCCGCCTGATGAAGCAGGTGGCCGGCGAAAAGCCCTTTTGGATGACCCTGCAAATCGCCTTCTCCGGCGTTGTCAAGCCCGGCCGCACGCTGCGCTTTCCAACGTTCCCTGAGCAGCGCTTTATGGCCTACGAGGCGATCATCAACGGCGCCCGCGGGTTAACGTATTTTGGCGGCGGCCTGCCCCAGACGCTCAATCCGCGGGACCAGCCGCTGGGATTCAACTGGACATACTTCGACCGGGTCATGCGACCGCTCCTGGAGGAACTCGGCCCGAGGTCCCCGATTCTCCCGGCGCTGCTGGCCGCGGACTCCGGCCTCAAGCTCACGGTGGCGCCCGAGGCTCCGCCGAAGCGCGCCGTGGCCAACAAGGACGAAGAACAGAACCCGCAGGCGGCCGCGCCGAGACAATTCGTGCAGGATGATGTCGGGCCTGATGCCAGCGCCATCGAGTGCCTGGTGCGCGAGGCGGGGGATACCCTTTACGTGCTGGCCTGCAAGAAGGAGGGGCCCACGATTCGCGTGCGCTTCAGCGGCTTGCCGCGGGAAATCCACGGCGAGGGCGCCGGCACGGTGATCTTCGAGGAGCCGCGGAAAGTGGATGCGCAGCAGGGCAGCTTTGCGGACTGGTTTGGCCCGTTCGAGGTGCACGTGTACCAATTCAAGAAGAAGTAGCAGCCCAAACGTCTCAAGGCTCCAAACCGTGTGAACCTGGGTGAATCCACAGATACCTTACGGTTTCGGCGTTCCTTTGGCCGGAGTTCTCTACGCTCGGCCGGGGTTTCTGGTCTTAGCTGAGGCGAACCATTGAAAGCTCCGGCCCCGGCAAATGACCATTGGACCAGCCGCCGCCGGCTGCTGACCGCGCTGGCGGGCAAGACGCCGGATCGCGTGCCGATCAACACCTACGAGCTGGCAGGGCGCAACAGCCTGGACTGGTACAACCAGCAGCCCAGCTACCGCGGCCTGATTTACTGCATTCGCGCGCACACCGATTGCATCACGAATTGGAATCCACGGCCGGCCACCGACCGCTACACTTGCGAAGAGCGGTTCCTGTGTTCCGACTAAAGGGTCGAAATTGACGCCCACACCGAGCTGGACGGGCCGTTGGAGCGCACGACGCGGGTTTGCCACACCCCGAGCGGCGACTTGCGTTCGGTGACGCAGAAGACCGCGAACGTTTACACCACCTGGCAGGTCGAGCACTGGTGCAAGAGCCCAGCCGACGTGGACAAGGCGCTGAGTGTGCCCTACGAACCGGCGCGTTACGACGCCTCGGAGCTGCCCCGGGTCCAGGCCGAACTGGGCGAGCAGGGACTGGTCATGGCCTCGGTTGGGGACCCGGCCTACCTGGCGGCTGAGCTGATGTCCTTCCAGAATTACCTGATGTGGGCGTTCGAGGAAACGGACCACTTCGCGCGGACGGTGGCAATCGTTGCCGAGCGGGTCATGGAAAACCTGCGGAGGCAACTGGCTTGCTGCGTGCTGGACCTTTACCGCATCGTGGGGCCGGAGTATTTCACGCCGCCCTACCTGTCGCCGGCGATGTTCCGGCGCTTCGTGGTGCCGCATGTCACGGAGATGACGCGGCTGATTCACGACCGCGGCGGCAAAGTGCGGCTGCATTGCCACGGCAAGATGGCCCGCGTGCTGGACCTGATCCTGGAAACTGGCTGCGACGGCATTGATCCCTGCGAGCCGCCGCCGGATGGGGACATCACCCTGGACGAGGTGAAGCGCCGCTGCCAGGCGCGTGGAATCTCGGTGTGGGGCAATATCGAGCTCAAGCTGCTGGAGCAGGGCTCGCCTGGGCAGGTCCGCGCCGAGGTCGGGCAGATCATGACCCAGGCCAAAGCCGGCGGCGGTTTCGTGCTGATGCCTACGGCCGCGCCCATCAACCTGCCGCTCGCGGCCGGGACCGAAGCGAACTACCGGGCATTCATCGAAGCCGGGCGGGAGTTCGGACATTACTGAACCGGCGGCTTCCGGCCAGTTTGCCATTGGAAAGCCGCCTGGTTTAGGGTAGGTGACAGACCATGAGTGAGCGTTTTGACTCGATCTATTCGCACGGCATGATCCGAGCGGCGGTGTGCATCCCGTCGCTGCGCGTGGCCGATCCGGCCTTTAACCTGGAGCGCACGCTGGCGCTGGCCCGGCAGGCGTCCCGGGCACAGGTAGCCGTCGCGCTGTTCCCGGAGCTGGGCCTTTCGGCCTACTCGAACGATGATCTGTTTCATCAGGACGCGCTGCTGGACGCCAGCAAAGCGGCTGTGGCGCAGTTGGTCAAGGCAAGCGCCGCCTTAACCCCCGTGCTGGTCGTGGGGGCGCCGCTGATGTTCGAGGCCAAGTTGTTCAATTGCGCGGTGGTGATCTACCGCGGGCAGGTGCTGGGGCTGGTGCCCAAGACCTACTTGCCGAACTACCGCGAGTACTACGAGAAGCGGCAGTTCGCCTCCAGCCGCGACGCGGTGAGCCGCGAGGTCACCTTCCTGGGCAAGCGCGTGCCGTTTGGCAATGACCTGGTGTTCGAGGCGGGCAACTTCGAGGGCTTCCGGCTGCATGCGGAAATCTGCGAGGACGTGTGGGTGCCTGTTCCGCCCAGCACCTATGCGGCTCTGGCGGGGGCGACCGTGCTGCTGAACCTCTCGGCCAGCAACATCACGGTCGGCAAGGCGGAATACCGGCGCAACCTGTGCGCGGGCCAGTCAGGGAAGTGCATCGCCGCGTACCTGTATTCGTGCGCCGGGCCGGGCGAGTCCACGACGGACCTGGCCTGGGACGGACACGCGCTGATCCACGAAAACGGCGACCTGCTGGCGGAGTCGGCGCGATTTGCCGACAAGGAACAGATGATCAGGGCGGACGTTGACCTGGAACGGCTGATGCACGACCGGATGCGGTTGGGCAGCTTCAGCGATTCGGTGGCGGACCACCGCGCGCGCCTGCGGGAGATGCGGCGCATCCCCTTCACGTTCCGCGTGCCGGAGGGCCGGGTCCCCTTGCAGCGGGGATTCCCCCGCTTCCCTTATGTGCCGAGCGACGCGCGCGAGCGCGACCAGAGGTGCTTCGAGGCCTACAACATCCAGGTGCACGGCCTGCTGAAGCGGTTGTCGAGCGCGGGCATCAAACGAATCGTCATCGGCATCTCGGGCGGACTGGACTCGACGCAGGCTCTCATCGTGGCGGCTCGGGCGATGGACCGGCTGGGGCTGCCGCGGAGGAATATCCTGGCCTACACCATGCCCGGATTTGCCACCAGCCAAATGACGCTCCGCAACGCGCACAAGCTGATGAAGGCGCTGGGTGTCACCGCCAGTGAGATTGATATCCGGCCGTCGTGCACGCAGATGTTCCGCGACATCGGGCATCCGTTTGCCAGCGGCAAGCCCGTGTACGACCTCACCTTCGAGAACGTGCAGGCGGGCGAGCGCACCTCGCACCTCTTTCGCCTGGCCAACCAACACAACGCGCTGGTGCTGGGCACGGGCGACCTGAGCGAACTGGCGCTGGGCTGGATGACTTACGGCGTCGGCGACCACATGTCGCACTACAACGTGAACTGCTCGGTCAGCAAGACACTTATCCAGCACCTGATCCGCTGGGTGGTGTCCTCCAACCAGTTCGGCCCGGCGACCAACACGGTGCTGGAGGCGATTCTGGCGACGGAGATTTCGCCCGAGCTGGTGCCCCACGCGAAAGGCAAGTCGGCCCAGCCGGCGCAGAAGACGGCGGATGTGGTCGGGCCGTATGAGCTGCAGGACTTCAACCTCTACTACATCACGCGGCATGGGTTCCGGCCCAGCAAGGTCGCTTTCCTGGCCTGGCACGCGTGGGGCGACAGGAACCGCGGCGCCTGGCCCGACCTGCTGCCGGCGGAGAAGCGCCATCAATACGACCTGCGCGCCATCAAGAAGTGGCTGGGGGTATTCCTCTATCGCTTCTTCAAGATCAGCCAGTTCAAGCGCTCGGCGATGCCCAACGGCCCGAAGGTCGGCTCCGGCGGCGCTCTTTCACCGCGCGGCGACTGGCGCGCCCCCAGCGATTCCGAGGCCGAGGTGTGGCTCAAGGAATTGCGGGACAACGTGCCGGGGTAAGGCGCGGCGTGAAGCGTGCGCGCGAGGAATCACAGTGGGATAGCCCTTCAGGGCCTGATCTGCCAGCCGCCGCCGAGCACCGAGTAAAGCTGCACCTGGCTGGCGAGCTTCTCCAGGCGCATNNCAGGCGCAGGAAGACCAGTGCCTGCTGCGCGGCGAAGAGGGATCGTTGGGCGTCGAGGACGCCGAGGTAACTGCTAATGCCCTTGTCGTAGAGGGAATTGGCCAGGCGGTAGGTCTCGGCGGAAGCGTTGACGAGGGATTCCTGGGCCGCGACCTGCTGGTCCACGGTGCCGCGGACGGCCAATGCATCGGCTACTTCCCGGAAGGCGCTCTGAATTGCCTGTTCGTATTGGGTGACGGCGATTTCGCGCTGGACTTTGGCAGCCCGGTGCGCTGACCAGGTGCGGGCATCGAAGATCGGCATGACAATCTGCGGCGCATAGCTCCAGGTGCCGGAGCCGGATTTGAACAGGCCGGATAGGTCGCTGCTGGCCGTGCCGATGGCGGCGGTCAGGGAAATGCGCGGGAAGAACGCCGCGCGGGCCGCGCCGATGTCGGCATTGGCGGCCTTGAGCATGCTCTCAGCCTGCAAGACATCAGGCCGGAGCAGCAGCACTTCGGAGGAGAGGCCCGCGCCGATTTCCCTGGGGGGGGTGACGCTGCCCAACTCGGCTGGCAGCAACTCGCTGGCCGTGGGCGAGCCGACCAGGAGGTTCAGGGCGTTCTCGTCTTTTGCGACGCGCTCGGAGTAAATGGCAATGTCCCGGCGGGCAATGTCGAGCGGGGTTTGCGCGCGAAACAAATCCAGCTCCGTCGCCAGGCCGAGGTCGTGGCGCCGTTTGACCAGGTCATAGGCCGCCTGTTGGGTCTTGAGCGTGGTCTCCGAGAGCTTGAGATTCTCGCGATCAGCGGCCAATGCCAGGTAGGTGTTGGCGACCGAGGACACCAGCAGCAATTGCGCGCTGCGGCGAGCCTGTTCCGTGGCCAGGTATTCCTGGAGCGCGCGGTCTTTGAAGCTGCGGATGCGGCCGAAGAAATCAATCTCCCAGGATGCGACGCCGAGGTTGGCATCGTAGCGTTCCACGGTTTGGCGTCGTCCGGAGCTGGAAAGGTCGGCGGGCACGCGGGCCTTGCTGCCGCTGCCGGTGGCGTTGACGATGGGGTAGAGTTCGGAGCGGGCGATGCCATAGAACGCGCGGGCACGCTCGACATTCAAAGCGGCAACCCGCAGGTTGCGGTTGTTGGTGAGGGCCAGGCCGATGACCTGCCGCAGCTTCTCATCGGTGAAGAACTCCTGCCACTCCAGGTCCGCCGGCGCCGGGGCATTCGTCGGCCCTGCCGGGGCATGGGCCGGGCCCGAAGGCCATTCGGCCGGGACTGGGGCGGCGGGCCGGGCATATTTCGGGGCCATCGTGCACGCGACCGGGGTGATGGCAGTTAGTGCCAGCAGAAGAAAAACGGGCCTGTTCATACCATTGATTCGCGGATTGACGGGTTTAGACACTCTGGGGGCCGGTCGCCTTTTCTTGCCGAGGCCCTTCTCGATTAGCACAAAGAACAGCGGCGCAAAGAGGGTCACGAGGAAAGTGGAGGTCACCACGCCGCCGACGACGGCGATGCCGATGGCCCGTTGGGCACCGGCGCCAGCGCCAGTTGCAAGCGCTAATGGCAAGACGCCGAACCCGAAGGCCAGCGATGTCATGATGATGGGCCGCAACCTCAATTTGGCCCCTTCGAGCGTGGCCGCGATCAAGCCCGTGCCTTCCTCGACGCGGGCTTTGGCGAACTGGACGATCAGGATGGCGTTCTTGGTGGTGAGCCCGAGGGTGGTCAAGAGCCCGATCTGGAAATACACGTCGTTGGGCAAGCCCATCAGGCTGGAGGCAATCACGCCGCCAATCGCGCCCAGCGGCAGCGTCAGGAGAATGGACTGGGGAATGGGCCAGCTCTCGTACAAGGCCGCCAGGCAGAGGAAGATTACCAGGATGGAAAAGGCGTACAGCGGGGCGGTTTGCGCGCCCGCCTGCCGCTCCTGGTAGGACAGGCCGGTCCAGTCATAGCCGATTCCCTGCGGCAGCTTCCGCACGAATTCTTCCATGATCTGCATCGCCTCGCCCGAACTCCGCCCCGGGGNNGCCCCGGGGCCGACTCGCCGAGGATGTTCAGGCTCGGAAAGCCGTTGTAGCGTTCGAGCTTGGGCGAGCCGGAGGTCCAGTGCCCGGAGGCGAAGGAAGAAAAGGGAACCATCTTGCCGCGGTTGTTGCGGACGTAGAGCCGCTCCAGGTCCCTTGGGAGCATGCGGTAAGGGGCGTCGGCCTGGGCATAGACGCGTTTGACCCGGCCATTCTGGATGAAGTCATTGACATAGGCGCTGCCGAAGGCAGCCGAGATCGTGTTGTGAATCGAGTTGATGGGCACGCCGAGCACGCCGGCTTTGTCCCAGTCCACATCCACCCGGTATTCAGGCACGTCCTCCAGCCCGTTGGGCCGGACTTTTGCCAGCACCGCGTCGTTGGTGGATGCGGCATTCATGGCGGCCATGCCGAGGAGCATGTTGCGGGCTTCCATGAGCTTTTGGTGGCCCAGGCCGCCGCGGTCCAGCAACTGGAAGTCAAAGCCCTTCGCCTGGCCCAGCTCGACCACCGCCGGGGGCGCGAAGGCGAACACCATCGCATTGCGGATTTGGGAGAACCGCATCATCGCTCTTTCAGCCACCGCCGTGACCTTCAGGTCAGCCCTCTGGCGGAGGTCCCAATCCTTGAGGCGGATAAACGCCAGGCCCGAGTTCTGCCCCTGGCCGGAGAAGCTGACACCCGAGACAGTCATGACGGCTTCGACCGCATCCTTCTCCTGGGTGAGGAAGTAGTCTTTGACCCCCGTCATGATCTCCTTGGTCTGCTCGAGGGTGGAATTGGCGGGCAAGAGCGTCATCACCATCATCATNNTCCTCGTCGGGGAGGTAGGCGGTGGGCATCTGCTTGAAGAGGAATCCCAGCCCGCCGACGATCACCAGAAACAGGACCACGTACCGGAGCTTCTTCTGGAGTGAATGCCCCACCAACCCGAGGTAGTTCTCGCGTGCCCGGAAGAACAGCCGGTCGAACCAGCGGCAGAAGGGCCGCAGGAACCAAATGCCGCCCTCTGCCGGCTGATGCCCCTTGGGCACTGGCTTGAGGAACGAGGCGCACAGCACCGGGGTCAGGACCAGCGCGACCACCACGGATAGCAGCATCGAGGCGATGATCGTTACGGAGAACTGGCGGTAGATGACACCGGTTGACCCGGCGAAAAACGCCATCGGTCCAAACACCGCCGAGAGCACCAATCCGATGCCAATCAGCGCCGGGGTGATCTGGTCCATGGACTTGCGGGTCGCTTCGAAGGGAGGGATGCCCTCCTCGCTCATAATGCGCTCGACGTTCTCCACCACCACGATGGCATCGTCCACCAGCAGGCCGATGGCCAGCACCATCGCGAACATGGTCAGCATGTTGATGGAGAAGCCAAACAACCCCAGCACCGCAAACGTGCCCAGGATGACAACCGGCACGGCGATGGTCGGAATCAGCGTGGCGCGCATGTTCCCCATGAACAGATACATCACCAGGAAGACCAGGATGATGGCTTCGATCAGTGTCTTGACCACCTCGTTGATCGCCACGCGCACGAACGGCGTGGTGTCATACGGGTAAACCACCTTCATGCCGCTGGGGAAGAACTGGCTCAACTCGGCCATCTTCTTCCTGACGTTGTCGGCCGTTTCGAGGGCATTGGCGCCGGCGGCCTGCCGGATGGCCATCCCAGAGGAGGGCTTGCCGTTGTAGAAGGCCTCGATATCGTAGGTGTCCGTTCCAAGCTCAGCCCGCCCCACATCCCGGATGCGCACAACCGAGCCGTCCGGGTTGGTGCGGAGGGGGATCGCGGCGAACTCGTCGGGGGTTTTGAGCAGGCTTTGGACAATAATGGCGGCGTTGAGGCGCTGCCCCTCGACCGCCGGCGCCCCGCCAAACTGCCCGGCCGACACCTCCACGTTGTAGGCCCGCAACCCGAGGACGACGTCTTCCATCGTCATTTGGTATTCTGTCAGCTTGTCGGGATTGATCCAAATGCGCATCGCGTACTGGCCGCCGAAGACTTCCACTTCGCCCACGCCCGGCACCCGCGACAGCACCTTCTCGAGATTGGACTGTGCGTAGTCGCGCAGGTCGGTGCCATCCATGCTGCCGTCCTCGGAGATCAGGCCCACGATCATCAGGTAGTTCCGGGTGCTCTTGCTCACTTCGACGCCGGAGCGTTGGACGACATCCGGCAGGCTGGCCATGGCAAGCTGAAGTTTGTTTTGGACCTGCGCCCAGGCCAGGTCGGGGTCTGTTCCCGGGGCAAACGTCAGCTCGAGGCGCGCTGAGCCGGCGGAATCGCTCGTCGCCGAGAGGTAGAGCATGTTGTCGAATCCGGTCATCTTCTGCTCGATGATCTGCGTGATGCTGTTCTCGACCGTCTCGGCGGATGCCCCCGGATAGAAGGCCATGATCGCGATGGATGGAGGCGCGATGGGGGGGTATTGCGAGATGGGCAGGTTGTAGATCGCCAGGCAACCGGCCACCATCAGGATGATGGCGATCACCCAGGCGAAGACCGGGCGTTTCAGGAAGAACCTCGACAGCATGGGATCCTCGCTTAGTTGGATTGTGCGGGTGACGAGGCGGCCGCAGACGCCGGTTCGGGTGTCGCCGGCTTCGCTTCCTGGCCAAAGGGCACCGTCTTGGCGGTCATGCCGGGCCGCACTTTCTGAGCCCCTTCTGCAATCAACTGATCGCCGGTCTCAAGGCCCGAGGTAACCAGCCATTGGTCGCCAATTTCGCGGTCCAGGGTCAGGTGGCGTTGTTGCACTTTGCCGTCGGCCCCGACGACCAGCGCGACCGGATTGCCTTTGGGATCGCGGGCCACGGTCTGCTGCGGAATCAAGATGGCCTGCTCGTTGACCCCTTCCTGCACCACACCCCGGACAAACATGCCCGGCAGGAGCACGCCGTCGGGATTGGGAAACACCATCCGCAGGATGACCGAGCCGGTGGTCGGATCCACCGATACATCCTTGAACTGCAGTGTTCCTTCCTGAGCATACGGCGAGCCATCCGGCAGGATGAGCCGCACCTTGTTCACGCTGGCCGCGTCGCGCTTGAGTTGCCCGGCCTTGAGCCGCTGTTCGAGGCGCAACAGGTCGGTTGCCGCCTGGGGCACGTCCACATAAATGGGGTCTAGCTGCTGAATTGTGGCCATGGGCACTGGCTGGTAGGCGGTGACAATCGCGCCGTCCGTCACAGCCGATGTGCCGATGCGCCCTGAGATGGGCGAGGTGACGCGGGCATACCCGAGGTTGATCTGTGCCGTCTGCAGCGTCGCTTTGTAATACGCAATGTCGGCCTCGGCCTGTCTCAAGGCGGCTTCCGCATCGTCGAAGTCCTGTTGACTGACCGCTTTGTCGGTCAGGGCCTGCTTGTAGCGGTTTACCCGGGACTGGATGGCGGGCAAGTTGGCCTCCGCCCGGCCCAGCGCGGCCTTGGCATTGTCCAGCGCCGCCTGAAACGGGGCGGGGTCAATCTGGTAGAGGTCCTGGCCTTTCTTGACATCGGCCCCCTCCGTGAACAGGCGTTTGAGGATCAAACCGTTGACCTGCGGCCGGATATCCGCGATCAGAAACGGAGAGGTGCGGCCGGGCAACTCGGTGTTCAGCGAGACCGACTGCCTGGCAACGGTCACGGTTGCCACTTCCGGCACCATGGGCGGCGGCGCCTGGACCTGGCGCTGGCAGGCGGTCAACAGTGCGGCGCAGGCAGCGGGAACCAGGGCCAGCGCCAGCGTATCGGCGAAGTGCGCAGCCGGGCGTTGTTGCGAGGTCGGCGGACGATGAGTGAGTGAGGGCATCATAGGTAAAAATCTGGGATGGGAGTTAGCTGATGGCGATGAGGGAGACCACTTCGTCGCGTTCGTTGTGAACCTTGCCCATGGCATTGGGATCGAGCGTCGGCTGGCCGTCCACCAGGAAGACGTATTGGTGATGGCCGTGGGGCAGCTCCATGCGGATGGTCCAGCCGCCGTCGGGCATGCGGGTCATGGGATGGGCGGTGGGCTGCCATCCGTCGAAGTCGCCGCTCAGATAAACGCTCTTGGCCTGGGGCGCCATGCAGAAGAAATTCACCAGGTGCAACGGGCGGCGCGATCGTTCCCCGGCCGGCGGGGTAATTGGCGGGGGCCGCTGGTAAAATGCCGTGTCCATAGAGAAGTGAACGAAGCTCAGCGTTTCCGCTTGCGCTCCGCCAGGGCGTGGAAGCCCGCTGCGAAGAAGCGGATCATCTTGGCCAGCACCTTCTCGGTATTGGCGGGGTTGCAGGCCCCGCGCGTCTCGACCTCCAGCCGGCGCGGATTGCACAGCGTGAAGGCCAGCGCGCCCGAAGCGAACTCCACCGACCACAGCAAGTCGGGCAGGGGCGCCTCCGGCAGGCTGCGCCGAAAAGCCTTCACAAAGGCGGTTCGCACCTCCACCTGCTGGCTGCGCAGCATGTCCTGGGTTTCCGCGTCCGGCTCCCCCACGATGCGGCCAAACAGACGCCGGACCGCCTGGCGCCGGGCCGAATCCTGCGCCGCCAGGCGCAAGGGCGGCACCAGCATCGCCTCCAGAACCTTCTCCACCGGCAGCGGGCGCCCCTTGGCCGCCGCCTCATACTCCCGCAGCAGCGCCAGGTGCTCCTCGCGCACCGGGCCGAACCGGCGCTTAAGCACCGCCTCCATCAGGCCGCGCTTCGAGCGGAAGTAGTAATAAACCGTCGCCAGGTTCACCCGCGCCTCCAGCGCAATCCGCCGCAGCGACGACCCGGCAAAGCCGCACTCGGCAACCGCATTCTCGGCGGCGTCCAAAATCCGGGTCTGCGGATCGGTCTGAAGCTTTCGGCGCATCCAATTAAACGTTCGTTCTAAACGAGCGTTAAACTAAGAGATACCTTGTCCGGCGTCAAATGGAATTTGAAACTTCCCGGCAGAGGGGCTAGAGTAAGCGCCAACACCGGTTTTCAACCCCCGACGGCAGGGCGCGCACGGGGTGCGCGCCGCGGCTTGCAGCGGCGCTGCGGGCCTCACCTGATGGGTAATTGCCCGGGCGCAGAGCCGCTGATTCAACGACACGATTATGAGCACAAGCACAAACGAACGACTGGACTTCATTCTAGGCCGCCGCAGCATCCGCGTTTATGCCCCCGGGGAGGTGGATGAGACGGTGGTGACGAAGCTTCTGGAGGCGGCGATGGCCGCGCCTTCAGCCATG
>MTKZ01010117.1_pt2 | contig 11469 bp, 6 predicted proteins | sample 1042781 | NCBI WGS metagenome assembly MTKZ01 (sample SAMN06212207, study PRJNA360539) | anaerobic digester metagenome | biome: Wastewater treatment plant; material: sludge; isolation source: anaerobic digester fed with sludge from wastewater treatment plant | place: Denmark: WWTP Viborg ...
CGCGGTACATCAGGAGAGGCCCGGTCGTAACGGAACGGGCCCGGCAACCTGGGACGGACACCCGAGGTGCTCACCCGCCACCGGCGGGGATGTGGTCGCGATCGCGCAAGCGGCAACCAAGTGTCCAGGGCGAAAGCCCCGTCACGACCCCATCCCAGCCCCTGAGCGAGCCGAACAACCGCGCCTGTCCGGAAAGGAGGCTTCGATGGCCAAAGACTTCGTGTTCACCTCGGAATCCGTTTCCGAGGGCCATCCCGACAAGATGGCCGACCTCATCTCCGACGCTTTCCTCGACGCGGTCCTGGCCAAGGACCCCCACGGACGCGTGGCCTGCGAGACCCTCGTCACCAAGAACGTCGCCGTCATCGCCGGCGAGTTCCGCACGACGGCCAAGTTCGACCCCGTCTCCATCGTCCGCCAGACCGCCCGCGAGATCGGATACGACGACCCGCTGATCGGCTTCGACGCCGCGACCTGCGAGGTCCACACCTACCTCGGCCAGCAGTCGGCCGACATCGACATGGGCGTCAGCCAGGCCAACGGCGAGGTCGGGGCCGGCGACCAGGGCCTGATGTTCGGTTACGCGACCGACGAGACGCCCGAGCTCATGCCCCTGCCCATCCGCCTGGCCCACCGGCTCGTCCAGAAGCAGGCCGAGGTCCGCAAGAGCGGCCGCCTGCCCTGGCTCAAGCCCGACGCCAAGTCCCAGGTCTCCGTGCGCTACGTGGACAAGCGCCCCGTGGCCGTCGAGAAGGTCGTCCTGTCGACCCAGCACGCCGCCGACGTCGACGACAAGGTCCTCCACGACGCCGTCATCGCCGAGATCGTCGAGCCGGTCATCCCGGCCGACCTGCGTTCCCCCTCCATCCAGTACCTCGTCAATCCGACCGGCCGCTTCGTCATCGGCGGGCCCGTCGGCGACACCGGCCTGACCGGCCGCAAGATCATCGTCGACACCTACGGCGGCAGCTGCCCCCACGGCGGCGGCGCCTTCTCGGGCAAGGACCCGACCAAGGTCGACCGCTCGGCCGCCTACGCCGCCCGCTACATCGCCAAGAACATCGTCGCCGCCGGCCTGGCCGGCCACTGCACGGTCCAGCTGGCCTACGTCATCGGGGTCGTCGAGCCCTTCTCCCTGATGGTCAACGTCCACAGCGGGGCCAAGGTCCGCGAGTCGGACATCGAGGCGGCCGTCCGCGAGATCTTCCAGCTGACGCCCGCGGGCATGATCAAGATGCTCGACCTGCGCCGGCCGATCTACAAGGCCACGGCCGCCTACGGCCACTTCGGCCGGGAGCTNNGGCCGCTTCGCGGTCGGCGGCGCCGGCGCCGGCCAGAACGGCGGGCAACCGGTCGGTCTTGTAGTCGGCGATGACCCAGCCGTCCTCTTCCTCGAACAGCAGGTCGACCGCTCCGGAAAGGAACACGGGCGCGCCCGGCGCGGCGACGACCGGTCGGCCGCCCGCCGCGGCCACCGCGCCCGGGCCCGGGGCCAGCTCGTCGTAGCCGGGGTCTCCCGGAGCCACCCGGACCGCGAACGGCACCTCGAACAGCCGCCGGGACGCCTTCATGGCCCGGCCCCAGAACTCCGAGCGGACGATGCCGGCGACGTGCGCGGCCAGGTCCGGCGCGGCGGCGGAGCTTTGGTCCGCGGCGACCAGGACGTCCCGGGCCATCCGGACCAGCGCGTCATCCCCGGGGACCGGCCAACCCCCAGGCCCCTCCCGCCGCTCGCCCAGGGCCCTGAGCATGACGTGGACCTCCGAGCCCCAGCGGCCGAGGCCGCCCTTGGCCCAGGCCGGCGGCTCGGAGTCGCGCCGGGCGACCGAGGTGACGGTCTCGTGGATGGCCCCGGCCAACGAGGCCTCGGCCATCCTCTTCCGCAGGGCCGCGCGGGCCGTCCGGGCTTCCTCGAGGCCGACGATGGCGGAGCGGCGGCCGCGCCGGGGGCGGGCCTCCTCGACCGGCGCCGGGGCCTCGCCGGCGAGCTCGGGGACGTCCGCGAGGCCGTCCTCGAGCGGGCCCCAGGACCGCCTTTCGCCCAGGTCGCCCGCGTAGGCGCTGACGACGAGGAGGTCGCGGGCGCGGGTCGCCGCGACGTACATCAGCCGGTCCTCCTCGGCCTTCTCGTATAGGCGTTCCTCCCCGGCGCTCTCCTCCCAGCCGAGGGGCTGGGAGACGGTCTTGGTGGCGAAGCCGAAGGACCGGGTGAAGCGGAACCAGCCCCGGGGCGTCCCGCCCGTCCGACGGACGTGCTTGTCCGGCTCGAAGTCGCGGACCCCGGCCGGATTGGCCAGCCAGACGACGGGGGCCTCGAGTCCCTTGGCCTTGTGCAGGTTCATCAGCCGGACGGCGTCCCGCCGGCCCGGCGTCAGGCTCATCTCTTCGACCGGCTGGGCCCCCACCCATTCCTCCATGAAGGCCACGGCGGCGGCGAAGGAGGTCATGTCCTCGTTCTCCCGGCCGCGCAGGACCTCGACGAGCTTGAGAACGTTGCCGGCCCGGCTGCGGCCCATCTCGGCCGTGGCCAGATAGCCGAGCAGTCCCGAAGACTCCAGGATGGCCTCGACCGCCGACGACGGGGGCAGGGTCTCGGTGAGCCCGCGCCAGCCTCTCAGGACGCCGAAGGCCCGCCGGACCCCGTTCGTGCCGCGACGGTCGTCCGGATCGAGGAAGCAGAAGCCGCCGCCGGTCGCGCGGTGGGCCAGGAGGTCCTGGTCGCTCAGGCCGAAGAACAGCCCCCGCAGGACGGCCGCCGCGGCCACCGGATCGTCGGGATCGTCGAGGGCCTTCAGGAGATGGACGACCTCGGCGATCTCGCCGTTCTCGGCGAAGGCGTCGCTGCCGGCGATCTCGTAGGGGATGCCGCGCTCTTCCAGGCGGCGGGCGTACCGGTTCATGCGGTCCTTGTAGCGGAACAGGACCAGGAAATCGCCCGGACGGGCCGGCCGCGGGCGGCCCTGGTCGTCGGCCACGGTCAGGTTCTTGTCGAGGGCCCAGGCGATGAAGCCGGCCAGCCGGCGCGAGTCCACTTCGGCGATGGGTTCCTTGGCGTGGCGCGGCACGGCGGGCACCGTGGCCTTGCGGACTCCCGCGAGGGCCCGCGGCCCGGGCCCCCGCTTGGCGTCGAGGGGTATGAACCCGGCTTGGTAGGCGTCCGCGCGAGGCGGGAAGAGCCCGCCTGCGCCGGGATCGAAGAGCGGATTGACCCAGTCGGCGATGGAGGCCAGGGACCGGTAGTTGGCGCTGAGCTCGAGGACGCGCCCTCCCGAAGCCTGGATACGGTCCTTGACCAGGTTGTAGATGTCGATGTCGGCCCGGCGGAACCGGTAGATGGACTGCTTGGGATCGCCCACCAGGAATAGGGACCCGGGCGCGGGTCGGAACCGCGTCCAATCCTTTTCGGTCCGGTCGCGCTCCTGAGCGCCCGCTAGGCCAGTCAGCAGGAACAGGATCTCGGCCTGGATCGGATCGGTGTCCTGGAACTCGTCGACGAGGATGGGATGGAAGCGCTTGCGGAAGTACTCCCGGACCTCGGGATTCTCGCGCAGCAATTCGGCCGTGAGCAGGAGTTGGTCCTGGAAATTGAGCCGGCCCTCGGCCCGGCGCCGGTCGGCGTAGAAGCGGACGGCCGGGACGAGGAAGGCCAGAGCCCGGGTATGGCGGAACTCGCGCCACTCGCGAAGGGCCGGCAGGACGTGGTCCTCCCGGAAGGCCTCGGCGGCTTGCAGCATCCGCTCCGCGTCGGCCTTGGACGCCCAGCGGTTCTTGGTGACGGCCGGCTCCTTCTCGTAGAGCTCGAGGGTCTCGGCGAGCCGGCGCGGGTCGGCGAAACCGAGGTTGCGCTGCCGGCGGAAGGAGCGGACGAGGACCGTTTGAAGCGCGTCGCGGCCCTTCTCCGGCCTCTCTTCCGGCACCAGCGCGCGGGCCAGTTCGAGGAGCTTCTCCAGGGCCCGTTTAGCCGGTCCGAGGTCGGGCGCCCCGCTCCGGCCGCCGGCCGGCTCGACCTCGGGGTAGGCGCAAAGGGTCTCGAAAGCCGGCTCGAGGTCGGCCGGTTCGAGCCCGGCTTCGTCGAGGCCGCGCAGGGCGGACTCGCTCTCGAGCCGGGCCTTGGCCTGGTACTCGTCCCACGCCTCCCGCAGCAGGACCCGGTCCTCGTGCTCCTCGAGCTCGCGGAAATCGGGGTCGACCCCGGCCTCGACCGGACGTTCCCGGAGGAGACGGGCGCAGAAGGAATGGATGGTCCCGATGAAGGACCGCTCGAGGCCGGTCAGGGCCGCGTCGAGCCGGACCCTCGCCCCGGCGTCCTTTTCCGTGAGCCGGGCCCGCTCCAGGGACACCTGGAACCGGCCCCGGAGCTGGGCCGCGGCCTTGCGGGTGAAGGTGACGGCGGCCAGAGTGTCGATGCCGGTCCGGCCCGACCTCAGCAGGGCGACCATCCGCTCGACCAGGCTCGTCGTCTTGCCCGAGCCCGCGCCGGCCTCGACCAGGAAGGTCGTGTCGAGGTCGCGGACGATGCTCTCGCGGGCCTCGCGATCGGACGGGACTTTCGTTCGGGCGCCCATCACTTGTACTCGTCGAGCCGGTCGTAGGCTTCGAAGACCTCCGGGCTCCCCTCACGCTTCCGGCCGGAGCGTTGGGGCGCCTCGGTCCCGCAGACCGGAGCGTAGTCGCAGTACCCGCACTTGGCCTCGGGGCCGGCGATGAAATAGCCTTCGGTCAGCAGGGCCAGCAGGTCGCCCAGGAGCCGGCGCAGCCGGCCGCGGTCGAAGTCCTTGACCACGATCTCCAGCCCCTCGCCGCGGCGGGAGGGGAAGAAATAGCCGCTCCGCGTGACCCGGGGACGGCCGCCGCCGGGCCGTCCGGCCAGCATGGCCTCCAGGGCCACGGCGTACAGGGCGTGCTGGATGTTGCGGCCGCGGCCGAACTCGACCAGGTTCTCGTAGGCCGCGGCGCTGCCCGTCTTGTAATCCAGGACCCTGTAGGTGTCCGCCGTCAGGCGATCGACCCTGTCGATGAAGCCGCGCAGGGGGAACGAACGGCCGTCGTCGAGGGCGATGGGCTGGCGGACGATCTCCAGCTCGAAGGCGAACGGCTCGCCCTTCTCCTTGCGCGCCGTTTCCGCCGCCAGGAAGATCCTGAGGGTCTCGCGGATATCGCGGCGCTCGCCCTCGAAGATGGGCGTGGACGGGGGCGGGACCTCCTCCCGCCAGCGGGCGACGACGGCGTCCGCGATCCCGTCCAGGAGCCCGGCATGGCGGTCCGCGGCGACCGCCTCGCCCGTCTCCCGGATCCGGGTCATGAAGGCGCAGAGAATTTCGTGGACGAGGCTCCCCCGCTGCAGCGGATCGAGCCAGCGCGAGCGGTCGAAGGCGACCTCCTCGGGGGCTTCGATCCCGAGGACATGCTTCAGGAAGTAGGCGAAGGGACAGCGGGCCAGGAGCTCGAGCCGCGAGGCCGACATGACGGCCCGGCCTCCGGCGGTCGGATCGACGTCGGCCCGGACGGGGGCGATATCGACGAGCCCGTCGTAGGCCGTCAGCACGTCGCCGGCCCTGGCGGCGGCGGCGGACAGGCCCGCGGCGAGGTCGGGGAAATGGACGGGGACCGTGGCCGCTCCGGCGGCGACGGCGTTCGGGCCCGCCAACCGCTCGAGCCACCATTCGGTCTCGTCGAAGGCCCGGGAAGCGGCCCCGGGCAAGTAGCCGGCGGCCTCTTCCAGGCCGCTCTCGAGGGCCCGGTAATCGAGGCCGGCATCGCCGCGGAGGAGCCGGAAGGCCTGCAGGACGATCGAAGAGGGGAAGGATTCCCGGCCTTCGACCGCGTCGAAGGACGGATACCCGAGGACGATCCGGCCCCTGACGGAGGCCAGGACGGCGGCCAGGCCGAAGAGGCTGGCCCGGAGCCCGTCGGCCGAGGTCGGCAGTTCGAGAGACAGAGCGGTCCTCTCCTCGTCGAGCAGGACCGGGTCCTGGAGGCCGCGCCCGGGAAAGGTGGCTTCGTCGAGCCCCACGACGAAGGTCACGGGGCGGCCGGAGCGGCCGCCGGCCGGGATGCCGGAGACGTGGAGATGCCCGGGAAGGGGCGGCGAGGAGCCGACGCGGAGCGACGCCCCCATGGTCCGGAGGAGGTCGAGCGCCCGTCCGGCCGCCATGACCGGGGACCGGGCCTCCCGGCGAACCTCGGCCAAGCGGTCCCGGAGCGTGTCCCGGGCGGCGCGGGCGGTCTCGTCGTCGGCCCGGGCCCGTTCGCCGACGATACGGGCCAGGGCCTCGCAGAGCGCGCCGAAGTCGTACCGGCCCTCGTCATCGGCCTCGGGGAGGGCGTCGATCAGGCGGCCGACGTCGGCGGCGAGGGCGTCGACGGCCGCGACGGAGGCGCGAAGGGCGTCCCGGCGGGCTTCGGCCGCCTCCTCCCCGTCTTCGCCACCGGCCGTCATCGCGTGCGCCAAGCTCTCCTCCTTGGCCGAGCGGAGGGCCTTCAGCCGGGGCAGGTAGCGCTCCCGGCCCCAGCCGATCATGGCGGCCCGGAGGAGCCGGCAGGCCGTCCGCCCGGCGAGGACCTCGCCGGACGGGCCCGGCGTCAGGGCCAGGTCGGCGTTCTCGAGAAGGCGGCAGAGGCGGTCGGCCGCGAAGTCGTTCGCGATCCAGTCGAGGAGCCCGAAGTAGAGACGGCCGGGCGGAGTGAAGGAGAGGGGCACGCCGTCCCCGAAGGTGACCGGCAGCCGGGTCCGGGAGGCCATCAGGTGGAAGACCGTCGCATGGCCCGAGCCGGGCGGCACCAGCACCTCGACTTGGTCGAACGGGACCTTGTCCTCGTACAGGCGGCGCACGACCTCGCGGCACTCGTTGCCCGGGCCGAGGGCCCGGAACAGGACGATCGAGGCGTCGTCATCTTTGGCGGCGGGCGCGCCGGACGGATCGAAGAGCCAGGACAGCCGGCCCGCTTTTTCCCCGGAGGGACGGGCCGGTTCCGGCCAGCAGGCCCGGGGCCGGTCCAGCCCGTGGACCGGATCGCCGGGGACGAGGACGAGGCGTTCGCCGGCCGCGGCCCGGACGAGTTCGCGCTCGAGCCGGCTCGGCCGCGAATCGGCCGGGCAGAGGGTCCAGGGCGCGGCGTAGCTCCCTTCCCCGGCTGCGAGGGCCGCCGCCCTGAGAAAAGCGGCGGCGTCGAGCAGCCCGTCTTCCCGCAGCGCCTCCTCGTAGCGCCCGGCGAGCAGGGCCAGTTCCTCGCCCTTGCGCGCGACGAGGAACCGTTCGGGACGGACGTCGCCGGCGGCGAGGCCGGCCAGCCGCAGGTCGCGCACGGCCCGGTGGAGGGCTTGGGCGAGGCCCGGGGAGGGCGGCCGCTCCGGCGTCGCCAGGTAGGAGATCCGGTCTTCGGCCCACAGGTCACGGAACAGGCGGTCCACCAGGGTGAGCTCCGCCGCCGAGGTCATCGGCCGGCCCTGGCCCGAACGGCCGCTGCGCTCGAGGACCTCCCCGGCCAGCGTCCACGGCGTGACGAAACGGAGGTTGACCCACGAGCCGGCCTCCCGGGCCAGGCTCTCCCCGATCTGCCGTCCGACGACGAAGGACGGGCAGAGGAAGACCTTGTCGTCGAGGGGGTGCTCCCCGCAGAAGCGGGCCAGGAAACGGATCGGGACGTTGGCCGTCATCGTCCGCCCGGCATCCGGTAGAGGAGGATCCTGTGCTCGCGGCCCCCGTCGGCGGCGTCCATGACCTCTTTCGAGACCAGCCTCCCCTCCCAGCCCGGGATGGCGTAGTCGTGGGATACGACGCGGGCGCCGGGCGGGAGCTCGCGCGCGAAGCGCGGCGCCAGGGCTTCCAGGGACTCGGGCAAAAGGTAGAGGGCCAGGACCGTGGCCCCGGTCAGCCGCGCGGTCAGGGCGTCCTCCTCGACGAACCGGACCAGGTATTCGACGCCCTCGCGCTTGGCGCCGGCCCGGCACTCCGCGAGCAGCGCGGCGTCGAGCTCGACGCCGACGCCGCGGGCCCCGCGTTTGGCCGCGGCGATGACCATCCGGCCGTCGCCGCAGCCGAGGTCGTAGACGACGTCACCGGGCCCCACGGCGGCGAGCTCGAGCATCCGGTCGACGATCTCCGGCGGCGTCGGGACGAACGGGGCCAGGTCGGCCGCGTCGGCCCGGCCGTGGGAGCCGGGATAGACGCGGATGACGCCGTTCTCGTCGTAACGGAAGGCATAGGGCTTCTCGGGATGGACGAGATAGGTCGTCGCCCGCCGCCCGTTGTCGAAGGAGATCTCGACCGGCTGGTCGATGACCAGGCGGTCGACGGCGCCGATCCCGAGGGTCCGGCGGCGCGGGCCGCGGGCCCCGGGGCCCGGCAGGACCGTGTACTCGACGGGGGCGCGGGTGACGTTCCGCAAGCTGGCGTCGGGACGGAAGGCGGCCGCGGTGGGCGGCCGCAGGGTCAGCTCGACCCGGTTCTCCTCTCCGCTCGGCCGCCGGCCGGTGAAGAGGGCCAGCGCGGCCAGTCCGGCCAAGGCGACGGCGAGCGCGACGCGGACGGCCCGGCTCATCGGTCCGTACCCTTTCCGCCCGCGCCGCACATGCCCCTATTCTTAGGACACCCCGCGGACGAAGTCAACGGAGGCGTGAACGGACGGGCCCGGTCAGAGCAGCACGAGCAACGCGGTCATCAGGGCCACCAGGACCCAGAGCGTCACCCGGACGACGGTCTTCATTTGCGGTCCTCCTGTCCGTCGCGGAGGCGGCCCGCCTTGCGGACCGCCTCCTTGAGGACGTATTCCATCTGGGCGTTGATGCTCCGCAACTCGTCGGCCGCCCACTTCTCGAGGGCGTCGTAGACGGAGGCGTCGAGCCTCAGAAGGAATTTCTTCTTGTCGGTCACGGTTCAGGCCGCCTCAGGAATAGAGCGTCCCCGTGTTGACGATGGGGTGCATCTCGGCTTCCGAGACCAGGGCGACCAGGAGGTTGTTGACCATGGCCGCCTTCTTCTCCTCGTCGAGCTTGACGACGCCCTGGGCCTCGAGGCTCCGCAGGGCCATCTCGACCATGCCGACGGCGCCGTCGACGATCTTGGCCCGGGCCGCGATGATGGCCTCGGCCTGCTGGCGCCGGAGCATGGCCTGGGCGATCTCCTGGGCGTAGGCCAGGTGGGACAGGCGGGCCTCGACGACGTGGAGGCCGGCGACCTCGAGCCGGTTCTGGACCTGGGTCGTGAGCTTGCCGGCGATCTCGTCGGGATTGGCCCGCAGGGACTCGGTGTCCTTGTCGTGGGCGTCGTACGGATAGTGCGTGGCCAGCTGGCGGATGGCCGTCTCGCTCTGGATGGCCACGAAATTCTGGTAGCTCTCGACGTTGAACAGGGCCTTGGCCGAGTCGACGACGTGCCAGACGACGACGGCGGCGATCTCGATGGGGTTGCCCAGGGCGTCGTTGACCTTGAGCGTCTCGCTGTTGAAGTTGAAGATGCGCAGGGTCACCTTCTTCTTGACGACGAAGGGGTTCGTCCAGAAGAAGCCGGCCGTCCGGGCCGAGCCGACGTACTTGCCCAGGAAGGTGAAGACCTTCGACTCGTTGGGGTGGATGAGGAAGAAGCCGCCGAAGGTCATGAAGGCCAGGATGGCCGCCAGCACGGCGACGAACATCCCGGGGCCGGGCCGGACCATGTCGGCGTGGGTGACGAGATAGCGGCCGCTGAAGAAGAACACCGCCAGATCGACGGCGACCACCACCCAGCCGTTGACGCTCAAGACCTTCTTTTCCTGGATATCTTTCATCGTGTCCTCCTNNCCGCAGGCGGCCGATGTCCCTGACCCGGTCGGCCAGGTCGAAGCCCTTGGCGCAGACGGCCGTGCAGGAGGCGCACGAGCCGCAGGCGTCGCCCGGCATGTCGAGCGAGCCGACGAGCTCGTGGGCGGCCTGGAGGTTGCGGTAGCCGTAGGCGTACATATAGCCCCTCATCAGGTCGGGGATGGGCAGGCCCTTGGGGCAGCCGGCCAGGCATTGTCCGCACTGCTGGCAGTAGAGCCCGGCGACCTGCTCGCCGAAGTGGAGGTCCTTGAGATCCTGGGGGGTCAGGGCGATATCGGCCACCACGGACCAATCCTCCTTGAGCTGGTCGAAGGTCGTGAAGCCCGGGATGGCCGTGGCCACGTTGGGGTCGTTGAGGACCCACTTCAGGGCGGCCCTCATGTTGATGGGCTGGAGCTTTTCCTTGTCCCAGTAGGCGCCGGCCTGGGTCTTCATGGCCACGACGCCGACGCCGGCGGCGGCCGCTTCGGCGACGGCCTTGCGGACCTCCTCGCGGTGGTCCTGGCGGAAGTTGTAGGCGGTCAGGACGACGTCGTAGACCTTGGCCTCGACGGTGGCCCGGATGACGGCCGGTTCGTTGCCGTGGGTCGTCGTGCCGATGAAGCGGGCCTTGCCCGACTTCTTGGCCTTGTCCAGGGCGGCCAGGATGGCCGGGTTGAGGACGTCCTCGCGGGCCGTGTTGTTGTGGAGATAGAGGATCTCGACGTGGTCGAGTCCCAGCCGCTGCAGGCTGAGGTCGAACTTCTCCAGGAAGGCCTTCTCGAGGGCGGCGGCGTCGAGCCCCTGCAGGGTCCGGTCCCGCTGGGGACCGGGGACCTTGGTGGCGATCATATACGAATCCCGGGGCCGGCCCTTGACGACCTCGCCGATCATCTGTTCGTTCCGGCCGCGCTGGTAGCCGTGGGCCGTGTCGAACATGACGATGCCGGTCTCCAGGGCGGCCTGGACGACGGCCGGGTTGTCGGCGTTCATGACGCCCATGCTGACGACCGGGACCTTGAGGCCGGTGCGGCCGATGGCGCGGACGATCGGTTTGGCCGCGGCCGGGACCGGTCCGCCGTCGCCCAGGGCGGCGGCCCTGACCGCGCCGGGCACGGCGCCGACGGCCGCGAGGCCGGTCAGGCTCTTCTTCAGGAAGGACCGGCGGCCGAGTGCGTTTTTGTTCTCCGTCATTCTCTCCTCCGTCGATGGATTACTTGTCGCTCAGGGCGCGCATGAAGGCGACGATGGCCTCCTCCTCGGTCCGCGACAGGCCGAGGTTGCCCAGTTCGGTCTTGTTGACGTTGGCCGCGACCTCGGCGGCCGGCCAGCCGGCCCCGGCGACGTCGCGGGTATTGTAGAAGCGGACGACCTCTTCGAGGCTCTTGAAATAGCCGTTGTGCATGTAGGCCTTGATGAATTTCGGATGGGGCCGCTTGTCCACGTTCCGCAGCGTCGGCGTCCGGTGCTTGCCAAGGTTGGCGGCCGCGAAGGCCCTGTACGCGGGGACGGTCTCCAGGAAGCCGCCGAGCCCGGTGTCGACCCAGTCCTTCCCGTCCGGATTGAAGGCCTTGTCCTGGCCGTAGAAGGGATTGGCGGGATTGCGGGGGATGCCCAGGTTGTCGTATTTGAAATCGGCGAACAGCGGCGGCCTGTCCCCGTCCGGGGTCAGGAGGTGGCAGACGGCGCAC
>MTKZ01054105.1_pt1 | contig 11461 bp, 18 predicted proteins | sample 1042781 | NCBI WGS metagenome assembly MTKZ01 (sample SAMN06212207, study PRJNA360539) | anaerobic digester metagenome | biome: Wastewater treatment plant; material: sludge; isolation source: anaerobic digester fed with sludge from wastewater treatment plant | place: Denmark: WWTP Viborg ...
CGTTGACCCGCAGCGATATCGTAACTGCAACCGAGCCAAACTTTGCGGGTTCGGATACTGCGGACCGGTTGCAGTGTTTTCAAGCGGTCGGTGCCCAAAGGCTGGAAGTTGTCCAGTACCGAACAGGCTCAACATACCACGGCGGTAATAACTTCTGGGATGCATTCAGAGGTGACTACGAGTACCAAACTTCTACTAATATCACATCCAAAAATTACACGCTGCCGGGCGCGTGTTGGATTGATGAATATAGCCGCCCGCACTACCTGTACTGCGGGAATAATAACTGGTCTGCATATCGTGATTTAGCGCTCAAGCTCTTCGGCAATACAGTGGTTTTCAACGCCATCAAGCCGAATGGGCAAGTCGTAATTTAGTATGATTTTCAATTTTGGAGGTTGGCAATGGAAAAGCTGAAAAATGTCTTAGCGTCGGTTATTTTCAATTGTGTTGGTGATGACGTTGTCTGGGGCGAAACCCCATTCACACGTGAAAGTCCGGCAGCTATCGGGAAACCGCTCGACGGCTGGAAGATGGTCGGTACAATCCACAGTATCAAAGCCGATGCTACGGCGCTTTGGGGCGGCTTTGTGCCGCTATCTGAAGCGGAAGATATTGTCAGTGGACTGATAGTTGTCGCGATTGTTCGCGACGCACTCCATCTGGCTGTTGCCGCGGATGGCAAAGAAGACGGAGTAATCGCGATTGTTCGCGACCAGTTATGGGCGTTGGACTGCCCATTCGACGTGGCGACTGTTGCCGCGAATGTAGAACGGGACTTATGCTTGCTAACAAGTGTCTAATTTTAAGTTTTTAGACGGTATGCGGCACCGAGAAGACCGCTTTTTTTGGATAGACAAAAGGTTTTATGATGAACAGTGATGTAGATGACGAAATAAACTTTTCTACAGCGGCGGATACAGCCGCTGTAGTTTACAGGCGCATAGCGGAATTGTATGCGGCTGCTGCAGATGCTTGGCGGCGGGGCGAACATGTATCGGCAGTGGCAGCGTTCATGAATGCCGAAAAAGCTATTGATGCAATTGCATCAATATGCGGCACCGAGAAGACCACCAAAGGATAAAATTATGTCAGCCGATTTAGACGACGATACAGAAGTTATTAGCCCTTCAATATTGAGAATTTTGGATACAATCGAAACATTGCCTCATTACAAGGGGAGCATAGCGGGCGCGGTAGATAGGCTAGCTATACCACTGCTTACCCTAGATGAGTATTATAGGCTCTGTGAGTTACACGCATATATTACAGAGCAAGTCGTTGAGGAAGTGAGAAATATCTATAGCTCAGAAACTTTACGTCTTCCTGATTACGAAGCTTTCTTACGAAACCTTTTAGATAACTAAAAGACATAAACCCCTGCCTATCATTTAGTAGGAAACGGGGAGTAGTACAGAAAAGGGCAGCGAGTATTTCGGGATAAGTATCGAATAACCTGCCCTTTATTCGTATTGCGCAGCCCCTAGCATCTAGTGAGATAGCTAAGTCACCTTTTACATACTCCCAGCCTGCCGGATTAATAGTATCCAAATAAGGCAGCTCATTCAAAACATCGATTATATAAGGGTGCTTTTTAGCTATATAAGTCAGGTTATTACCTGCTTCATTTACCTCTTCAAAGTACGGGTAATAACCTGTATTGCCTACAGATAGCAAGTTGATTACAACATCAGGCGGTACTCGTGAAAATCTAAAAAAAGAGTAAGTACCGCGTTTATAGTACAACTCCCTGTCAAAAATGTATATTATCTCATTTTTGAGAGTAACTATAAGCGCGTCTACAACTTGCCCATTTTGCAGAATGGGTAAATAAAACATTTAGACCTTAGAAGCTACGTTACCCTTACCGGTTTTGCGCTCGCCTGAGAATGTCATATTATAGGGTGCTTGCAGTAGCATCATAGCGAGTAGGTCATTGACTGATGATAAAGCCGGTATACCATCCGCTCGCAACTTACCGTTAAGCATCTCTAATAAATTCTTGTAAATCGTCATAATCGTATTAGGAAAGTTTAGAATTACAATAGTAGTAACATCTGTAGGGGTTGTACCCTCTTTTTGAAAGTCGATAAGCCGAAAGTTACCATCATAAGCCTGTTGGTAAAAGCTTTTTAGTAGGGTCTCTGGGTCATTATCCACACTGCTAAGCGCTTCTTTTAGGGCGTTGGCATACTCCTCGGGGATACGGGTTAGTAGAAGTGTATCTGAACCCTTAGCAGTTATACTTTGTAGTAACCCCAGCAGTAACCAAGCCCAAGCGTTTTCGCCTTTGTCTGGTGCTAGTTCCCGAGCTTTTTTGCGTACCGCACTAAACACTTCAGACGGGATGCCCTTTAGTACATACTGAGTACCTTTTTCACCCTTCTTAGCTTGCAATTCTATTGCTAATTCTACTGGATTAGTCATTTACAAGCTCCAAGATTAAGCGGGATAAGCCGGTATCAGTAGTTAAACCTAAAGGGAAGTCGGATTCATAAATGGTTGTACCTTGTGGAATATAAGTACCCCCTGCAGAGGTGTAGTCCGTGATAAATTTGAATTTACGCCCTTGCTTAGTGATTACCGCCACTTCAGGTGACGCGTAAGGGATAGGCGCATCATCTTCTGTTAGCTCTGGGACATCTTGAAGAATTGTTATCTGTTTAGGTAACGTCTTTGCCGTAGGGGTAGATGCAGCTTCTTTACGCCGCTTTGCTGGAGCAACCATTTCTTTCTCAAGCCTCTTTTATTCTGAAAGGGGGGCAGGCTATTACACCTGCCCCAGTATTACTAGAACACGCGCATATGTAGCAATGCGGCAGGATAGCGGATAATACCAACACCTTGCCAGTGATTGTACACGGAAACGCTCTTAGACCAACCTGTTAGATTTTCAATTGTACCAACTTCTACACCATTTGACAAGTCAAGCGAGTTGTAAGTTGAGCCCAAAGTTCGGTACAAGGTAGCGATAGTATCAGGTAGACCGGTAGTATCTGCAACCCAAACCACCACCCCATCAGGGATATAGTACTGAGCCGAACCACCATTGATATACCCACCTTCGCCATTCAACATAGTAGGCGTGCAACGGTCGCTGGTAACAAAATAACGGTTGCTGTCAATTTCAATTTGTGGTAGACCAGCAGCCGATAAAGCATTGTTGTACTCCCCGATGTTTGGACGGGTGCAACACCATTGCCCTAACACCGTCAAACGGTCGTTTAGGTTAGTGTTGGTTAGCAATAAGTTTGCAGTACGAGGGTTCATAATTAAGCGAGTATTACCATTGAAGGCAATAACACGGTTCAGTTGATTATTTATCATCGTATCGCGGATATTGATAAAGGGTGTAGCATTAACCGTATCCGTCCAAGGGACTGCAACGGTAACGCTTTGCACGTTAAAATTAACCGTATAGGTATCGCCACCATTAGCCATAGGCACGGTATAACCACCGTGAACGATGGTGTTGTACTTGATATGGCGTAAGCGGTCGACTTGACGTTGTGCCAATAGGCGTGTAGCCCGTGCTAGAAGCTGGGATAAGTCGATTTTATGACTAAATAAGCCACAGTCGTCAGACATTGGATAGCGGTAAGATTGCCAATCCCCTTCAGTAAAAGGGATTTGCTCGCCCCAATATCCTGAATTAACCGTACATACCTTCAGTTCATTGAGTAAGCGTAACGAGGGCAAGGGGGCATTTTGCCCGCGATACTGCTGCAAACCCGCCTGAAACGGTTCAATTTCGTAGGTAATTTTAGTATCATCAACGGCGCGTTCGTCCCACAGACGTAGAATAGTACTATCTTGAACAAGCGCATTATAGAAGCTAATGAAAGAGTCTTGATAAAGTTTAGTAAGAACAGTCTTTTTCGGTAAAGAAAAAACCGTATTACCTGCGGGGACATCATTACAGAATTGGGCAGGGAGGGTATTCATTTATTTCACCAGTGCTAATTGAACAGTACCAGTGGTAATGATTTTGACAAAACCAGTACTTTGAGCAGCCACATAACTTTGCTGGATTTCTTCAGATAAGCAAGATATGTCAAACATGATACAAGTATAACCACGAGCTAGGATTTCGTTACAAGCAAACATTTCAAAGCGTTGTAGAGTATCATAACCCTTAGCATCTGTACGAGTGTCTTGTACTAATACAAGCTTAGGCACTTGTAAGCCATTGGTAGCCGTAGCGTCATAGGCATCATAGACACCAGTACCGCGCAGCTTACCATTGAAAGTTTCCATTATTTCTGCAATGATAGTACCATGATGATATGCTTTGTTAGGGGCTAACTTGACAGGAAACATCAATTTGCAATAGCAGCACGATTCTTGCAGCGCTAACGACTGAGGGGCTGCAAAATTATAGCAGCATTCTTTTTGACAAGTTGCGCACGGAACAGTATTAGTACTCATTAGTTTAGTCTCATTTTTAGAAGTTCAACAGCAGTATTGAGTTCATCTGCGTTGAGTTCAGGTTTCACACCCGCAGTAGAGGGCAGGACTTTACCGGTGACGGCGACAGGGGATGGTTGAGCTAAAACTGCCTTCAATGCGGCTGTCAAATCTGATTTACTCGCAATATCTAACGCCTTTAATGCACTAAATACTCGCTGTAAAGCGTCTTCACTTGCAGGGGTAGCAGTACCGTCACTAACGGCTTTCATTGCTTCAACTTTAGCTTCACTCTTAGATTGAGCTTTTAGTGCTTGCAATTCAGTTATCTGAGGCGTAACAGAAGCTTTATAAGCCTCATGTGTTCGCGATGCTTCATCTAACTGCGCTTTTAGGTTTTTCTTTTCATCTTCGCACGCCTGACATGCATTCATGGCAACAGGTGTAGCGGGAGCGGTATCTTCTTCTGGTTTGTCAATCAAACCAAGCATTAGCTCCAGTAGTTGTTTTATATCCATCTTGTTAGTCCTTTTGTTAACTTTCAAAGCCTTTACAGCTTTTAGGTAGTGTGTGGCTACCTTACTAGCTACCGCATAAAAATTCTTTGGTTTAAAACCACTGGATAAAGGAACAAGAGATATCTCAACGACAATCGTCGATAATACCTTGCCATCATCCGCGACCTTATAAAATTGACTAATACCCCCTAGGCTACAATATAATTCCCCCGCCTCCAGTGCTTTCAAGTAGTCATTTGTGCGCTCCGTTTCACGCAGGCGTATTTTAATATAACGTCCATCATCTTTATAGATAGGATATTCCAGCACATCCGCCATAGGCTCATCATCGAAACCCATCGCGTAGCCGTGAATATGAATAATTCGGGGTAGAATACCGATATTCTCTTGCACAGTATCAGCAGCAAAATACTGATTATCTGCATCACGAGAATTATACGGCATATAACGTAGAAGAATATCTGTCATATTAGATATTATATCATATTATTGTGGAATACCAATAAGATTGTTTATTTTTTCTACTTGCTCGGGTGTAAAAGTCCAGCCTGACCTTGCAAGCGTGGCAACACCTTCGAGGGATAAGGGGAAACCAGACCCACTACCCAAGTCTACTTTAGGGGTTAGATGTGCGTACTGTTCACCCCAATTGTACTTTACAAAAGGTATTAGCAATTGTGTTCTAATAGTTTCAGCAACCAGCATTCTATTTTGCAATATGTGCAAGGATGCTATATCTTGGTGTGTTTCCGCCGCTGCCCTAGATTGATGTTCCCCTTCTGAGGTTGCCAGACTTTGAGACAGGATAGCCCGCACAATTGCACGGTTCATCATATCGAGTACCAACCTGAAAACGCTACCATTATCGGAAAAGTTCACCGTATTAATCTTGGTATTAGCAGGGAAAGCGCCATAGCTATTAGCTTGAAACTCCGCCAGAGCTTCGGCAAGGGCTTCTGTGGCGGTAATAGTAGCCGTTACATTCCCTTCTGCATCATACTTGCATACCTCCCCTGCGTTTTCTGGCACAGTCCCCCAGATAGCAGGCGTAGCAAAGTTAGCAAGGAATTTAGCAAGATAATTTAGCACAGCCTGTTTTAGCCACCAAGACGCATAAGCCGCCCGCAGGTAGCTATTGCCGCGAGGGTCTAGCGCGCTGGAGCTAAAATGCAGGAGCTGCTGGACTGGTACATAATTAGACCTATCGAGGAGGGTTTGAGTAATGGCATAGTAGCTTGTGCTGCTCAGGTTATTAGCGATGGCAGTGGATACCACCCCTAGCAGCTTATTATTACTATCTACAAAGTATTGGAAGGTGCCTAGTGGTTTCTTATTAATCGCTGTGAATGTGAGCCTTATCTTGCCGCGCACATTTACAGTATTCCATTCTACTACTGCAAGGCTAGAGCCAAACGGAATATAATCCAACATTTCTTGCAGGGTCAACGATAGATTAGGAAAATTATCCAACGCCCAGCGGCATTCATTTGCTATTTTATAAGATATATCACGTTCTTCATCATCATAGCAGTTGGTTTGAGGTGATAATTCTATCCCCCTGCTTAGTATCCCCATTGTCAAGACTTTTACCGCTGCTGCCACTTCCTCATCATAGAGCATTTCCTGATAGGCTTTTAGGCTTAGCTGCCCTGTTATATCATCAAAGGCAGTAGGAAGCTTTATTAGAGCAGCAAATTGACGGGCGGCATCTAAGGGTATTCTATCCCTGCTCAAGTCCCCGCGAAACTCCAAGGGCACTTTGTCAGGTGCTATTGGGATAACAGGGTTTTGAGCTATAGGGACTAAAACGGTATTCTTATAAGGTAGTGTCATTTTATGGTAGAACTTTGATGCACTAGTAAGCCTTGAATATGCTCATCCATAGCAGGAAAAAATTCCCTTGCTAACTTTTCAGCCTTAAGCGCATCAGCCAATTTGTTAGGGATGTCAATAAAAGCCATGCCCACCATGCGGGTAATGGTATAAGTCACCCCGTCTATGTTTTTTAGAAAAGCCCCCGAAGATGTCATAACCATAGGGCGCGTATCAGGTGCAGGAGTAGCTACCTTTATCTTGCCCGAGCAAGAACATGTCTGCCAGTTTCCCGCAGCATATTTTAACCCACTCTGTCGAGATACTAAACTAATGTATGTCATTGATGCCCACCCAACTTAGCAAAAATAGACTAGCTGCAAATGTGACAGGTATAGATAATAGGATAGTCGCATAGTCAGAAGATAAGAACGTAACAGAAAAGGCGTAGGAGGCTACCAGAACGCCTACAACCCATCTAATGAGCGTTAGCCATGTTATCAGGCATAGACTACATGCAAAGGGCTTAGGGGCTAGTTTCTGTAAATTGCGCCAAATGTTATTAGTCCAAAGGATGTTAGGAAAGTTTCCCCTGCTCAGAACAACACCGTCAAAGTAAAAAGCGATGCAAGCGTGTAATAGCCCTACCAGAATAGCAGTTGTTAGTATTTGTTGCATAATGTCTCCAAGTATATTTTATCACAAAAGAGGTGCTATGTCTACACTTTATGGTATCAGACAAGGTACAAAGTCCACTCAAATGCCTTACCCTACGATTACCATACGCTTAGCAGATGGTAGTTAGCTTGACCAACTCGCTACACTTGTTTTATAAACCCATCAGTCTTTGCGCAATAAACTATGGTGAAAACACCCCTAAATCGGTAAAACATAGTTTAAGAATTAATCGTGAACATATAATAATTTTATGAAAAGTAAATCTTTTCTTGTAAAAAGAAAGTAAATAAAGTAAATGTAATCTAATTATAACAGACGTTATGCAGAAAAGCAAGGGCAGGAAAACGTAGCGAATACCTCCCTATCTGTAAAATGCACTCATCCATTTCATTATTATATGTTCACGATTAATTCTTAAACTATGTTTTGCTAATTTAGGGGTGTTTTCACCATACCTTTTTGCTACTTCTTGAAGCGCATATAACTACTGTTGATTTTTTACAAGTACTATAGCTAAATAATAGATACTCGCACAAAACTCAGCATATTTATAATCGGTACTTATGGGGGATAGCTAACCTTATACCAAATTGCTATAATTAATAAACTATATTTTGGGGGACATTATGAACAAAACAGAACTGCGGATAGGCATCGTGGAATTAGTACTCAACCTAACTAAAGTAGCCATTACATTCTTTATTATCTGCGGCATTATCGTTATTGCGGGGTATTTCCAATGAAGTACTTTCTAATCACAGGATATTACTACCCGCTATTCGGCGCATCTTTGCTGACACACTCGCAGCTTTCTTATTGCGACACACGCAAAGAAGCAGAAGACTTCTTCAAAAGTTGCCACACTGCTATGTTTGACAAGGGTCTTAGCCGGAATAGAGAATGCATTGTATTTGACCTCACCAAAGAAATTTTGAAAACCCTGAGTACCAACTTCAAGCATACCGCCTTAGTTGTGTTAGTACTGAATAACACAAAAGATAAGGTTGTTACTTCTGTTATTCCGATTATTATGTCGGGTAACAATAGCAATAACTTTGCGTCTCGTGCGCTACTGATGCCGACTATTCAACAAGAGCTGGGGTCTGATATAGAATGCAAAATAATGCAAGTGATATTAAGGGGGAATAATGACTAATTCTATCGTGGAAGATTTTCGACAGCGACTACATAAACCTTCAATGCCTATAGGCTTGATTGTGTTGCGTCTTATCGAAGGCTTAGCGGCTTTGGCAAGCATCTGGGCGGGTACAACTTTGGCAATGGCATTCATGCCGGCTGACATGGGTTTTTTCGAGAAGTCTATCCGCTTTGTAGGCTTCAATACCCCTGCCCTACTCCTCATTGCCTGTATTATCTTCATCCATGAGGCGCACGGGTCATTTCTAAAGGCTAACGTAGTAGTACTTATTCTTTGCATCCTAATAGATGTAGCCAATCTAATGATTAGCGGTTTGGTAAAGATGCAAGTAGACTTATTCGGATGGGCGGATTTTTACGTCTTATACCTATCCCCTGTTTTACCTGTAGTCTGTCTTACTGCTGGCATACTACTAGGCTGGTATCATCCTGCCAGTGTGCGCGCTCGTATCCTGCATAAGATACAAGCTGATAAGACCGAATTGCAAAACTTACTCACTTTGCAAGAGGCTGATACTACTTATCAATCAGTACTACAGGAAGCTGCCTTACGCGTAAAATTAGCTACTCAGGTTTTTGATATGACTAGCAAGCAGCTAAGTTCTGATACCTCGGTGCAGGTATTGCAAACACAAGCGCAAGACTATGCACAACGATTGCTACGAAACCCTGAATCTAGTAGCACCACTACTTCCCCAAACGTGTAACCCCTACGCTAACTCTACCAAGTAGTGCCTACGAATGGCGAGATGAATGTGCGGGTACTACTTGGGGCTGGCGACAGGTAGGGGGAACTAGAACCTATGTTTATGGTGGAATGTTTCATACCCTACCGAATAGCCGTAAGGCTTATTACAAGAATAACGCAGATGCAAGAAGGCTTAGAATGAAACCTACCCCAGAAACACCAGATGAAAAACGCGCTCGATTACTTGATATCCTCATCAATCTGCTAAATAGACTGATGGTTTTAGGGCTGTCAGTTGAGTACAAGCGCATTTCCGGCGGCTTCACTATCAAAATATTAGGTACAGATTTAGTACCATTAGGGGATAGTAATACTGGGAATAAATCTGTAAAATAAGACTACATTCGCCCTTGTAGCTCAGTTGGATAGAGCAACGGACTTCTAATCCGCAGGTCGCAGGTTCAATTCCTGCCAAGGGTACTGACGGTTATAAAAGAGGATTATCATGAGTAAATATATTGTCATTATAAATAAAAAACATCAACTTTTTGAACAGCAAGATATTTTGCTAGGAGGTGATGGCAACTACATGCGTATTGAGCTGCCAGAAAAGAGCGCAACCATTGGTCAGATTACAGAGATATACAGACAGATAGAAACAATGCACAAATCTGGCTATATCGTTGTTGTTGTAAGTCCACTAACTGCCTTGTTAGCATTGATTTCGCGTCACGATATTCCTTATCGTGTTATGTTTAATGAAAAACGAGACCAGAAGATTGTTACAAAACCTGACGGTAAAAATGTGATGCTTCAGGTCGCTCCATCAGATGGATGGATGCTGTTCTAGTGTAAAAGGGGCTGTAGCTCAACGGTTAGAGCAGGCGACTCATAATCGCTTGGTTGGGGGTTCAAGTCCCTCCAGCCCCATTTGGTATAACATAGGAGGAGTTCTAAAAATGGATATAGCAAAAGAAGAAGTATTAGACTTAGGTTTTGTCAGACTGCTAAATGTAATGGGTGATGATACAAGTGTAGCAAATGCAGCGCGGGTATCGTATGCCAAGCATGTGGACCAGATGACGGATAAAGAAGAAAAGCTAATTAGATACTTAGCAAAAAATGAACATACAAGCCCTTTTCGACACGCCTTTATGTCTTTTGAGATTTACGCGCCGCTAATGGTAGCGCGGCAATGGTGGAAGTACGTTGTAGGGAGTGACCATGTCATGGATGGGTGGAATGAAGAGAGCCGTCGCTATTTGAATAACGAACCTGAGTTCTATATACCAGATGGGTCGTCATGGCGTAAGGCTCCCAAAAATAGCAAGCAGGGTAGTAGTGAACCTTTACATGCTGAGATTGGGGATAAGATAACATTTGCCCTAGCCCGAGTACAAGACGATGGACTAAGAGCTTACCGATATGCCCTAGAAGAGGGTGTAGCCCCTGAGCTGGCGCGGCTATTCCTACCTGCCAATGCCCAGTATACAAATTGGGTTTGGAGTGGTAGCTTGCAAAGCGTAGCCCATTTTATAGTCCAACGCAGTAAATCAGAGGCACAGTATGAAATTCGTGAATATGCTAAGGCTGTTTATAAGCTTATTAAATTTGCCTTCCCTGTTAGCCTAGCAGCATTGCTAAATGACACAGGGGAATAAATGATGAATAAAATCTACTATGCAGGGGCGTTTTCGAGATGTTGAAAACATTGATTGGGTCTTTTATTTACGAGGATAATATGACAACTTGTTCTACTTGTGGCAAAAAGGTTACGTCTACTACGGCATCAGGTAACTGTGAGGATTGTGTGGAGATTGTAAAATGAAAATTGTAAAAATTATAGCACTGGTGCGGGAAACAGCAAAATCAGTATTGTTTGACAATGAGCCAAAAGGTAATGATATTGCAAAGAGTGCAGCAAGGGATATACTTAATAACTTGCAAAGTATTCCAAATCACATCCTAGATATGTCATTGCAAGACTTTAATTATATTATGAAGTCTTGTACGAGTTTCTTACGCAACTACTACATCCCTACAGCTGATACAGTTCTAGTGTCGATACTATATAGATATATGATGGATTGTATTGATACACTAAATAAAAAAGAGGTTCTAGCAGGTGTTCACTGGACTATTTGGGACTTGGCTAAAAATGTATCTATCTTCCAAGCGCACCATTTTATGCCCTTGCTAG
>MTKZ01097723.1_pt1 | contig 11455 bp, 8 predicted proteins | sample 1042781 | NCBI WGS metagenome assembly MTKZ01 (sample SAMN06212207, study PRJNA360539) | anaerobic digester metagenome | biome: Wastewater treatment plant; material: sludge; isolation source: anaerobic digester fed with sludge from wastewater treatment plant | place: Denmark: WWTP Viborg ...
CCAGCATCAGCGAAAGCTCGATCTCGTCAACGTCCCAGTCGTCATCGTGATCGAAGCACCGGCAACCGACGCCGTCGAAGGTTTCCTGGGGATCGCCGTCGCCGGTCAGGCAGCGTTGAAAAGCTCCGAAATCCGCCTGGTCCACGTCGCCGTCGCCGTCGGCGTCAGCGAAGGGATCCGAGCAGGGCGGCGGTGACTGGCCGAGGGTGAAGGAGAACACCGCGTTGCCGCCGGGCACGCCGTCGCCCGAGGGGAACCCGCTGACGAGTTCGCCATCGAGGGCCTTGGCACCCGCCGATGAGGTGAGCGTGCCGGCGACCTGGACGGTCCAGACCTGATCGGCGGCCAGCGGCGCCGCCAGCGACAACGTAATCTTGTAGGAGGCGGCGTCCCAGTTGACACTGAACGCCTGCGGTCCGCTCACGCTGCCGGTGACCGAGAAATCGCCGGCCGTGTAGCTGATCGGCTCGCTGAACCACAACTCAATGGCGGTGATCTCGGGGGCGGGGTCAAACACAGTGCCGGGCGCCGGCGACGTCGCAAGCAGCTTGGGCGGCCCTTCAATGTAGCTCACTGCGGTCCCCGCGCCCCTCAGAATCCAAGTGTCCTTGTCGAACTGGACGCTGGTGACCGCACCGCTCGCCGGCAGCAGATACCATTGGGTATCGGCCTGCTGCTCGACGACGTGCGTGACGGGAGTGCCGCCGCCGGTTACCGTGATGTCGATCGGCATCCTGAAATTCGGATAGGACGTCTGGTACTGCTCGATGCAAACGCGGGCCCAGTGCTGCGTGCCGATCTGCTCGGTCTCCCAGCCGAAACGGTAGTAGGGTGCGCCGTCGTCGTAGACCCACTGGTCGAAGAACCAGTCGAGGGGCCGGCCGCTGACGGCGCTAACCACCGCCGCAAACTCATCGGTGTTGGCCGCTCTGCCGGTATACATCTGGCGATAGCTTGCAAGGACGTTGAAGAAGGTCGTGTCGCCGAGAACATGACGCAGCATGTGCAGCACCCACGCCCCCTTGTTGTAGGAGTAGGTCGAGCTGAAGATGAGGTCGGGTGTGCTGATGTCGTACCGATAGACGGTTCCGTACTGGCCGCTGGAACTCGGGCGATATTCTTGCAGGTGCTGAAGGTACGCCGCGTAGCCGCCTCCCGGCCTGCGCTCGTACCAAAGCGCCTCGGCGTAGCGGGCGAAGCCCTCGTTAAGCCAGATGTTGTGCCAGGTCTTGCAGGTCACGTCGTTGCCCCACCAGGAATGGGCCAATTCGTGTACCGTGCGGCGTTCCGGAAAGGAACCCTGGCTGGTGATCGTCTGGTGCTCCATGCCGCAACACCACTCGAACTGGGCGATGCCGTACTTCTCGTTGATGAAGGGGTACTCGCCGAACGTGGCCGGTGCGCTGAGCGTCTCGATCATGGTGACGACGTCAACCAGCAGCGGCTGGACCGAGGCGAGCTCCTCCGGGTAGATGTAGAACTCGACCGGCATCGACCCGCCCGGGTGGTTGTACCATTCAGTCCACTTGGTGTAGTTGGTCATCGCCACCGACACCAGGTACACCGAGATGGGATAGCTCTCGCGCCAGCGGAATCGTTTGCGGCTGCCGGTAAGCGTGTCGGTGCCCTGGAGGGCGCCGTTGGACGCGACGATCATCCAGTTCGGGACAGTGACCCAGGTATCCATCGTAAACTTGTCGTGGATGTCCTCCTTGCAGGGCCACCAGGTGTGGGCGTACCACGGCTCGCTCAGCGAGGCGACGACGGCGGTGCCGGCGTGCGCGCCGAAATCGAACGAGCCCCAGTTCAGGTTTTCAGGTGTGCCCGAGTAGTAGATCTTCACCTGGAAGCTCTCACCGGTGTTATAGGACCGATCGAGGGTGATGTTCACCTGATGGTTTGAGCGAGTGACGCCCGTCGGGACGCCGCCGATCGTCACGTTGCTGACGGTCATGTTGTCGCGCAGATCGAGTGTGACGGCGGTCAAACCATCAATCAGGCTGGTGATGCTCAACGTGTTCGACCCGGAAACGATCTTGGTGACCGGGTTAACTTCGATGTCCAGAAGGCAGTGCGTGATATCGGTGTCTTCAACGCCCTCGGTAGCCTCGCCTGCCGCCTCAGGCAGTCTGCCCAGTTGCTCGAAATACGCTTCGGTAAGCAGCGCACGGCCGCACAGGCCGTCCTTCCCCTCGCCGTGAAGCTCACACCAGGAATCCGAGAGATCCTGTCCGACGGCCACAGGCACGATCGCCAGCAACGACGCCGCCACGATAACGCCGCTGAGGCCCGAGGGGCAAAGCCGATGTGCAAGCACTCTTCCGTCCTCCGCGATTCGATTGCGACATGCGAACCGGATTCAACCGGTCGAACGCGATCGACAAACCGTGCAAGCTGATATTTCCCACACCCTCTGGCCTGCCGCACCGGAGGGTCGGCCAGTGAGCCTTCATTCTACCTCATGGAGGCCCCGCACCGATAGCCATATTTTCCCCGAGGGAGCGGTGTTTTCTTTGGGGCCGGGCCTTCCCAGCCCTCATTGGGGAAAGGAGGTAAGACGGGATTGCCCAGACCAGCCGCTGGGTTACCATGAGAGGCGCAGGGAGGTCGCGGAATGCGGTGGGCCGAGGAATATCCCAAGACCGAGGCAGACTGGTCGCAGGTGGAGAGGGTCCTGCGCCGGAAGGTGCCGGATCAGGTGCCGGTGGTCGAGCTGTTTACCGATCACGACTTCATTCAGGCGGTGCTGGGGTACCACTGGACGGCCGTCGCCGCGGACAAGGATTACGCCGAGTGGCAGCGGTACTGGCTCTGGCGGATCGAGTACCAGAAGCTGGCCGGGCCGGCGTATATCAACGCGGGCATGGACGGGCTGGTCTACCCCGTGCGGAAGGTGGCGTGCGCGACCAACACCGCTGAACTGGCACTCGGCGATCGCGCCTGGGTCAACGAGACTGAGGGTGTCATCACCCGCCGCGAGGATTTCGAGTCATACCCCTGGCCGACGTCGCCGTTCAACCGACGGCAGATCGACTTCATCGCCGAGAACGCTCCGCCGGGCATGGGCATCATCATGGCGTCGTCGGGCATTCTTGAGTGGGCGATGTGGCTGATGGGCTTCGAGACGTTCTCCACGGCTTTGCACGACCAGCCTGAGCTGGTCCGGGACGTGGTCGATCGCGTGGGCGAACGGTTCGTCGACTTTTACGGCCAGGCCGCGCGGCACGAGGCGGTGCGAGCCCTGTGGATCGGCGACGACCTGGGCTTCAAGACCGCCACCATGATCTCGCCGCACCACCTTCGCGAGTACATCTTCCCCTGGCACCGGCGGATCGCCGAGGCCGCCCACGCGGCCGGCAAGCCGTTCCTGCTCCACGCCTGCGGAAACATCGACGCGGTGATGGAAGACCTGATCGAGTAAGTCGGCATCGATGCCCGCCACAGCTTCGAGGACGTCATCGAGCCGGTGACCTCGGTCAAGCGTCGTTACGGCCACCGCATCGCGATCATCGGCGGCGTGGACGTCGATTTCATCAGCCGCCGCAGCGAGCAGGAGGTCCGGCAGTACGTGCGGCGGATCCTGGAGGAGTGCACACCCGGCGGCGGATACGCCGTCGGCACCGGCAACAGCGTGGCCAACTACATCCCGATCCGCAACTACGTCGCCATGCTCCAGGAAGTGGCTGCCTTCAACCAGGCACGGTAGGGCGGGCCTCGCCCGCCGACAGGCAAAGCCCGCCCTACTTCCAGCATCTTACGTGGAGCACGGAAGGATAATCGGCGCAGCCAGAGGATGGATGAGAGGGGTGGACAACAAATAGGAGCCAGATGCCTCCTTTGACATAATTCACGCACGGGGTATAATATACAATAGTGGAGGCTCGATATGACGTCGGAAGCGCTCGCTGACAGGCTTCACGCCCAGCCGTTCCGGCCGTTCCGCATCCACTTGGCGACCGGGCGACAACTGGACGTCCGCCATCCCGATTTTCTGTCTCGCTCCCCTGGAGGCCGCACGGCGGTGGTCTGGAAATCCGAAGAGTCTTTCGAGGTCATCGATTTGCTCCTCGTCACCAGCCTGGAAATCGTCAACGGAAACAGCCCATAGTTGACCCCAGCGTTGCATACGGCAATGCTGGGTGCCATGCCCACGGCTCGGCGTGGGCATGCGGCACGGCCGCCCTACCTCGCTGACCCGGCTTGGTAGGAAGCCATGGGCATGAGGCCGCGGGGGAATCCCCACGGGCGAGGCCTTTGCGAGGCTCAATATGTCCGATCGACCCGTTGTACTGATCAACTCCAACCGCATGAAACCGGCGATCGCGCCGCTGGCCCTGGACTATGTCGCGGGGAGTCTGCGTCGCGGAGGGTTTGAGGTTCGCCTGATCGATCTGTGCTTTGCGGATGACTCGTCGCAGGCATTGCGGGAGGGTCTGGCCGGTGTCGAGCCGCTGTTGATCGGGGTGACGTTCCGGAACACCGACGACTGCTATTACCCAAGCTGCGCGTTTTTTGTGCCCGAGTTGTCGGAATTGGTGCGGCAGATCCGCTCGCTGACCAGTGCCCCGGTCGCTCTCGGCGGATGTGGCTTTNNCCACACGCTGCCCGGTCTGGTCTGGCGTCAAGCCGACGGCCGGTGCGTGCTCAATCCGCCTCAGCCGCCGGCCGCTCTGGACGTTTCGCCGGACCGCGGCCTGCTGGACAACGCCCGCTACTTTCGCGAAGGCGGCCAGGGCAACGTCGAGACCAAACGAGGCTGTCCGATGTCGTGCATCTACTGTGCCGACCCGGTGGCCAAGGGGCGACTGGTACGCTGCCGGCCGCCCGGCCAGGTGGCCGAGGAAGTCGAGTCGCTGCTCAAGCAAGGCGTCGACGTGCTGCACCTGTGCGACGGAGAGTTCAACATTCCGCACGATCACGCCCTGGCGGTCTGCCGTGAGATGATCCGGCGCGGACTGGGGCAGCGCGTCCGGTGGTATGTCTATTGCAGCCCGCACCCGTTCTCCGATGAGCTGGCAGTGGCCATGAAGCAGGCCGGTTGCGTGGGCGTCAACTTCGGCTGCGACAGCGGTTGCGACCGCATGCTGGCAGCGCTGGGCAGGAGCTATCGGGCAGACGCGATTCGCGATGCGGTGCGTGCCTGCAAGACGGCCGGGATCACGGTGATGGTCGACCTGCTCCTGGGCGGCCCCGGCGAGGACGAGGCGTCGGTGAGAGAGACGATCGAGTTCGCCAGGCAGCTCGATCCCGACCGTTGCGGGGCGGCCACCGGTGTGCGACTCTATCCAGGTACCCCGCTGGCGGACACGATCCGCCGGCAGGGCCCCTTGTCGACCAACCCCAATCTGCGAGGCTGCGTCGAGGACAACGACAGTCTGCTGCGGCCGGTGTTCTACTTCGATCGCCGTCTCGGCGACGACCCCGGCTCGCTGGTCTGCGACATCATCGCCGGCGACGAGCGGTTCTTCCCGCCGCCGCGGATCAGAGATGCGACCAACTACAACTACAATGACAACCGGGTGTTGACCGACGCGATCGGCCGCGGCATGCGCGGGGCTTACTGGGATATTCTGCGTCGGCTGGCTGATGCAAGATGAACCAGAAGAAAGAGGGCGTGCATGATCGGCCGGCGGCCTCCGGTGTGGATGATAGCACGCGGACGGCGGACCACTGCTTGCTCACAGCTCGTCGCCGAAACTGGTTCCCACCGAGCGGGCCGCCGCGATCAACGGGTGATCCAGCGGCACCAGCCGCTGCTGACCGGCCACGCTCTCGATCGGCACGCTGGTGATCCGCCCGCTCTGGCTGACCACGATCTCGTTGAACCTTCCGGCCAGGGCCAGCTCGAGGGCCTTGTGTCCGAAGAGCGTGCCCAGGACGCGGTCGGCCGGAACCGGCGTGCCGCCGCGCTGGACGTGCCCCAGAATGGTTGCCCGGCACTCCAGGCGCGTCGCGGCCTCGATCTGCTTGCAGAGAACATTGCTGATGCCGCCGAGGCGGATGGGGTCGGGGCTGCCGGCGACCACCCGGTCGACCGTCTGCTGGCCTCCAACGGGCTTGGCCCCCTCCGACACCGCGATAATGGTGAATGACTTGCCGCGCTTGCTGCGGTTCATGCAGTAGTCGCAGATCGCGTCGAGGCTGTATGGGATTTCCGGGATGAGAATGACATCCGCCCCGCTGGCCAGTCCGCTGGTCAACGTCAGCCAGCCGGCGTTCCGCCCCATGATCTCGACCAGCATCACGCGATGGTGGCTCGATGCGGTGGTGTGGATGCGGTCGAGAGCCTCGGTGGCGGTGTTCACGGCGGTCAGGAAGCCGAAAGTGATCTCCGTGTGCATCAGGTCGTTGTCGATGGTTTTCGGCACGCCGATACAACGGACACCGTGCTGGATCAAGCCGGCGGCGCCGGACATCGTTCCATCACCCCCGACGCAGACAATCAGATCGAGTCGTCGTTCGGCGATGTGCTCGACGACTCTCTGGGTGACGTCCTCGGTGACCGGTTTGCCCTGCTCGTCGATGCCCACCACGAAACGCGATGGATTGGCGGTGTTCGACGTACCCAGGATGGTGCCGCCTCGCGTCAGGATGTTGGACACGTCGTCCCGCTCCAGGATCCGCATGCGGTTGCGGATCAGGCCGAGGAAACCGTCCTCGATGCCCCAGACCTCCAGGCCGTGCTGATGCATTGCCGCCTTGGCGACCGCCCGGATCACCGCGTTGAGACCGGGGCAGTCTCCGCCGCCGGTCAAGATGCCGATACGTTCAATTCGATGCTCGTCCGTCATGGATGGATTCCTGATTGCTGCAACCGGAAACGGCGCCCGAACAACCGCCGGCCGACCGTGATTCGTTCCGGTTTTGTCTTGCCCGCCATGCGGTGCGTGTCAACCTGACCGGCACGCTGCCAGACTCGCACGGTCATGCATCCTCACCTGAACATGCCCGGTTGTGATCGTCATTGCTAGTCGGCAGCTTCCTCATTCACGTTTTGTTCCAGAATGATCAGGTTGTCTTCCGCGTCGGCGTCGTATCGTATCCCGACGACGTTGTAATTCTGCCGGATGGCCAGATGAAGCATCGGGCGATGCCGGTTGTAGCACTCGAAGCGGATCGTCTGATAATCCTGGTCGCGAGCCCATGCCGTCATGGCCTCCATCATCTGCGAGGCGACGCCGGCGCGTCGGAAGTCCGCCAGGACGCCGATGTACCAGCAGTAGAACGTGTTTTGCTTCAGCTCGTAGCCGAGGGCGAACCCGACTGGACGTTTCTGCACCGTGGCCAGGAGCAAAAGCGGGTTGCGCTGTGTGCCCAGGCGATGCGTGAAGAAGGCGTACTCGCGCCCGGGGCGGAAGATCTCATTGTAGAGCTCGACGATGAGCGGCAGGTCGTTGATCCCCACAGGAACGATTTCGGCGTTGGCCATGGACGATCTCCGCTTGGAATCAAGAGCGCCGCGGGCACCTCTCAACCCGGTTGGGGCAACGGCCCCGAGCCAAAATCAGGTTGTGAAGATGGGGAGGTGCCCGGCCCGGCCGACGCCCGGGCGCCGACCCCCGCGTGGGCCGCATCGAGCAGGTCGGACACGGTGGGCCGGTCCAGGCTCTCGCCCCTCAGCAGCGCGTGCACCTCGGCGGCGTCCAGCGTCTCGTACTTCAGCAGAGCCTGGGCCACCGCCTCCAGCTTCTGGCGATTCTCGGTCAGGAGCCGACGCGTATCGGCGTAAGCCTCGTTGATCACCCGCTGGACTTCCTGATCAATCAGCCGGGCGGTTTCCTCGGAATAGTCTTTGCCTCCGGGCAGGTCGACCCACATCGTCTTGCGGGACGAATCATCACCGTAGTAGATGAATCCCACGCGGTCGCTCATGCCCCACTCGGTGACCATCCGGCGGGCGGTCTCGCTGGCCTGACGAATGTCGGCGGACGCCCCCGTATTGACGTCGTTGCAGGTCATCTCCTCGGCAATGCGCCCGGCGCACAGAATGCGCAACTGGGCGTTGAGCCACTTGGTGCTGTAGTTGGTGCGGTCCTTCTCCGGCAGCGAGAAAGAGGCCCCGCCGTACGGTCCGCGCGGGATGATACTCACCTTGTGCAGCGGGTCGGAGTCGGGCAACAGGCATTGGACCAGGGCGTGGCCGGCTTCATGGTAGGCGGTGGCGATTCGCTCCTTCTCGTCGACCATGCGGCTCTTCTTGGCCCGGCCCCAACGGACCTTGTCACGGGCCTCTTCAAGGTCTTCCATCTCGACGTAGTCCTTGTTGGACATGGTCGCCAGCAAGGCCGCCTCGTTGATGATCGCCGCGAGGTCCGCTCCGCTGAACATCGGCGTGCCGCGAGCCAGCTTGTTCAGGTCCACATCGGGCCCCAGCTTCACCTTCTTGGCATGGACCCGAAGGATCTCCAGCCGGCCCTTGACGTCCGCCAGCGGAACAAAGACCTGTCGGTCAAAACGCCCGGGCCGCACCAGTGCCGGGTCGAGCACGTCCGCCCGGTTGGTCGCCGCGATGACCACCACCTGATCGGAGGTGTCAAACCCGTCCATCTCGACCAGGATGGCGTTGAGAGTCTGTTCCCGCTCATCGTGTCCGCCGCTGCTGAAGCCGGCTCCGCGGCGGCGGCCGACGGCATCGATCTCATCCAGGAAGATGATGCAGGGCGAGTTGTCCTTGGCCTGCTTGAAGAGGTCGCGCACGCGCGAGGCGCCCACGCCGACGAACATCTCCACGAAATCGCTGCCCGANNTGCCATCTCCACGAAATCGCCGCCCGAAATGCTGAAGAAAGGCACGTCGGCTTCTCCGGCGATGGCCTTGGCCAGCAACGTCTTGCCGCAGCCCGGATCGCCGACCAGCAGCACCCCTCGCGGAATGCGGGCCCCGAGCCGCTGAAACTTCTTCGGGTTCTTGAGGAACTCGATGATCTCGGCGCATTCTTCCTTGGCTTCGTCGATCCCGGCGACGTCCGCGAAGGTGATGTTGGTGTGTTCCTTGGTGGTCACGCGATGTCGCGACCGGCCGAAGTTGCCCAGCATTCCCCCCGGTCCTCCGCCGACTCCGCGAAGCTGGCGGAAGACGAAAAACCAGATGAAGGCAATGACCAGCAGCCAGGGCAGCAGGTTGATCAGTATGTTGAACAGGGCCCCGCCGGTACGGTCGATTTCATAACGGACGCCGGATGCCCGCAACTCCGCCCAGAAGGCGTCGTTGAAGGCCGATTCGTGCCAGTTCACCTCAAACTCCAGCGGCTGATCCTTGCCCGGGCTGTTCTTGAGCTTGCCGGTGATCGTGCTGCTGCTGGCCTGGATGACCAGTTGCTGGATGTTGTTGTCCGTCAGCTCCTGCCAGAACTGGTCCGGCGTCAGCTCGCGACGCTGGCCGGCGCTGGACATCAGATAAAACGCGAGGAATACGAAGATGATGATGGAGGCTGCCCATCCGAACAGCCCGCGAGACATGCGCATGGGCGGCCCTGGAGGCCTGGGCCCCTGGCGGTCATCACGGTCGGACGGGTTCTCAGACATCCGTTGCGTCCTTAATTGGCGCATTAACAGGAAAACGCCTTGGCCGGGGCATCTCCGCTGCTACTTCATGTTATTCGGACTACCAACTGTTTTCCATGTCGCCGACGATGTTTCGTGCCAGCCTGCTGACCGCGTCCAGCCTGCCTTCGGCCACCGTCTCGCCGGCCGGTCGCACGTAAGTTACGGTGGTGACAAACCGCGGACGGTCTCGCAGAAGCTTGCCCGTCCTGACATCCTTCCATCGGTAGCGGACGATCAATGTGGCTGCCGTCTCCCGTGGTCGAAGGGCGATCGGGTCCCAGCCGAGGGAAGACTCCCGCCATTCCAGCACTTCCCCCGACAGGATGGTATCGGCTTTTTCGGGTGGGGCGTTCGTGTATGGGGTTGAGACGTTGATTTCCTTTCGCAGCGCCTCGGTCAGCTCGAATTCGATGCCGCGGCGGAACTCCCGCGACTGGAACATCTCGACATACACGGTCTGGATCGTCTGTGGATGCAGCGAGTCATTGCTGTAGCCGCAGCCGCAAGCCAGCAGGCCCGCGGCCAGAAGGGCCAGACGTCCGATATCGACGGCAACAAATCGGTGATGACTGCATGATCGTCGCATCAGCGCTGGGTCTCCTGTTGGCGGGGCCGGTTGCGTGAGGCCTGAGGCTCAGGCATCGCGGGCTCTTCGAGCGGCTCGCCGATTGCCGCCAGACGGTTGCGGGCCTCAAGGGCGGCGGGGGTCTTGGGCCAACGGATGATGATTTCCCGGTAGTAGAACCTCGCAGCCTGGAACTTCTCCGTCTTCTGATAAAACTTGCCGATGTCGAGAGTCTTGTCCGCGCGAGTGGCGGTCATCTGTTCGAGCGTCGTTGACACCTCGTCTCGCTCGGCAGCCGCCGGATACTCCCGCTGGTACTGGTTGTAGCGTTCCTCCGCCTCGATCAGCGGGGCCTCGTCGAACTTGATACCCGCGAAGCGCCCCTGGGCGCAGCGGGCGCTCATCAGGAGGGCTCGGGCGTGCCAGCGGCTGCGTGGATACTCCCGTGCGAAGGTGGCGTACTCCGATTCGGCCAGATCAAGCTCGCCGCGACTGAAGTAGTACTCGGCCTTAGCCATCTGGGCCATCTCGGCCAGCGGGGTATCGGAGTAATTGGCAACCAGGTCGTCCATGATCGCAATACCGCCCTCGCGGTCCTTGAACCACAGCAAGCCGCCCCAGATGCGCTTCCGCTTGCCGGCCATATACTGTTCGGCGACGCGAAACTCCTGCGACAGCGCCGACTCGGCAAACTCTGAGCCCGGATAGTTGTTGAGCAGTTCCTGGTAGGCCTTGTGCGCCTGCCGGTACAGACCTCGCTCGAGATACGCAGTGCCATAAAGGTACAGTGCCTCAGGGTATCGCGGGGCATCATCGCCGTATTGCTTTATCCAGTCCTTGATGATCTTGCAGACCGTCTTGTACTCGCCCCGGGCCAGCCACTGGCGAGCGATGTCCAAGTCGCCGTCCTCGGTGCCGGGGACGGGCTCGACGCCGTGTTCCCACTCGCCGGTCTTTTCGTTGAAAACAAGGTGCTCGGCGTGCCGTTTTGGCGGAACGGGCACTTCGCTGGCCGTTGATTCCAACGGCCAAGCGGCTGCGACAGCCAGAGCCAGCAGACAAGCACTGCAACGGGCAAAGAGACCGAGCTTCGGACGGGTATGACTCATGGCCAGGGTTCCATGTGGCTCTGGTTTCACGTGGGCCGCGCGGAACACCCCGCCCGCCCGGCCTGACGCCTCTCAAGAGTCACCGATTATAAGAGGCCGCTGCCACCCTGGCAATTCTGCTGCAACCGGGGCGGCTGGCCGGGAGATTCGCTGTGACAAGCAGTTACGGCTTGGCCTCGATCCCCGGTACACGGAGCCGAATCATCAGGGACATGCCAGCGATTCCCTGCGCGAAG
>MTKZ01002888.1_pt1 | contig 11454 bp, 12 predicted proteins | sample 1042781 | NCBI WGS metagenome assembly MTKZ01 (sample SAMN06212207, study PRJNA360539) | anaerobic digester metagenome | biome: Wastewater treatment plant; material: sludge; isolation source: anaerobic digester fed with sludge from wastewater treatment plant | place: Denmark: WWTP Viborg ...
TCGGCGCGCTGGGTGAGGTAGGCCACGCCCTGCACGTTGAACACGCGGCCCCGGTCGATGCCCGCGGGCGCCGACCATACGTAGGCTTTCTGGTCGTTCCGGGCGTAGCAGCCCGCAACCGCGCCCGACGGCGGCACGAGCTTTTCGTGGCCGCTGACCGGGTCCTGAATGCGCAGCCACGGCCAGTACACCGCGCCGTAGGACGAGTTGAACGCCTCGTGACTGTATCCGCCCTGGCCGCGCCGGAAATCCAGCGCCTCCTGGGGCGTGAGGCCCATGGGCGTGTCCAGGATGCAGAACACGTCCTTGCGCAGTTCGGCGTAGGTGATCGCGGCGTTCAGGACCGCGCCCGTGGTCACGCCGGGGATGCAGAGGAGGTTCAGGTCGAACACGTCCTCGAAAGCGCTGAATCCCGTGTGTTGGGAATGATCGCCGATATAGTCCTCGTCGGCAAGGCCTGTGAGGCCGTCGTCGCCGCCCGCGAGCGCGAACTGCCCCACGGCGGGCCGGTGCTGCGCCGTGACGGTTCCCGTGGTCTTGTCCTCGACCGTGATGTATTCCGAATCGCCGTTCACGACGAGTTCGACGTAGTTCGCCGCGGTCGGCGACATGGACAGGTCCTTGAAGACCTCGACGATTTCATTCCTGTGCCGAACGATGAGGTTGAATTCCGTGTCCGGCGAACGGGAGCCGTTCTCCAGTTGGACCGCGATGCGGTCGCCCCACACGCCCTCGTCCACGGCCCGGATCGACAGCGCGTCCTGCGGGTCCAATCCGCCCGAAAGGTGCGCCGCCGCGGCAGGCGTCACCACGCCGGTGTCTGTCCCGGCGACCGTAACCAGGGCGGCAGCTTCGGACTTCGCCGTGACGGCGGCCACGACCTGAGCGACGGTAGAAGTCGCGTTGCCCTCGTTGTCCGTGGCGAGGTTCACGGTAATCGATTCGCCCGTCACTTCGACCGACAAGGGGGTGTCGTTGCCGGAGGCAAAAAGAGCGATGGTGATGTCGTTGCCCACCGCGCCTGCCGCCACGGCCTGCCAGAGGATGCGGTCCGTGCCGGATGCGCCCGTCGCGAGCGATGCCTTGACGGCGTTTCGGTTCTTGAGCGTGACGGCGCTGCGCAAGGCGCTGAGCGTGGTCTTGTCCAACGGGTCGGTGTAGTGGGCGGTGCGGTTCACCCAGAGCTGCGCGCCGCCGTTGTCGAAGAAGGCGCGCGCGGCATAGGCGAGGTAGCCCGACTGGACATATCCGCCGAAACGCCGGACGAACTGTTCCCAACTGGTCACGAGCGTCGGCTTGTTGATCGGGCCGCGTTCCGCGACGCCGAGCATGCCGCACGCGGACGTGGACAACTGTTTGACGTAGTAGCTGAAATCCGTTTCGCGGATGCTCACGCCGGGGGAAAGATAGGTGGGCATGGGTCAGCTCCTTTTCCTGCGCGCGACGCGCGCGGTGTCCGGGGTGGTGGGCGCCTGACCGGAATCGAATCCGAGACGGCTGCGGACGGCGCTTTCCAACGCCGGGTCGGTCGGGACGCCGGGGGACTGCCGCGTGTCGGTAACAGCGGTCTCGTCCACAGGGGTCAGGCTTACGGCGCCGCGCCGGGCTGCGGCCTGCATTTCCGCGGACACATCGTCGCCGGGCAGACGCAGGACTTGACGCGGTCCCAGGTGCAGTCCGCGCCCGCTTCGCGTGTGCAGCGACAGCGGTTGGAACAGCAGGTTCTTCACTTCAATCATGGGGGTCTTCTCCTCTCTATGGCTGCGGACCGAAGACGGCATCTTCGGCGACGCCGTCCCGGAACTCGAAAATCCGCGTGTCGATGAGCTTCCCCTCACGCACGGCGTCGCCATATACCGGCGCCTCCTCGATACGGCACCGCCCCGATGCCTGCCGCAGGTTGGACAGGTTCACGCGGCGCCCCGCGCCCAGGGGGACAAGCAGGGTGAGGTTGAGCGCGCCCCGGTCGCCGATAGATACCGTGGGGTGCGCCTGAAAGAACCGAACCGCCTTTTCCTGCATGTCGATGATCGATGGGGCGTCACCCGCTGTGGCGATGAGGTCGAAGTCCAGGTGATACAGCCGGGGATGGGCCGTTTCCTTGAAGGTCATGGCGTCCCGGTCATCGAGAAGGAGAGGGGCTGGACAGCGGCGGGCGGCGTCTTCGATTGGCGTAGGGCCTTGCAGGACAAGACTCGGAACCCTGGGCACCTCGAACACATCGTCCGGGGGGACGAGAACGGCATTGGGGGCAATCTCCGCCTTGACCAGGCGGATGAAGGTCTCGACCACTTCGCGCAACAGTGTCATACGTTCGTCTCCGGTAAACCTCGTTCAGAGGTTACTTACCGGAAAGACACATCAAGGGCGGGGAAAACGAGCCGGTCAGGAGGATATGTCATGCCGATTGGGAGAGCGATTCGAGGGCGTCGGCGAACTCCGTGATGCGTTCGCGGAGGGCGAGGCGCTCCATCCATGGCTGGGGAATGCCGGACTCGCCGTAGAATGCGCCCGCGATCTGGCCATAGATGGCAGCCGTGGTATCCGCATCGTCGCCGAGGTTTGCGGCCAGCAGGCAGCCGTCACGGAAGGAGACGCTCTTATGTAACGCCCAGAGCGCCGCTTCGAGGGAGCGGACGACGTGCCCCGATCCCCGTATCTCGGGCGGTTCTTTCTTGCGGAATGAACCCCTCGCCACAGCGTCGATGTCGTCGTCCAAAGGATGATCCCGCCAGTATTCGGGGATGGGACAATACCGGTCGGAGAGCAGTTCTTCCTTGGCAACACCATTCAACGCGCCGACCAACAGACCGGCGTAATAGCGGCAGGCATCGATGGCTGCAGGCGCGCCGTGCGTCGTGCGTGAACTGTCCCGGGAGTTCTCGATAGCCACTCGCGGATCCCGGCGGAAGCACATCGGGACAGGCGCGAGCCGCATGAGCGAACCGTTACCCGCGCCCCACAGGTCGGTCGAACCGCACCACGATTCCCGTGTCCGCTCGAACCGGTGCAACGCCTCGCGGGTCGTGTTGCCGATATCGAAGCAGCGCCCCGTGCTGCTCAGATGCCCCTCGCGATACCAGCGAACGTATCTTTCCAACTGGTCCACGGGATCGAAGCATTGGCGTTGGATGAGGCTCTCCGCCAGACATAACGCCATCGATGTGTCGTCCGTCCACTGGCCCGGCGCGAGACCGAAAGGCCCGCCGCCGACCATATCCGCGATGGGTTCAAAGCTGCCCGGCGTTTTGAACTCGAGCGTCGTGCCGACGGCATCGCCCACGGCGAGTCCCATCAGGCATCCGCGATACCTGTCTCCAAGGTCCATCAGACTCCAGCGTCCCTCTTTCTGAACACAGTGTCCATGAAGCGGACCGGGAAGTCCAATTGGAGACGATACACCCGGACCTGTACAAGACCCCGCTCCATCGCGCCGAGCCTCTCCATTGCCCCTTTGGAAAGGTCGATGACACGACCAGGCGCGTATGGCCCCCGGTCGTTCAGACGACAGAAGACGCTCCGTCCGTCTTCCGACACCACGAGATGGAGCGTGCCAAAGGCGCCCTCGCGCATGGCGCAGGTGAAGGCGTTCTCGTCGAAGGGTTCTCCGGACGCGGTGACCATTCCGCTTTGTCGCGTGTAATACGACGCCGTGCCTTCGGTCACCAGCACAGGCGAATCCAGAAGCCAGATGCAGCACGCCGTGAGCACAAGGGCAAGCATGGCGTATCTCCGCTACGCGCCGTCGAGGGCTGCGCGGATGGCTCTGCGATAGTTGTCCGCGACTTGGTCGCGGTACTTCTCCATCGTGGGATGCAGGAAAGGGCGCGGCGGGATGACGATGGTTGCGCCGTTCGGCATGGTGATGGTCGCGCCGTATTCCATGATGGCGCCGATGTTCACCATGTCCTCGCCGTCCTTGTTGACCGTCCCGCGCAGGAGTCCCACGAACGCATGATCGGCCAGAATCCGTTGGGTGATGGAATTGAGCAGGAAGCCCGTATCGATGAGGGCCTTGCTCGAACCTTTGCGTTCGATGGTGCTCTCGGCCAGTGGCGGGAACGGCACGCCGCCCGGCGCCTGCGCGACGATGCCCCGCTTGATTTCCCTGACCAGCAGCAGGGCGTTCTGTATGGTGGCCCGACGGATGGCCTTGGCCAAACGCGCGCCGGGGTTGTTCTCCAGCCGCAGCTTGACCTTGTCCCAGTCTCCGAACCGCTTAACCGGCATGATGTTTCACCAATTTGGTCACCTTGTGCGTGATCACGCCGAACAGGCGTTCTTCTTTCACCGTCTGCACGCGATACGTTTCCGCGCCCACCTGGATGCGGTCTTCCGGCCGCACGTCCGCGTCCGGCAATACACAAGCCGTGGCATCAATCTTCTGTGCAAGGTCTTCCGCCGGCGTCGGAACAAACTCCAGGGGGAATGGATTGCCGACCGGCACATACGGCACATCGTCCGTGCCATACAACCGTTCGCCGTCCGAAGTCCGCAGCAGGACTGCCATCTGACCGGACGCGAGAATCAAATCCCGCACATCCACGCCCGCTTCGGCTTTCTCATTCGGACTCAATAGGGCCACAGGTGCGGGTCCTCCAATGGTTCGAGGTCGATGCCCTGCTCGTAGAGGACGGGCCGGAATTCAGGAGAAATTATGTAGCCGTCGTCGTCATGCACGCCGGGAGTCATTTGCGCGACGCGCTGCCGGTACTGGAGCGTGAGCGATTCTTCCAGTTCCGCCCACTGCTTGGGCTGGCCGGTCTTGTTGACGCTCTTGTCCCCGCTGGAGAAAGAGAACGCATTCGCCGTCGCCGCGCGCATGATCTGGCAGGCATTGATTTGCCCCAGGAGCAGGAGCAGTTCCCGTGTCTCGCCTTCCGGCTCCGGCGTGATCTCTCCGCCCGTCACCGCGAGCGTGATGCGCAAGTCCCGTCCCAGACGGAGCGCCGCCTTCAAGAGACACCGCGCCAGGACCTCGTCGGCGAAGAGGGTCTTCTCCGGGTCGGCGAGGTCCTGGCGCAGCGTGGATACAAAGTCCGCCAGCGGCATGGGATCACCCCGTGTTGGAACCGAGTTCCTGCAGACGCGCGTTGATGGCCGCGACCACGCTCCGGCGTTTCTCCGCCGCGAGCCACGGCTTGAGCCGTTCCACGTCCGTTTCCGCCTGCACGCGCGCCACGGCGTCGGGTGCCTGCAGGGCGGCGAGGCTCTCCGGCGCATTGGCCTCTGGCGGACCAACGGCGGGGGCTTCATCGTGCACCACGACAAGGTGGCCCGAGGTCACGGCGCGCTGCATTTGGGGGCTGAGCGAGGCGGCTCCGGCCACCTCGCCTGGCTTGAGTTCCAGTCCGGCATCCGTGATGAGCAGCATGCCGGCGCGTACGTTCTTCACTTGAACCATGTGCGGCGGCCTCCCTTATCCGAGAATCCGGATCTTGACCAGGATTTCCGGACGGGTGACGCCCTGGCCCAGTTCCATCCACACGAGCCAGCCGGTCTTGAACTGCGTCTTGACCTCGATGGACTCCGTGGTGAGCGTCTCGCGGATGGGCATCTTGCCAACCTCGGCGTCCGGCACGAGGATGATCTCGTCCATCGCCGCCGCGGCGGTCAACAGGATGCCGCCCGTGCCGTAATTCTTGATGAGGCCCTTGGCGCGCAGTTCGGCCTTGGTCTCCGGGTCGAGGTTCCACGACCGCATGTCGTTGAACCGCCGCCCGCGCATGACGATGTACTTCACGGACATCTCCAGGTCCTCGATGATCGAGATAGCCTGGTTGAGGGCCGTGTCCGTCAACGCCGTACCGGTGACCTCGACGACGTTCGCGGCGGGCACCGCTGCGGACAGGACGGTCAGGGTCCGGCTGTCTATCTTCTTGCGGATATCGTTGGCCGCGCTGGTCTGAATGTCCATGAGCGTGCCGATGTTCCCATGCTTCAGCACGGACACGTCCACCATCGGATTCGCATGGATGCGGTGCGTCGGGAACTCGACCTCGTCTTTGTTCACCTCGCCCGAACGCGCGTCGCCTTCGGTGCTGATCCAGTGCGCCGTGACCTCCTTCCGCTTCTGGTAGATGGGCCGCTCGCCCTTGGGCAAGGTATGCTTGGTCAGCAGGAGCGAGGAGATTTCCTTGCGGTCGATCTCCTGTTCGATGGGCGCGGCGATGGCGGCCGCCAGCGCGCGCATGCCGTCGGGAGACTCCATCGCCTGACTCATCAGGCGCGCCATGGTCTCCATGTACTCCTGGCTGTGGATGTTGATGTTGTTGGTCTTCATGGGTCGGTGTTCTCCTTCCTTACACGAGCAGGCGGAACTTGAGCGTGCCGCCGGACACGGAGATCGCCTGCGCGACCACCACATCGCCCTCGCCGACGCCCGCCGTGAGTTTGCCGTTTGCGGACGCCTTCAGGAGGTCGCCCGCCTGAATGGTCCCCTCGAACACATCGGTTTCATAGACGCCGCCCATGCAATAGATGCCGGGCATCTCGCCGCTCTTGTATCCCTTGATAAGGATGCCGAAGGACGGCGTGGCGGGGTCGGTGTTCACCGCGAACAGGTCGTTGCCGGCGATCTTGACCAACTGGCCGAGTTCGCCGTCGCCCTGAAGGTAGCCGTCGCCATAGGCGAGGCCCCGGTGCGCTGCATTGATGAAAGCCATGGTGCTGATTCCTTCCTATGGGTCAGGCCGACTGGGCCAGGGTTCCGGTTTCCGAGGCGACCCGCGTGCGGTACGCGGCCATCATGCCGTCGCGCAGCTGGTCCTCGAGTGAGGTCTTCTTGTCGTCGACATCGAGCGGGCGGACGCCGGCATCGGTACGCAGGGGCGGGCTGTCCTTTGGACAGGGCCGGGAAGCCTGGGCAGATTCCTGTGCTGGCGCGCCTTCGCCCGCCTTCGCCGCGCCGCCGTCCCTGCCCGCATCGGTGGACGGCTTCGCGCCCGCCATGCGCTCGTAGGCGGTCTCCGTCGCGGCGAATGCATCGTCAGAAAGACTAGCCAGACGGAACAGCTCCTGTTCGCGCTCGTCGTCGGAGGCAAAGGTCAGGCCCTGTTTCTCCATCTTGCGCAGAAGTTTCTGCGCCCGCGCGCGGTTGGCCGCAGCCTTCTTGTCCGCTTCGAGGTCCTGGATTTGTTTCTGGAGATCGCTCACCTGTTGTTTCAGGTCTTTGTTCTCTTTCTCCAGTTCCTTGACGCGCGCCTTCAACGCGGCGGGATCTTCGGGGACGGGCGTGTTCCCTCCGCCACCGCCGCCACCGCCGGTGTCGTCTTTCTTCTTCGCGCCCTCAGTCTCTTCCTTGGACATCTTGTCCTTGTCTTTCTCGTCCATCGCTGGCTCTCCTTTCGTGGTTTCTTCACATGGGCACTGGTGCGACGCCACTTGCAGAATCCGTGCGTTCTCGTCCGCACCCTTGCGGTCGAGCAGCCCGACTCCCGTGAATGTCACGCCGTGCAGGATTTCGTAGACTGGTTTCCCCTGGACTTCGCCGCCCTTGTACTTGCGCAGGTGGACGCAGTAGTCGTTCTTCGACGCAACGCGTTTGCCGCAGATCGAGCACTCGCCCTCTTCGTAGTCGCATTCCATCGAGACGTGGGTGATCACGCCGCGTTTCATGAGTTTGTATGCGAGTTGGGCGTTGGCGCTGTCTCGCGTGTACAACTCGCCCGCGCACTCGATACGCTGGCTCTGTGCGTCCTCGATGTAGTCCGCTCCAGCGATGCCGCCGACGATGTCCGTGAAGTCCTGGGAGTGTTTGAGGTCGATCTTCTTATTGACCGCCGTCATGTACCGGGTGGCGAGTTCCTCGGCGAGGAAATGGTCGCCGTTCCGGTTCGTACCGGCACGGCACAACACAAAGGTGAACTGAGGATCGCCTGCGGGGCCGGGAGCCACATCGAGTGCTTCTGCCGACGGGAACACGATCTCAATGGGTGCAGACGTGTGCATCGCCGCCGCGCACAGGCCGTCAGGCAACGCCGAACCGGTCTGGTGTTTCTTGACCCACTCCTTGGCCTTGTCCAGCGTCCAACCGTCAGGGTTCTCTTCGGATTTCTTTGCGAACCGGTACGCCTGCAACACCATCGTGTCCGAGTCCGCGCCTTTGAGTTTGCCGACGATGATGGACACGCCGTCCTTGAGTTGTTTGGTGCGGAACGATTCCGGCACGAAGTCCTTGGGATCGCGAACGCGATAGCGGATTTCGTCTTCCGTTTCGTCCCAGACCCCATGCGCACGCAGGTCCGCCGCCTGTTTCATGGCTTTGGCTTTGCGGCAGATGAACAACCGTTCGAGCGCGTTGGAGTTCTCTCCGTGGCGCGAGGTGATCGAGTAATGGTGTTGGTGCGACCGCATACTGGATTCCCGGCCCTGGGCGGCGATGAGATCTTTCATCTCGCCCTCGTTGGGGTAGGCGTGGTCGCGGTACGAGATGAGCCAGTGCTGGATATGCGTTGCGTTGCCGAGGAAGGTCTCGAAGAACCCTTTGGCGTTGGCTTTCGTGACGGTCTCGTGATCGGTTTCGTAGAACTTGACCTTCGAATCCTCGTTGATCTGCAGGCCGTCCCAGTAGGTCATCAGGCCTTCGACGAAGTGGTACGAGCGTTCGTAGTTCGTCGTGCTGAATTCCGTGGCATAGGGCGGATCGAAATACGCCAGGTCCACCTCGGCCTTTGGCAGCAGCGCATTTACGTCTTCGTTGTATGCTTTGCAGGGTTGGCCGTTGTCGAAGACAAGGGCGTTGATCCGCGCGATGTTCGCTTTGAAGCGCTCGATGAACTCCTCGGGAGTGTCCTCCCGCTTGCCATAGGACGTGGACGACGAGAAGTGGCCGAACCCGCCCTTGCCGGACATGCAGGTCTTGCCCAACGCGAAAAGCGCAATGTCCTTCTTGTATCCCTTGAACAGATTACAGTTCGCGCGAAGGTTATCGATGATGCCGTGGACGCCCTGCGCGAAGAAGATGCCTTTGAACTTGTCCCGAACAAACGTGCCAGCCTTCGGGTTTTGAGCGAGAAGCTTTTCCAGGTCGGCTTCAGAGATGCGCGTGTCCGAATTCTCTACAATCGCTCGCGCCGCGTGATAAGAGTAGCGGAGCCGGTCGTTGGCCAGTACTTGTAACCCCTTGGTCTTGTACATATAGGCCACGACCGCGGACCCGGTAAAGACGTCCAATACGGACGCCACATCCTCTGGCGTGTGCTTCCAGATCCAGTCCACCAGCTTTTGTTTGGAGCCGATGTAGTTCGTGACGTACTTGGGGCGCTGGTCGGGCGGGAGTTCCTCGGTGACGAGTTCGACGCCCTGCGCCGCGAGCGATTCCAGATGCAGCCCGAGCGCGGCGTCCGTTTCCAGAAGGAAACCCAGCCGGTCAAGGTCGGTANNGTCAAGGTCGGTAGCGAACAATTCCATGCGTCCTCCGGCAGGCGACCACCACCTGTCTGGAGGTTACTTACCGGATTCGGTTTGAGGAGCGCGCATCCGGTCGAAAAACCGCTCCCAAAACGCGCGAAAGAAAAACTTGACATTTGCGGATCGGCCAGGAGTAGAATGACTCATTCATCGAGAAGTAGTACCGCTGTGCTACGGATTTTGGAGCGCCGGGGGAGTCGCCGAATGAGTAAGCGACTACGATGCGCCCGACGCCACACGCCGAACACAACCGCGAAAGTTGAATCGCGCGCAGACTTTCAAACCCACGGGGTGAATGATGAAGGAAGAATGACAAAGGCTGAATGCGGCCAGTCTTGATTTGTCCTTTGTCCTTTTGAGTTTGTCCTTCCTTCTCATTCCGCAATCCGCAATCGCCAATCCGCAATCCCTTTCGAGGGAGCGGGGAATGACATTGCGTATCCGCAAATCCAAAATGTGTATCTACAACGTCGAATTGTTGATCTGCAATTCGATTCCCGGGTGCGAAGATCGGGTTTGCGTGTCTGCAAATCGAAGATGCGTGTTTACAACTTCGATTTGCATGTCTGCAATGTCACGTTGTAAGTCTGCAAATCGGAGTTGTGCGGCGGGGAGCCGCGTTGTAAGTCCTTGTTTTACAGTACTTTGTGCGTTTCTAGCCGAAAACGGCCCGAAACGGGTTGATAGCGGAAGGAGATTGATGCCATGCCGAATTTTCCAAGGCGGGAACCGGATGTTGTCGCGCTGGCGGACGCCATGATCGCCGGATATCAGCAGAATCCGGCGGTGTTTCCTCATGCGGACCTGGTTGCGCTCCAAGGGGAGCGCGCGACGTACCAGACGGCCAAGAATGCGCAACTCGACGCGGACGCCAAGGCGCAATTGGCCACGGAAGCCAAAGACGGCGTATTGACAACGCTGGAAGACCTCATGAAGGTCCAGCTTCGCCAATCCGAAGTGGATGTCGCGAGCGATCAGGAGAAGTTGGGTTTGATCGGCTGGGGTCCGAAAGCGCCCGCTCAACCCAGCAACCCGCCCGGTCAACCGCGTAACCTCGACCCCGTTATCCAGGGGCCGGGCACGCTCTTCCTCGATTGGAAATCGCCCGCGCCGGGGCCGGGTGGCCGCGTTCGCACATATCTCATCGAACGCCGCGAGCAAGTCTCCGGCGGCGCGTTCAACGAGTGGCATCAAGTTGGCGTGGCCCTTGACAGCGAATTGACGCTGACCGATCAGCCTCGTAACGTCCAGTTGGAATACCGAATCATCGCCGTGAACAACGGCGGCAACAGCGTGCCGAGCAACACGGCGGCGGTCGTACTCTAACGGGGGAACTGGGGATGGCGCAGTTTCCGAGCCAGGAGTTGGACATTCTCGCGTTGGCGAACGCGATGATCGCCGGGTATCAAGAAAATCCCGGCGACTTCCCGCACGCCAACCTTCCGGCCCTGCAAACCGCCACCGATGATTTCCGCAACGGTCTGCTTGTCGTCATCTGTTTCCGCGCGATGGCGAAGATCAAGACCGAAGAGAAAGATACCGCGCTCGATGCCCTGACCGAGAATATGATCGCGCAATTGAAGCAGTCCGAAGTAGACACAGCCAACGACCCCGGCAAACTCGAACTGATCGGTTGGGGGAAGAAGGCCCCGGCGCAACCCACGAATCCGCCGAACCAGCCGCGCGCTCTCGAAGCGATCATGCAAGGCCCCGGCACGATTTACCTGGATTGGAAATCCCCCATCATTGGCGGCAAGGGCGGCCCCGTCCGAACCTACGTCATTTATCGCCGCAATGGGCCGCAAGGCGGCGGTGCATTCGGCAATTGGGAACAAAACGGCATGGCGCTCGAAACGCACGCGCTCTTGACGAATCAACCACAGCGCTGCGAAATCGAGTACCGCATTATCGGCGTCAATAGAGCCTGTCCAACAAACCTCCCGAATGGCGATTGGTATAACTTCTTAAATATTTATCGATCTACCTGTTGCCTCACGGAAAAATCTACTCGAAACGGTATTCGTTGCCTCACGGAAAAATCTA
>MTKZ01012888.1_pt2 | contig 11454 bp, 10 predicted proteins | sample 1042781 | NCBI WGS metagenome assembly MTKZ01 (sample SAMN06212207, study PRJNA360539) | anaerobic digester metagenome | biome: Wastewater treatment plant; material: sludge; isolation source: anaerobic digester fed with sludge from wastewater treatment plant | place: Denmark: WWTP Viborg ...
ACTGTAATCAGACCAAGGGAGGGGGAGCAGTCTATAACAATGAAATCATAATCTTCCCTGATGGGTTCTAATAAATTTTTAAGCACCATTTCCCGGCTAGGATAATTTATCATTTCTATTTCCGCACCTACTAAATCAATATGTGAGGGGATGAGGTCAAGATTAGGTATCTCGGTTTTCAATATCACATCTTTTGCTTTTGCCTGGTTTACCATGCAGTCATAAAGACTTTGGGTGATATTGTGCAAATCAAAACCAACGCCGGTAGTGCTATTGGCTTGCGGGTCGCCATCAACCAGCAGCGTTTTGTATTCCAGCACAGCAAAGCTTGCCGCCAGGTTGATAGCGGTAGTTGTTTTTCCAACTCCACCTTTTTGATTTGCTACACCGATTATTCTTGCCATTTTGCCGAAAACTCCTTGAAAGTGATTGAATGTTTGTAGTAAAATTGCCGCCTGGAACCAACAACACAAAATTAAGTTTTGCCCATTTTACAGGCGATTCCGGCAAAAATAAGTGTTCAGCAAAACAATAACCATACTATTTACTCTCTTAAATTTGGCACTTATGCGTAACTCTCCCTTCTGGTGGATATTGATAGGCTTTATGTTATTGCTCGATATCTACTTTTTCCAGGCATTGAAAGCTGTTTCGGGTTCGGCCTCTGCCCGGACAAAGACTATTCTTTATACCAGCTATTGGGTTTTGTCCATTGCCGCAATTGTAATTTTATTGCTGCTTCCTTATTTGCAGGTAGAAAAGCAGACCCGGTTTGCCCGAACGACCATTTTTGCACTGATTGCAGGATTATTTTTTTCAAAGCTGATTGCTTCTTTCTTTTTTTTGATTGATGATGTTCGTCGTGGTGTGCAATGGGTGGCGGGTAAAATATTTACACCGAAATCAAATGGAGAAAATTTGGCATCACCTGATACTATTTCCCGGTCAGCATTTCTTAGTTGGGCAGGTATGATTATGGGCGGAGGCCTTTTTGGAACATTGATCTATGGATTTGGTAATAAATACCGCTACCAGGTTAAAAGAGTAAAGCTCACTTATAGCAACTTGCCATCAGCATTCAAAGGGATAAAAATTGTTCACATCTCAGATATACATTCAGGTAGTTTTAATAACAAGGAAGCTGTGATGAAAGGGGTGTATAAAATTATAAAGGAACAGCCTGACCTGATTCTTTTTACCGGCGACCTTGTGAATAACATGGCCAGTGAGATGACTGACTATATGGATGTATTTGATAAATTGACTGCACCGCTTGGGGTTTATTCCACGTTAGGTAATCATGATTATGGAGACTATGTGAAGTGGGAAAGTGATGAACTTAAAACGGCGAACCTGGAAGAATTGAAAAAGGTACATGCAAAATTAGGCTGGCGATTACTGAACGATGAGCATGTGGCCATTGAGAAAGAGGGTCAGCAAATAGCTTTGCTCGGAGTACAAAATATCAGTGGGCGCAGGGGTTTTCATAGCTATGGAAACCTTGAAAAAGCAAGTGCCGGTGCATCTTCTTTTCCGTTTAAAATATTAATGAGCCACGACCCATCTCATTGGAAAGCCGGAGTGGTGCAAAAATATCCTGATATTGACCTTACCCTTTCGGGCCACACTCATGGTATGCAGTTTGGAGTAGAAATACCGGGTTTAAAATGGAGCCCGGTTCAATATCTTTATAAAGAGTGGGCCGGTTTATATGAAAAGGACAACCAAAAATTATATGTAAACCGGGGTTTTGGCTTTCTGGGTTATCCGGGCCGGGTCGGAATTTTGCCGGAAATCACAGTTATAGGGCTTACTTAAGTGATTTTACTGCCAGGTTTGTTCAATATTTAGCACATATATTTCTTCTAATTTTGCTTCCAGAGGGTATTAAACTTTTTTTTCATCTCTCAGTCCTAAGGCCGCTTCCCGATAAGCTATCGGGCTGAACTCTGGAGTACAACTGCCCGATGCTGAAAAAATGGTCCATACTACCGGCCTTCGTAATGCTGTTTACCTCTGCTTTTTCGCAGAACAACTCAGCAGATACTGCTATCACTCCTATAAAGGACATACCCGTATTAGACACAACCCTGAATTACGATGAATTATTCCAGGACTTTGATGCCTTTATGGATTCAATTTTGTCTCCTCATAGTTACTTGCTTGCCAGTTTATCGATGAGTAAAGGGTATTATAATTTCGAAAGAAAAAACAGTTATTTAATTGAGACTTCTAAAAAATTAACTTACTCACCTACGTTGGGTTTTTATCACAAAGGAGGGTTAGGTATAACCGGTACAGGTTATATTGTTGATGATGGGGTTAACCTGAACTTTTACCAGGGAGCTATTACACCATCGTATGATTATTTGAACAATAAAAGTTTAGCGACAGGTATTTCCTATACAAAATTTTTTACCAAAGATTCATTGCCCTTCTATACTACGCCACTGCAAAATGAGTTGTATGCATATTTTACTTATCGTAAATGGTGGATAAGGCCAACGATTGCCATGAGTTATGGGTGGGGAAGCCGGACGGATTTTATGCAACGGGAGGAATTGATACAAGACTTGCGGTTACGCAGGAGAGGGTTCACCTATATCAATACAGAAGAAAAAATAAGCGATTTTTCTATTATGGCGACCCTTCGTCATGATTTTTATTGGTTGGATGTTCTCACTTTTAAAGATCATATTCGTTTTACTCCGCAAATATCTTTTACTAGCGGTACACAAAAATTTGGCTTTAACCAATCCTCTAATACCTATGCTACTGTTATCCGGAATAACTCCAATGTGTTGTACAGCACCGAGAATGTTTACCTGGATGATGAGCTGAGATTCCAGCCACTATCATTGACAATGTTTCTCCGCGGCGAATATTCAATTGGTAAATTTTTTATCCAGCCGCAGTTTACGATGGATTATTATTTCCCGGCCACCAGCAATAATTTCAACAGCATTTTTTCCATCAACATAGGCTGCATGTTCTGATTTTTGAAAATCTTCACATTCTTACTGCAATAGAAATGTTACATAAAGTGTTTTAGGAATTACCAATTGTAGTTAAGGAAATTTAACAGGCTAAATAGGTGACTGGCATTATACTTGAAATTTTCTATAGTCATTTTTTTAGTACCTCAAAACAAATAAATCACTAAACATGAAAGCAAAACTTCTAACACTTGCTGTAGCTGTGTTATTGTCAACGGCCGTTATGGCCCAGTTTCATATCGGCGCAAAAGGCGGCGCCAATGTTACCAAAGTAGATGGAAAATCATTTAAAGATGAATTCAGGTATGGTTACCATATTGGTGGCTTTATGGAGATACGGGCAGGGAAAAAACTTGTTATACAACCGGAGGTGCTCTTCAACCAGTATTCAACAAGCCTGGACAGTAATTTTAAAAATATTTACCAGGGAGTTATAAATGCATCTGCACAAACCAAAGTAAAACTCAATTATCTCTCTATCCCCATTTTACTTAACTACAAATTGATTGGTAGTTTCCTTTCTCTTCAGGCCGGGCCTCAGTTTAGTGTGCTCATGAACAATGACAGAACATTATTACAAAATGGTGGAGAAGCCTTTAAAAACGGTGAATTTTCTATGCTTGGCGGGGTGCAGTTAAAAATCGCCGCTCTACGCATTAATGGCCGCTATGCAGTTGGCCTAAATAATATTAATGATATCGATAACCAGGACAAGTGGAAAAGTCAGGGATTTCAAGTATCCGTTGGATTAGCCTTATAAAGTCGTAGTCCTCATGAATAAGGTCTTCCGGTTTTCCGGGAGACTTTTTTTTGCCTCTAACTGCTACTTTTCACCTACATAGTTTGTCAGTTTTTAATTGGCGGGCATGAATCTTGGCAATACTGATTTCCCGTTATACTTTTAACGCCCCGGCTCACATGAAGTGAAAAGGTGACAGAATGTCTAAAGAAGATTATGGATATGAACATTGAGAATTTTTTGCTGCGTTCGGAAGATGAAATGGATTTTCTACCGATTATACCCCTGAATGAAAGTGACCAGGAAGACTTGAATGGGGTTGAAATTCCCGCTGAGATAGCTTTATTGCCTTTACGAAATACGGTCCTTTTCCCCGGTGTGGTTCTGCCGATTACAGTGGGCAGGGATAAGAGTATTAAGGCTGTTAATGATGCTTATAAAGGTGACAAACTGATAGGTGTAGTGGCTCAAAAAGACAGTAATGTGGAAGACCCGGAAGTGAAAGACCTGGAGGCCATCGGTACTGTTGCCAAAATAGTTAAGCTGATAAAAATGCCCGATGGTGGCACTACCATCATCATCCAGGGGAAAAGTCGCTTTTTAATAGAGTCGATTTTTGAGGAAGATCCTTATTTCAGGTTAAAAATCAAAAAACTGGATGAAGAAGAGTCGCCTAAGGATGAAGATTTCAATGCTTATGTTGCTAACATCAAAGACCTGGCGGCAGATATTGTTCAGCTTTCACCCAATATTCCTACGGAAGCTTCTATTATTCTCCGCAATATTGAAAACCCTGCTTTTCTTATCCATTTTGTATCGAGCAATCTGAATACAGATATTAAAGACAAGCAAAGATTATTAGAACTAAACCAGATTCGGCAACGGGCAGATCTTTTAATGCAATTGCTGCAAAAAGAATTGCAGTTTGTGGAACTGAAAAATAAAGTAACCCATAAGACAAGAACAGAACTTGACAAGCAACAACGGGAATATTTTCTGCAGCAGCAGATGAAGAGTATAAAAGAAGAGTTGGGGGGAGATAGCAATTCGCAGGAAATAAAAGAGATGCTGAAAAAAGCAGAAGCCAAAAAATGGCCCGCCGCTGCAAAGGAAATGTTTAAGAAAGGGATTGAGAAATTGGAAAGGATGCATCCCAGCACCCCGGATTTTTCTGTTGTATATAACCACCTCGACCTGATGCTCGACCTGCCCTGGGAAACTTATACCGAAGATCATTATGATTTGAAAAAAGCCCAAAAGACACTGGATATTGACCATTATGGCATGCATAAAATTAAAGAGAGAATTTTGGAATATCTCGCAGTGTTGAAACTGAAAGGAGATATGAAGAGCCCTATACTTTGTTTTGTAGGTCCTCCCGGTATCGGTAAAACATCGTTGGGCAGAAGTATCGCCAATGCAATCGGTAGAAAATATGTAAGATTAAGTTTGGGTGGACTGCATGATGAAAGTGAAATCAGGGGACACCGCAAAACCTATATTGGCGCTATGCCCGGAAGAATTTTACAATCTATCAGAAAAGTAAAATCATCCAACCCGGTAATGATATTGGATGAAATTGATAAAGTGGGTAATGACCAGCGGGGCGATCCTTCTTCCGCCTTGCTGGAAGTGCTTGACCCCGAACAGAACCATACATTTTATGATAACTACCTGGAGGGAGAGTATGACCTCAGCAAAGTATTATTTATTGCCACCGCTAATAATTATCAGAATATACAACCGGCACTTCGTGACAGGTTGGAGATTATAGATCTGAGTGGCTATGCGGTAGAAGAGAAGATTGAAATTGCAAAAAGGCATTTATTCCCCCGGCAAAAAGACCTGCATGGGTTGAAGAGCAGCAATTTTAAGATAAGCGATAAAGTGCTGGAGAAAGTTATCCAGGATTATACAAGGGAAAGTGGCGTCAGGGAACTAGACCGGCAACTAGCCTCCATTATGAGATACCAGGCCCGTCAATTGGTACTAAAGGGCAAGCTAAAGTCTACGCTGACGGCAGTTGATATTGAAAAAATACTCGGTAAGCCCAAATACAGTAATGATATTTATAAGACTGCGAATATGGCCGGAGTGGCTGTTGGCCTTGCCTGGACCTATGTCGGTGGTGATATTCTCTTTATTGAAACCAGCCTGAGTGATGGTAAAGGCGAATTGAAATTGACCGGTAATCTTGGTAATGTGATGAAAGAAAGTGCCAGTACGGCTCTTACATACCTCCAATCCAATGCTAAAAAATATGGACTGGATGAAAAGTTGTTCGAAAAGAAAAACATACACATCCATGTACCGGAAGGTGCAGTTCCTAAAGACGGTCCCAGTGCCGGTATTACGATGATGTCGGCTATTGCTTCTGCACTGACTGGTAAAAGAGTGAAGCCTTTCCTGGCCATGACCGGTGAGATTACACTGCGGGGACAAGTCCTGCCGGTTGGCGGCATTAAAGAAAAAGTACTGGCTGCGAAAAGAGCCGGGTTAAAAGAAATTATCCTTTGCTGGCAAAATGAGAAAGATGTGCAGGAGATCGAGTCTGATTTTATCAAAGGCATTAAGTTCCATTACGTTAAAACCATGAGCAAGGTGCTGGAATTGGCTTTGGTTGGATAAAATAATTTTTGCCCTTAGTCAACCAACTTCTTTTTTTAGTGTTAATAAATTACATGTTGGTTGTTAAGGCTTGCTCCCGTTCAGGCGGGAGGATTAAGTAATCCTCTTCTTTTCAGGAGAGGATTTTTCTTTAGGCAATGGCTTATTTTCGTATGACTTTGCATTTCCGCCTAACAATATTGTTTTTGTTGCTGTCTGTTGCCATTGAAGCACAGACACTTGGCGGAAATTCTGTATTCAATTTTCTTAAGCTGCCTAATACTCCCCAGCTAAGTGCCCTTGGCGGAGTGAATGTTTCCCAACCCTCAAACGATATAGGCCTTGTTTTTAATAATCCTGCCCTGCTGAGACCAGCTATGCACACACAGATGAATGCGGTTTTCAATAACTTTTACAGTGGGATTAAAGTATATCATTTATCGCTTGGCTATCATAATGAAAAGCTTAAAACCAACTTCTCCTGGGGACTTAATTATTTTGATTACGGCAATACTTCTTAGACAGATGCTTCCGGAAATGTACTGGGAAAATTCAGACCAACCGATTGGGTGATGCAGGTATCAGCTTCCAGGAGCTACCTGGAAAAATGGAATTACGGTGCTACGGTGAAGTTTATCAGTTCCAACTATGGTCAGTATCGTTCCAATGGACTGGCAATGGACATCGGAATTTTGTTTGATGATACAGCGAAATTATTTTCAGCGTCCATTGTTGCAAAGAATATGGGAACCCAGTTAAAAAAGTATGATGGGACGGATCCCGACGACTTGCCTTTTGATTTACAAATCGGGCTGACAAAGCGATTGGAAAACGCACCTTTCAGCTTTTCGCTTACGGCACAGCGGCTTCACCAGTTCAATATCAGCTATAATGATACTGCGTTCAATAATGACAATGGATTTGACAATCGCAGCAGCAATAAATTCTCTTTCGATAAGCTGATGAATCATTTTGTATTGGCCACTACTATTTATCTGGGTGACAGGGTAGAAGTAATGGCAGGGTATAATTTTTTACGACGTAAAGAATTAAGTATAGGAAATGCTACGAATGGATTAAACGGTTTTTCACTTGGTGCAGGTGTACTGCTTGGTAAATTACAAATCAGGTATGCCCGGGCTTACTATCAAAGTAATACGGCATTTAACCAGCTTGGATTAAATATGAAGTTGAATGATTATTTCGGGCTGGGAAAATTCGGTGAAAGAATCGGCTGGTAATATTCCTTACGCAATCCATTTATAAATTTCAAATGCTTCTGCATATTCAGCATTGGCTTGCACACCCCTCACTTTTGCCAATGAACGGGTAAAGTCTTCCTGCATGTAATTGCGGTGCGATTGTGATTGATATGATTTTAAAGAGTCAACTTTTTTATTTAATTCCCCTTCAGATAAACGGATGAAAAAATTTGTACGAAAACTATAATTGTTCCATGGCAACTCATAGCCGGCGAAAGTCACATTTTTGAATGCCCTCATTCCTTCCTGGTGAATAACCTGGTGGTCCTGGTGAATGTCGGATGCTGCGGGAAGCAATACCAGATCAGGATTAATGCGTTTATTTAGTTGCAGTAACTCTTCCAGTATCTGTTGACGAGACTGTGGCAATTCTCTTACTTCATAATTAAATAAAATAAGGTTAGCAGGCGGTATGCCTAAAGTAGCAGTTGCTTTCCGGCATTCTAATTCCAATGTGTTAGCCGGTAGCATTGCGGGTAATGATTTGGAACAAAGACAAAAAGCTGCATAATATACTTCTTTGCCGTCCGCACAAAATTTTGCTATGCTGCCACCGCAGCCAAGTTCGCCATCATCGGTATGTGGCGCCAGTACCAATATTTTTTTGGGGTTGAACATGAATTACAAAAATAAACGATAAAACCGCGGAAAAAAATTTGAATTAGTCTTTTAAATAAATGGTAGAGTCTTTCAGGTAAGGCAGCTGTTGGTCAAAAGCGGAGTTTAAAATAGTTCTGAAAAAATTTACACCGGTAAGACTGTCGGTAAATGCTGAATAATTATTTGACGGCAGATGCACAGATGCCAGGTTCAAGAAATAATATTTTGATTCAACCGGTTCTTCAAAATGCCGGAAGCCATGATCTCCCATTAATACAATGATTGGAGGAGTTGACGATGATTTGAGTAGGTGATCAATTAATGCCAGCAATTTTTTATTAGTATACTGTACGTATTCGATATAAGCTTCTTTGTTTACCTGGTTACTTTCCAGTAAGGTTTCAAATGGCTGTTCTTTTCCGTTCTTGTCATAGTAATAAGGGTAATGCGGCATCATCAGGTGGGTATAAACAAACCTGGGCTTAGTCGTTGTCTTTTCAGCCAGTTTCCAGGTAAGGTTGTAAATATTTTTATTGTTGTCCCTGTTAGTATAAGTAAGTATTTCCAGGTTCTTTTTAGATTTCCACCGGGATACTAAATTGAAGCGTATTTCTTTATCAAAGCGATGTAAAAAAGTTTGTGCCGTAATGAGTCTTGTCTTCACAGGTAAAAATGTTTCCCTGACCCTTGCCGGCTGTCCTTCAAAATCAAAAACGGAGTAATTAAAAAAATCATAGTTATTGGCACGGAGAAACTGAAGCAGCTGATTGTCCCGGATAGATTGATAGGAATAGGTGAGGTCTGGTTTAGCTCTCTCTTTTCCTTTCAGATCCAGGTAGTTCATGTTTAAAATTGAAGCTACTGAAAAGGGGGTGTAATTATAGTTGCTACTGCTATGAGGAATCGTATGAAAGTTCAATGCCGCCAGTTGACTCAAGAATATGCTATCGTCAAAGTGAAATAAATCTTTTAATTCATTATTACCAGCATACTCATCAGCAAGGATAAAGTAAATATCAGGCTTAGGACAAGATTCACAAGCTTTAAAACCGGCTGGTAAGGAATAGGAATTTGATTTCTTGTTTATTATTTTACCTGTCAATAAAACAGTATCTGCCAGGAGAAGTATTATTAAAAGTACATTCAGGTAATTTGTAAGTTTTAATAAAGGTCTTTTTCTTTTCTTAATAACAACCAGTAAAACAATAAATAGAACCAATGCAGCCGGCAAGATGAATATATATTTGGTAATAAACGATTCGGAAAATATTTTTTTCAACGCATCATGTACACTTCCAAAGAAAAAATTAAAAGCCATAATACAAAAGGCGACAAGGTTGGCCTTGGAATAATTGCGGTACAGTAACCAGCATAACAGCGAAAACATTATTGAAGCCCCGGTGTAAACGCCTGTGAGTAGTAATGCATCTCCTACAGGAATAAAATTATAGTTCTCCATGAAGCCATGTAATACAAAAAATGGCGGTAACAAAAAAAGAAAGATCGGTTTTGTCCGGAGTATATGGAGAAATTTATCCTTCATTTTTTTTCATCAGGTATAAGGTTCTTTCAGAGCCGGCAATCATTATTTTTTCTTGTATGTTGAAGTGGTTTTGAAATTGAATCCGAAAATTTTCCTCAGTATACTGGCTGTAAATATCTTCCTTATTGCGCAGCATCAACAGAATTTTTTCATCCGTTTTTGGAACAAATTCAATAATAAGATAATTACATACTGGTTTGAAAAAATCAGCGATTTTTCCCAAGGAAATGTTTTTACCAATAGCCAGATGATGTACCAGGGCAAGTGCTAATGCGAGGTCAACTTGGGTTCGATGGATAAAAGAATCTCTTTCATCATTGTTTACTCCTATAGCTGGTGATGGCTTGGAAAGGTCAAGGACAAGTGGCAGGATATTCTTTTCCGAATTTTTCTTTATCTCTTTGTATAAAGTATTAATACAGAAAGCATCAAAATCTGTAGCAATAACTTTTATGTTTTGTGTCGCTGCTAATTTTGAAAACTCACCTGTATTAGCCCCAAAGTCTGCAACTGACTCCGGTTTAATTTTTCCCAGCCATTTACCAATGATTTTCTCTTTATGTTCCAGGTAATCTTTTCTTTGGGCCGCTTCATCGTAATAATCAGACCAGGTGCTTTTACTCTCTGGCAGCCTGAGTTTTTTAATCAATATTTCAAGGCTTGTTATGAGATTCAGTAATTTTCTTTTAGAAAAAATTGTTTTTTCCCCGGTTGCTGAAGGTTTCTTCAAACTATATTTTGCATGCAGGTGGATATGTAAATAGGTATGGAATGAGAATTTTGTTTTCCAGGGCAATAAAGCTTGTGTTACCAACAGCGGAATTCCATCGCTGTATGCCAGCAGTAATTCCTGTAACGGCATTTTCGAATGATGGGATAATAAAAGCGGGGACAGAAAACATTCACAAAATTGCCGGTAAGCAATCCATGGTTTGGTTTCGTCATATTGTTCAAAAGAAAGAGAGTCTATAAATATCAGTTTGCCAGAATGCCATTGAATATTGTAAGGTGTTGCATCTTTTAATATCATTCCCAAATCCATTGCTTCTTTTAGCAGGTCAAGAGTAAGTAAGGCAGCATCTTTCAGCATGTCAAAACTCCACTCATAGGGATAGGAAATAAATGGGATAGGTGCTGGTTGTAAAATAGTATACCATTCCTTATCGCCGGTCAGGTTTTCATTAATAACTTCATGCGGGATAAGCATCCCTTTATTAACAAGCTTTTCGTAGCAGCCACTCGTAAGAAAAAAATCAAAATCTTTACTGAAAACTTTATTTACCTGTCTGTACAGCACTCCATTTTTACTGAAAATAAATCCTGCCGGATCCCGATAGGAAGAAGGATGATGAATAAAGCTATCTGTCATCAGGCTGGTGGATTATCATTAGGTTTTTTAGGTGTCCGGGTAAAAATAGATTTGATATACAATCGGATATTGCGGAAGAAAAAAGCGATACCCAGTAGAGCAGCAGTAATTGCCTGCACCAAAAAACTACCACTTCCCGGATCAATATATAACAACTGATGTAGCATTACATGTAACTTAAATTAGTTTTCGGCGATAAAGTTAGCAATGTTTCATACATCAGTTTGATCGTATTTTCAATATCGTCCCGGTGCAGCATTTCTACTGTAGTATGCATATATCGAAGGGGAATTGATATAAGTACCGAGGGGCACCCATCATTTGAATAAGCAAAGGAA
>MTKZ01058849.1_pt1 | contig 11454 bp, 11 predicted proteins | sample 1042781 | NCBI WGS metagenome assembly MTKZ01 (sample SAMN06212207, study PRJNA360539) | anaerobic digester metagenome | biome: Wastewater treatment plant; material: sludge; isolation source: anaerobic digester fed with sludge from wastewater treatment plant | place: Denmark: WWTP Viborg ...
CGAAGTTCAAAGCCGAAGCCTTCTTCTCCGCATACAGATAGGGCATGAAAGCCTCTGCTTAAGATATTCCTAGCAGTGCGCAGGACGTTGGGGCCGAAAATGCATATTTTCCACACACAATGGAAACTCAAGATCAACGCTAGACCCATGTGAAATAGGAATTACTATGGCCGGGCGAGCGTGGCGGCTTCCCGCTTGCGGTACACGGCCCATGGTCGGCCACCGAAGCGCCTGACGGCCCGCCAGATGGCGAACACTTCCGCGCGTCTGCCCGTCGAGCAAAGCATCTGGAAGAACAGGAAATCCGCCTGCCTGCGATCCAGCCGCATCCACTCCCACCCGGTGTCGGGCGTCTTGCGGACAAAACATCCGCCGTCGCGATACAATGAGTCGTGTGCAAAGAAAGCGGGGGCGTGGCGGCCGAAAGGCTCTATATCCGCCCAGGGCTTGACCGTATCGCGCAGGAATTCCGGGGTGCTTCCCCCGTCGCTGATGCCGTCCCCCACCCGATATTCGACGCCGGACTCGTGCCGCCACCGAAGGGGGTCCTTAACGTCCGCGATGATTAGCCTGCACGGCGTCCCGCTCTTGTATCCTGCCTGAACGGCTGCCTCGTTGGTGACGCTGGCATCGGACGCCTTGCCCATCCAAGTCCCGCGAGGCCGGGCGCTCTTGACTGCCCAATTTTTGGCGTACTCAATGGCCTTGCGGGCGAGGATGGACAGGATCGACGCGACGAAGGGACTCATGGCCCACTTCGCTTCAGTTGGTCGAGAAGGTATTGATTCAGGCCGCACTTCGCCTGCGATTCCACAATGCTGCGGTTGACCTGCTCGATGGCAGCGACAAACTTATCCGTCCGCTCATCGTCTTTCCGGTCTCGCTCCTGCCTATAGGCTTCTTCCCTCTTTTCGCGTTCGTCGCGGCGGGTTTGGGCATCGCGTTCCTTTCGGGTCGCGTCGAGCCAAAGGTAGATGACGGCCAGGATCAACAGGCCGATCACTCCGTATTCCCGATAGGTCGTCAGCGCCTCCGGTACCGGGACCTGGGCAATCGTCCCGATTCCAAGGGCCAAGGCGGAGGATTTCATCAAAAGGCAAGACGACATGATTCTACTCCTTATCGATATATAAGATGACCACGTTGCGCACCGACGTGGGGGCGGTGGTCCAGGCGACGCGGCTCATCCCCACCGAATACTCGTTGGACGCCCAGAGCATGATGTTCAGGTTGTTGGTCGCCATCGGCGGCGGAAAATCCATGCCGTAACCCACGTCCGGGAACAGCGTCGAGTATTGGTCCAGTGTTTTGTTGTAGAGCATGATCGCCACCGGAGCCGCGTTTGAGACCCCATAGGTGCCCCCGACCCGGCGGGTCAGCGAGGCGCCCGTAATGCGGTAATTCCACGGGACCACGAAACCGCGCAGGCTGGAGTTGTTGCCGCTCTGCGGCGCAAGTTCGCCGTGGGTGTCAAAGTAGTATGGGGTTCCTGCCGTCGCGGCGGGATTGAACGTCCCGTGAAATGGAGCCAGCGTCCCGGCCGAGACGCGGCCGGCATCGTTCGTGTTTAGCCCCAGCGTCCCCGTGGCCGGGTCCCAAGACGATGCCGTGCCCTGGGTCACAACGTTGCTCACGGGGCCGGAGCTTGCGACCGGCCAATTCGAACGGGACACGCCCCCGAGGGTTACGTTTGAAACCGTGAGCGTCCCGGCGTTGGTGATGGCATTGCCGGTCATATCCAGAGTGCCCGTCAGCGAGGCGTCGCGGGCGTAGAGCGTTGGATAGATCCGAACGCCGGTACCTGACACATATAAATTCGTCTGGTCCTCGGTCCAGCTCCAGGCGGCCGGCCCCATGAACTTGAAGACACCCTGCGAGTAGTACTCGTAGCGCGGCGCCATGAACACCGTTTCCCAATTGTCGTGCTTTATGTAGCCGGACCATCCAGGCGGTTGGGCCAAGGTGATTTCAAATCCGCCGGCCATCGTTGTTTTGCCGGTGACTGTTAGGTTGGAGGCGATGCTCATGTTGTTTTTGAAGATCGCGGTGTTGGTCACCGTCAGCGGGCCGCCAATCGTGGCGGTTCCGCCTATGGCTACCCCGTTGCTTACGACCAGGTTTGAGGCGATAGACGCGCTGCCCCTGACGGTCAGCGTGGAGGAAACTGTCAGCCCTTGCTCCGCCGTTGTCGGCGACCGGAGCAGAATGTCCGCCATGACCGAGCCCATGTAGTTGTAACCGCCTGAAATAATGACACGCCCGCCCAAATACGGGGTGCCTCCCCTAGCCCCGGATAGCGTGAGGTCCTCGCCGGCTGCGGTGGCGGAATACTTGCTGACGATCTGGCTCACGTTCGTGATTGCGAACTGCGCCATGTCGATGGGTCCCGCCATGGTCAGGTGCGTCCCGCCAGACAACGGCAAGTATCCCGACAGCGAATTCAATGCCGCATTGGCCGTGATGCTGGCGGAGGTCGCCAACGCCCGCGCCGTGGCGTCCACTGTGTTGGTGAGCGATACCGCCGACACGGCGGCATTGACGTAGTTCGTGGACGCCAAGGGCCCCAAGGCGGCGTTGATGCCCTGCAAGTGGCCAAACAGGGTTGCCGTCGTGATCGAGTACGCCGTGGGCGTGAATGTGGTGACCACGTCCGTGTCCAGCGGTCCCGAGTCCGGGCGAATCCAGCCTCCAAGGGCTTGCTGGGCGAAGATGAGCATGGCCAACAGGATCGGCAGCGCCCTGCCCGAGATTGTGTCCCTTTCGGGGACCGAGTAATGCGGCGACGGGGTCCCGGCCGTGTCGGTCGTTACCTTGTAGCGACCCATCAGGATCTGCCGCAGGAAAATGTCGGCCGCGTATCTGGCACCAAGAGCCGCGCTATCGATCGGCAGACCCATTTCCATGCTGAGCGAGAAGATGATGATGGTTTCGAGGTGGCGAACCGCCGACTGGGGCACCCAAGTTTCGCGGGGGTCCACGATGTTCTCGGGAACGCTGTTCAAGTTGTCACGGAACTCGCGGAGGGTGTTGTCCATGATTTCGACCAGCCGCCCGGTTCGGTCGGGATTGGCGATCAGCCAAGCGCCGTACCGCGCTTTCACGTCGGTCGGCATGTGGGCGAGGATGTCTGCGATTTTGATTTCAACCCATTCCATAACGGCCTCCATAAAAATGGGCGGCGGCATCTCAGCCACCGCCCGGTTACAGGGTATTCCTGCGGCGACTAGGAGATATTCAGCCGAATCACGGCCGCGCTGTTGGTCACGCGGACATCTTCGGACCAGTCGAACTTGGCGACTTCGGCGCGACCGTCCTCGCGCATGTAGGAGCCGGGGACCATCCACTTGTTCATGAGGCGGAACGTCTTCATGAACGAGGGATCGCGGCGGTCGGGGGTATCCCGGCGCGCAAAAATCAGGACCGCGTCGTCCAGCAGGAACGTAAGGCTCTTCGCCTTGCCCTCGGGGGCGCTGTCATAGACCATGAAGCTCGTCATGGTCTTGGGGCTCGCCAGCAGAAGTTGCTGGGCGACGTTCTCGGTGGGAATCGCCAGCGAGGTCTTGCTCCCGGCGAGGAAGCGAGAGCGCACGGCCGGGGAGTTCTTGAACTTCTGCCAGGCGGAGACGCCGAACAAGACGCCCACGCCCATGGCGGAGCCGTAGGCGGCGGCTTTGATGACATCCTTGACGGACGAGTCGAGGTCGTCAACGGGATCGTTGGTCGAGCCCCAGGTCTTGGAGGTGCCGCTGCCAGCAGCTTCAAGGGCCGCGTCGATCACGGTCTTCTCGTGGGCCAGCGCGGCCACTTCGGCGACGGCAACCGCGCCTTCGCGGAGAACGTCTTCAAGGGCCTCCGCTTCCAACTGCTCCAGGTTGTCGACCGGGTAGTCGAGGGCATGCGGTTCGCAGTTGTAGAAGGCGTCCGTGGTTTCGAAGCGCAATTCGGTTGCACGGCCGCCGATGGCCCGAAGCGTGTTCGGCAGCCGGAAGCGATTTTTCTCGGTATAGACCTTGTAGCGGCCGTTCATCACGCCCACGGGGACCGTGGGGGCGATGAAGTCGGCCACCGGCTGGACGGTCTGCTGGGCGGCGCCCTGCGCGAATTCGCGGAGGGTCGGGTTGCTGGAAATGGATGCGAGGCGGTTCATGGTGGTGATTCCTTTGGATTAGTCGGTGGCAATTTGCTTCCAGCTATTCGTGCCGGCAGCGGTGGAGATATAGACGCGGTTCGTTCCGCCGGCCTTGCCGACGAGCAACTGCCCCGCGCCCGCCGCCGTGTAGAGCGTCAGCGTGGTGGTGGCGTTGGTGTCGACCAGAATGCGGGAACGCTCGCGGGAGGCGGCGTCTTGGGCTTCGCCAAGGGCAACGGTGGCCAGGGCGAGAACGGCGAGGGCGATGAGGATCTTATTCATGGTACTCCTTAGGTGACGGTGATGTTTCCGATCATGGCCGGGCGGGCCTTGATCAACTGGAGGTCCACACCAACTTCTTCGGCGATGGCGATCCCTCGGTAGGTGCCACCCACGGTGGGCAGCTTCTTGACCATGCCGTCCAGCGTGCCATTGATGGCCGCGAGGACGAGCACGTCGCCGGGGACACAGGTGCCGCTCAGGCGGATACGGACGTTGCGCTCGGGCGACAGCGGCAGGGCCGCGGCGTTTTCGCCGGCCTCATCGCCGTCCATCAAGACGAACAGGGCGAGGTCGGTCACGGCGTCGGGAAGCGCGAACTTCGCGACATTCGAGGCGTTGACGATTTTGACGAGCAGCCCTTCCTTGCCGGTCAGCTCTTCATTGGCGGGCAGAACGATCTGCCCCGTTTGGGTGTTGGATTGGCTCATGGGCTACTCCTTGGTGATTTCTTTTTCAGCGCGGCTGAAGGCCGTGATGAAAGGAATGTTCTGGGTCTTGGCGAGTTCGTGGGCGCGATTGCGGATCGCGGAGGCCGCCGACTGGTGGGCCTTGGTCGTCTCGACGGGATTCGCAACGCTCGCGACCGTCCGCTCGATGGCCGCCAGCCGATTGCGCAGCGGGATCGTGCGCGGAGGTTCGGCGAGCACCGCCTCGACCTTGACTCGGTCGCGCAGCGCGGAAAGGGCTTCGAGGGCGGCGGCGCGGTTCTGGAGGATCTGCTCCTTCCAAAACGGAATGTTGGCTTCGTCGATCACATCGGAAAAGTCGGCGATGGCGCGGTTCGTCATGGCATCTTCCATGGCAACCGCATCCTGCAGCACCCCTTCGTACTTCTCTTGAAGGTTCGCGATGAGATTCACCAGGACGGTGATGAGTTCCACGTCGGTGGCCGTCTCGGGCAGATCGACCATCGTTTTGATCTGGGCGATGTCCACCCTGGTTTCCTCGGGCGCGGCGATTTCGGTTTTCGGTTCAATCGGATCGGGCATAACTGACTCCTCAATAGGTGGTTCAACTGTCGAAACCCATTATGCACCAACAGGAACATATATTTATATTTGTCGTGATATTGTGCGCAATATAAGGGGTTTTCAGCGAATTCCATGCAGGAATCGCAGACGGTATTACGGCGCGTAGCCCGACAAAAACGCGTCGAGGGCGCGCAATTCTGCGGCTGTCGCGCCACCGCGACCGCGCGGCGTTTCGAGTTCGTGGCCCAGCCGCGCTTCTTGTGCTCGTTGCCAGTCGGATTTGATCACCGCCGGGGCGCGCGGAGATCGGGGCAGCGTGCTGCGGGCGCGTTCGTTGTATTGGAGCGACCCGAGGACGGCGAGGGCCGCGTTCCAAGCCTGGGCGGCTCCCGTGCCGGACTTCGGCATCATCCCGAAAATCCCGCTGTTACCCGTGGTCATGAGCCCCAGCCCGGCCTTGTCGGCGATATTCCCCCACTGCGGATACGGCAAGGGTTGGCCTTTTTGCCGTTGGAAGTTCGCCTGACGACGGTCCTCGACAGTCTTCTCCGTCCCCACCCATGGAAGGGCGGCGCGGCCTTGGTCCGACCATATTCCGATCTTCTCCGCCTGGGCCTTGGCGCGGGCGGCATCGTAGGCTTCCTGACGGTCTCCCCTCCCCGACAGTTCGCGATAGTGGATGTCGGCCAAGCCCTCCCGGATGAGAGTCTTGTTTACGTCGCGGGCCGGAATGACCTTGCCCAGATAAGGGACTCGCAAAAGCTGATCGAACGGCTTGGGAAGCGTTTCCACGGTGCGGACGGCGCGGCCATACTTGTCAAAGCCCCCCGCCTTGGGATTCGAATCCTCAACGAGCCGCACGTATTGGTTTTCTTTCACGAGCTCTTGGATTCTGCGCTGGGCCTCGGCGCCCAGATACTCGCCCGTGCGACGCTCTGGATGATCCGGATCGTTGGACTGCGCATGCGGAACCTCGGGCGCGTTCATGTCCGACATCCGGACCGTGTTCCCGCGCAAGGCCAGCGTGTCGGCATCCGCGTACTGTCCCGGCTGGCGCACATCGACGGTGCTCCGCCTCGCCTCGGCCATGGCATCGCCCGCCTGCCAGTTGACGAAGGCGGCGGCGGCAGGCGCGAATTGCCAGATTTCCTTGCCCTGAATGTTGCGGGGTTTGTTCTCCGCCAGTCTTTCAAGGGCGGCGTTGGCCTGCTGGGCCGTGATTCTGCCCGCCTTCTGGTCCGTCTTGATCGCGTCGTAGTCCGCGCGATAAGCGCCGACGCTGGCTTGGTAGGTCTGGAGCCCAGGGCGGAATAGCTTTTCGATGGGATTGCCCGTCGTCCCCACGGCCATTGATCCGAGGGTTCCGGCCAAGCCGCGCGGCGAGTCGGACGGAATCGTGAAATCCCGCCCTTCGCGAAGGGCGCTCGCCCGTTCTTTCTGGTAGTGGCCGATGGCGAGTTCATCGCGCACCGCGACGGCGGCCATTCCCGTGGCCACATAGGCTTTCTTGAACCAGTCCATCTTGGTTGCGGGCTTCGTGGCCAAATCCTTTATGGATGCACCAGTGAAGTCGGAAAATGCGCTGTATGCGCCGTGGGCTTTCTTGAGCGCAGCCGCCACCGGGGCGGGCATCTTCCCACCCAGCCATTTGAAGGGGGCGGAGAGGCCCTTGTCGATGCCCGCCAACAGAGACTTGCCGGCGGCGGCCAGCTTGGTGCCGCTCAACGCGGCGCGGCCGTACTGGTGCAGGGAGCCCAGCAGGCCGATGGAGCCGACATATCCCGCGATCTGGCTGGCCATGGCCAGGAACTTGTCGGCGACCGGGTTGATGGTGGGATTGTTTTCGCGGTAGGAGTCGATTCCGTATTTGCTCGCAAAGCCTCCGACAGCGGACAGCAAACGCGCGTGTTCGCCCGCCGCCGTCTGGGCCAGGCGGGTTCCTTTCCACGCCGCACCCAGTTTCGACAGAGCGCCGATTCCGAGGGCAGCCAATAGCGACTCGCGCGCGACCGTTGCCGCCCCGCGCGAAAAGTCGTAATCGCCGCCCTCCAGCGTGGTCGAATCGATCATGCCGGTGGCCTGACCGAACCGGGTGCGGGCAAGCGCATCCGACGCGCCAAACGTGAGTTTGCTGCGGACAATGGCGCTGCCGCCGCGCGCGCCTTCGACCGCCCCGCCGAAAAACGCCTTGGTCTTGTCCCACCACGAAGGCGATTTGTCGCCGTCGTAGATATCGATGCCCGCCGCCCGCATCCGCTCGTATTGCGCCGCCAATGCCGACGCATCGGCGTTCTGGGTGGCCGATGATCCGGCGGAACCACCTCCCCCGCCTCCTCCTCCACCCATGTGCGCGAACATGGCTTTGCGCTGTTCGTCACTCATGGGCTGGCCGGAACGGCGGCCCCAGTTGGCAAGAATGGCATCCATGGGCTAACCAAATGGGTTGGGATAGGCCCCCGACGGCGCGGTCGAGGTCAAATCCTTCAGGAGGATCGCCGCGCGGCCACGATCCCCGCTGGCCGCTTGGCGGATGGATTCAATCTCGCGCTGGATGCCGAGGTGATTCGCCTCCGGATACAGGTTTCTTGCGGACTGCCAGTCTCCGCGCTGGACGGCGGACCAGTAGGATTTGACCCTTTGCGCTTCGTATCGTTCGAGTTTGACCGGGTCCATCCGTAGAGCTTCCCGGCGCTCCCGCTCTTCCTGCGTTCGCGACGCTCTGCGCTCGCGCTCGTTGGCCTCGTCGATGCGGCGCTGCTCCCTTGCGGCGATGACTTCCCGCTGGCGCGTCGTCTTCTCGGCTTCCAGCGCGGCGCGGGCGAACAGTTTCTGGTCCTGCATGGAAATCTTCAACGCCTGATCGGCTTCCTTGGCCTGCGCCTTGAGTTCGGAATCCACGGACTTGGCGACTTCCTCGTCCCGCTTGGATTCCAGATTTCGGATGTCGCGCGTGATCCGGTCTTCGTTTTTCGCCCAGTCCCGCACGGCCAGCTCGTGGTTGCGCGTTTCGTGGTCCATGCGCCGCTGGTAGGCGCGCTCGCGCGCCGCCGGGTCTTTGTAGACCTTCTTGAGGTCGCGCTTGATCTTGTTCAGTTGCTCCCGAACCTGCCGGTTGTGGGCCTTGTCCGCGGCGATGGCCTTGAGAATGTCCCCGCTGTTGGCGCCCGCCTTCATCATGCGGTCCCGCGTCTCGCGCCAGTCCCGCATGGCGTAGTCGCCCCGAACGGGGCGCGGCTGGCGGGATGCCTCCAACCCTTGGATCTGCTGGTCGATGCTGGAAATCCGGCCTTCGTGGTCGCGCGTGGCGCGCGGGCCGCCCCCGCCACCTCCACTGCCCCCGCCCCCGCCTCCGCCGGAACGGCTGCCCCACGGCGCACCGCCGATCCAGTCTTCGCCTGTGGTGGCCGAGCGGTAGTTGCGCAGCACATCCAACTCGACCCGGCGATTTTGAAAAACCGGGATCAATTGGCTGGCGTAGCCGAAATGCGCCAGCTTCAATGCCGTCAATGCGTAGCCCCGTAGCGAAGGGGTGGCCGCCGGTTGCGCTTGGAGAACCAGCGGTGGTGTCTCGGGAGATGGGTTTGCGACGGGTGGCGCATCAACGGCTTCCGGTTTGATCGGAATGGGCGGCGGCGAAAACTCCACCGGCGCGTCCCCCGCGTTGGAAAGCGGAAACAGCCCCTTGATGTTGGGATCGTTCGTCACAGCGCAATTCATCAGCTTGAGCGGGCGGATGCGGTCGCCATCGAGCCTTGCGCAATCCGAGGATCTCCACACGGGGGAAATGAAGCGATACCGCCCGCCCTCGATGCTCTTGCGTCCAATATCTGACCAGCGGACTTGCGCCCATAGCCCGTTGGAACGGTCTTCCAGCGCGACGATCCAGCCGGCCGCAACGGTCGGCTTGTCTTGGTCGAGGCTCTGGTGGTCGAAGTCGATCAAGACGCCGGGCCAGTTCGGCTCGGCCTTGAACTTCACAAAGGCGTCGATGATGGCGGCTATCGCTTCGTCGTCCAGGACCTGCACCAAGCCAGTCGGCTTGTGCGGCCACTCGCCGCGAGTGGCGATGTTAAACCAGCCGTCCTCGGGCAAAGCGAAGCCGGTGACTTCGCACTCGCTCATTACCCGTACCTTTCAATCGCCTTGGCGAGGCTGTTCTGCATCTGGGGCGGACGGCGCGGTGGATTCATCTTTTCGTGGACCCAAGGCACTGCCTGTTTTGGCGGCGTCGGTTTGGTCGTGATGCGCCCGCCAGGGTATTCCATCTGGCCCGTTTGCTTGTTGTATTGGGGGCGCGAGGCCGCAGACTGTCCGGCCCTGCTGCTCGTGGTCGTGGAGCGGGGCGAAGGATTCGCCCATTGGACTCCCGAGTCCGCGAGTTGCTTGAAGTAATTACCGGCGGGAGTGCCCGCATTCATCCGCGCGAGATAGGCCGTAGATCCTGGAATCTCGGTCTGGGTTGCGACTGCAGGCCGATTGTATTGACCACCCGAGGGCTGGCGGATCGGCATCGTCATGTTTCGGGATTCGGTTTTGTCGATGTAGCGCCCCGTCCTCTCATCGAAGTTCGGAGTTCCGCCGGTATACACCATTCCGCCCTTGTCGCGGGGCATGACTGCCGGTGCCGCCCGCGCCCCGCCCCTTCCAACCAAGTCTTGGTTGAAGGCGGAGGAAGCCCGTTCGAACATCTGCTGTTCAAGCTGCTTGTTGAACGCGATCTGGGCGCGGGTCGTCGCCATCGCCTGCAGGACTTCGGGGCTGTGGGGCACGAATCCGCCCTGCGGAGTCCAAGTGCCCTCGGCGGTGATCTGGCCGCCCCCTGCGGGCGTGACAGTGCGCCCGGCGGCGAGTTGGCTCCCGAGCCATTGGGCGTTTTGGGCTTGGGCCTCGGCAAGGCCCGCAGGCGCAGCGACGCTCCAGGAATATGAATTGCCTCCGGTGGACGGCGTTGCCGCCACCGTTGCTTGCATCGTGGTCTTGGCCCAGTTCTTGCCACCGCCTCCTCCGCCGCCGCCCCCGCCGCCGGTCGAAGGGCCGCCGCCCATCTTGGCGAACACGGCTTTGCGCTGGTCGTCATTCATGGGGCGGCCGGCATTCGCCAGCACTTCATCCGACGTGTGTGCTACGCGCACCGCGTTGGAGAGGAAAAGTAGCGGTACAGTTGAGTTTTTCATGTTTGTCTTTCCTTTATTGGATTGGGTGGAGGCGCGGTTGCCATAGACATCCGTCCACGCCTGGAACGGGTTTTGCCTCAAGACGGCTAGATCTTCTTCATGCGTCGAAATGTGTCCGGTGTATTTGGGCCAAGCATCGCCCATGCGTTTGATGAGCGCATCGGCTTCCACATGGCGGTATGCCGCCCGAAGTTCGGCGACGGTCTTCTGCGCTTGCTCCAGCGTGGGTTTGCCTGCCGTCGCCGCCACGGCTGCCGCCGCCTGCTTCGCCTTCCATGCGTTCCATGCGAGGGTTCCGGCATTGAGCCCCAAGGCGGTGATGAGTGCGGTACGCGCTACATCGGCCCCTTGGTCTGCCACATCGTAGATGGGGTCCTGCAATTCGGCGCGCTGGCTGTCCGTGAATCCGAGCTTGTCGGTCAAGCCAAACGAGAGTTTGGCGAGTCCCTTTTCGGCGGCGTTGTTCGCGCCTTCAAGGAAACCGCTGCCCGCTGCTTTGAGTACGTCTTTGTCGGACCACTTGGCCTGGCGCGGGCTGCTTCCTCCCCCGCTGCCGCCGCCCTGACGGGCAAACATCGCCTTGCGTTGGTCGTCCGTCATTGGACCGCCGCCCCAGTTCGCCAGAACGTCTGGGCGGGCAACGCGCCCCGCGTTTGCGATGAGGCGCGGCGCGTCTTGTGCGCCCTGCGTGTCGTCGTAGCGATCCGCGTTCAACAATGCCGCCCGGCTTAGCGTGGTGAGGTTCAAGTTCATGCTCCCTTGTTCATGAGTTCGATCTTGAGCCCAAGCTTCTCTTCGAGCTGTTCAAGATTAATGCGGTATCCCGCCCACGAGAGGGCCGAGGTCGCCTCGATGAGTTGCGCCGTCGTCTCTTGGGCGCGGGGAATGTCGAATTTGA
>MTKZ01126030.1_pt1 | contig 11453 bp, 4 predicted proteins | sample 1042781 | NCBI WGS metagenome assembly MTKZ01 (sample SAMN06212207, study PRJNA360539) | anaerobic digester metagenome | biome: Wastewater treatment plant; material: sludge; isolation source: anaerobic digester fed with sludge from wastewater treatment plant | place: Denmark: WWTP Viborg ...
TCAATTATGCTTATGAGCAGAAATGCAGGAGTGCAATAATCATGGCAAATGAATGGCAATCCCTATTACAGCAGTCTCCTAATATTGCAGGTCAGGATCTGATCAAGAATTTCCAGAGTGCATATTCTACTGCGCAAGAACAGAAGAAGACTGCATATGAGCAGTACAGATTGCAGAAGGCTCAAGACATTACATCTAAAGCTAGACGTGCAGATGGTACGATGGACTGGGACGCAATGTTCAAATTAGGTTCTGAAGCTGGAATTGGTCTTGATGCATTTAATCAGGTGCATAAGATGCAGTCTGAACGTCGTGCATCTGAAGTTGCCAATGCTCAGAATCGTATGGTGCTTGAGAGCATGGGATACGATCCTAGCTCTTGGGACCCAAGTGCAGGCCCAAGAGTCCAAGCTCCTGCAAGTGGTGTACCTTATCAGGGGCCTAGCACTACAGACTATGGATTCGTCGCACCCACTGCACCAGAAACTCAAATTCCTCAAGCGGCTCCTGCAACATTTAGTGCTCAGGGGGTAGGGGAAACGGCACAAACTTCAGTGGCTCCTAGTGCTCCTGTGCAGGCAGGTCCACAAGATGTAGTGGTACCCGGAACTGTTGCACCAAAGTCTGAGGGCTATTACAACGAACTATGGAGAGCACAGAGAGATCCTGAAGCAATGAAGAGATTGATTGCTAGTGGAAGCGCAACAGCAACCGCAGGTGCAGGTCTAAGCATTCAAAACATGAATACGGAAGAGATTCAGAATCTTGGAAGGTATTTGGCTCTTAGGGGAATTAGTTCAACAAATCCACAAGAAGGGTTAAGCTCTCTAGAAAATATGGCAATTCAGTCAGTCCCCCCGCCTGCTTTGAATCCTATGATTGGAATGCTGTCAAAGGACGAGCAAGCTAAGGAATGGGGTAGATATAATCAGGCTGTTGCAGAATATCCTGCAAAGGTTCAGGATGCTCGCGTGAAACTGTCTGAAGCTATTCGCACAGGCAATTACGATGTGTTGGATAAGTCTATTTCTGTAGCTGGAAATCGTCGTGCGGAAGAAAGACAAGAATATGATCTTTCTGCCCAGAAGGGTAATATATTCATTCGTCCAGTATCTTCAGAAGAAGCAAGAGTAGTAAAGCAACAGAGAGCCGCTATTTCTGACATAATTGCCGCACCTGATTCTTTTGCGGGTGCATATCAGGCCGCAGTTGCAAAAGCAAAATCTGATGGCTCAGTTAACGAAGATGCAATTGTTTCTAATTTAGTTGCAATGGGAGCACTTCCTTCGTCAGATGCAATTTACCTAAAGACAATGATGAATCCGGATGGTAGTTTGACAGCCGCTGGTAAGAAGTGGGTAGTAAATGCTACAGTTGGTCAGCGAGGTCCAAATGCTGAATGGAAAGCTAATGCAATTACAAACATAAACCAGTATATTCACGACAATGGGGGTAGAATGGTTGAGTTCACAGCAACTCCACCTCAGACAACCATTACTGAACCAACAGTCACTACACCTAAGAAGCCAGTTCAATCTCCAACCACTGAAGGAAAACCACTTTCTGGAGTTACATTCTAATGGCAAATACTAATGACATCGCAAATGCACTTGAGAAATTAGGTGCAACTGTTGATCGCGCAAATTTCGCAACTAAGATGCAAGATCCAGATTTCGCAGAAAGAGTTAGGACTTCTCTAGAGGGTGCTGGGGCGTCTGTTCCAGATTCTTCCACTTTCTACAACAAGTATGGAGTAGATCGTGTTGCGTTGGCAAAAGACCAGTATGCTCAAGATGTTGCGGCTCAGAAACAACAGGCTATAGAAGAATATAATAGAGCTAACCCAATTACTTCCACCTTATTTCCAAGATCGTCAATTGATGCCGCAACTGGAGATCGTGGAGTTGTTGGATCTTTATATGACGCATTTGCTGATGTATCTTCAATGCCCGGACGTGCAGTTGCTAGAGTTGTATCTGGCGAAAATGAAATAGATGCACAAGAGCATCCATATCTAGCAAAAGCGCACGAAATTGCTAAGAATGTCGCGACCGATCCACTACTCATTCCATCCATTGCAGTTGGAGGCCCTATTGCATCTGGACTTGCTAAGACTAGTTTGACAGGTGCTAAATTGATAGGTGCGGGAATAGCCGCAGGTGCAGGATTGAACACTGCATTAGGTGCTGTTGGTCGTGCAGGTTCACAGGATCAAACCGTCAAGGCATTTGACCCTACTGCTATGGCGTATGATGCCGCATTTGGTGCAGGTGGTGAAGTATTAGGCACTACTGCAATGGGCATTGGTCGTTGGCTAAAGGCTAAAGGCACTGGAAAGCTAGGCTCTGAGGTAGTTGATGCATTAACTGCAGAAGAACGTATGAGGCTTGCCAGAGCATTGCAAGCAACTGGAGACATTCCAACGCCTAGAGGTGCTAGAGCATATACTAGAGATGTTACTGAAGCTGAACGAAAGGCTATGGCTGAATATGCAGGCAAGGTTCTAGCACAAGATCCCTTGAAGCCATCTTTTGCAGATCCTAATAAGGGTGGTAGAGAAGGTGGATTGTTTGGATCTGGTAGAAAAGCACTTGCATCTAATCTAGAGACGAGAGCAACTTCTGCAGGTCACGATGTTTCTGACATGTTCACCTATTTGGATCAGGAATTCCAGAGCACATTGATGAAGAATGATGCATATGCTAGATCATATGAGCCAATTGGTATGGATGAATCTGGAAAGATGATTTACCAGAATCCTAAGAATCCAATTGAATTTGCAGTTGAGCAGGATCTTTCACACAGAGGAATAAATCCTTCTAATTCAGTTGATATTGCATTTGATAATTTCAGAAATAAGCCCGGAATTAAGAATGTATCTGATGTAACTGAAAGAGCCGCAAGACTCAAGAGCGACTTAGAGTTACTTGGGGGTGAAGGCTATGTATCTCCCTCGCAAGCAAATGCATGGGCTAATGATCTGCTTGAAGAAGCTAAGGCTCTCCGCGCATCTAAGAGTGGAAAGACTCAGGTTGCAGAGTTTCTAGAGAATACCGCAAATCAGGTAAATCGACGCCTCGAAGATATGGGTAGATCAGCAGGAAAAGCTACTCCAGAGAAAATGGTTCCTATCTATGGAGATGAAGAAGGCAATTTCCTAATAGGCGCTGAATTCATACCTGAATTACATGGTAAGACATTTCAGCAAATAGGTGAAGTTCCTGAAGTACAATTTCCATATAAAGAAACAGTTGCAAGGAAAGAGGCTCTAGGTCAAATCAGTCAGGGTGCAAGAAGAATAGGATCTCCTGCTGAAGGAATTGATCCTTGGAAATTCATTGCCGCTCCCAAATTGGCAGTTGCACAGACGCTTGGAGGTAAGTATCTACCCCCTTCAAAAGCACTTGCACTTGGGTCAGAAATTGAAGCATCTGGAAGTGCAACTGTTGGAGATTTAGCTAGTGGACTTGCACCTTTTGCACGTAGAGTAAAGAGTGCATTGAAGAAAGCTCCTGATAGCTATCAAGTGGGTGAAGAAACTGGATTTGAGCATCTTGTAGACGCTGGAACATCTCGCAATGCAAGAGTGGCAACTCCATCCAGAGCAAGAGTTGCAGTTAATCAAGTAGGAAATATGGTTGCTGAGACTCCACTTGCTTCTGGAATTGCAAGAGCCGCATATCAGCATCTGCAGAATCGAAGAGATTTGACTGAGATGGAGTACAAGAATATTAGGAGCATCTTAGGAGTTCCTGAGAAGTCTAGAACTCCAGAGCAAGTAGCGTACTTGAAGAAGTTTGGGTATTAATGCATTAGTGCAAGGAGGCCGATGAGTGCGAGAAATCCCACAACATATCCTCCGATCCACACAGCAAACCAAAATCCAATGTTCTTTGAGTCGTTATAAGCACAGGCCAAGCAGATCAGTTCCCAAATTCCCATGAAGCACCTCCTCTTTCTATATTTAAGATACGAACAGGGCTTGCAATTGTCAACCACTTTCTGTTAGCACTGGCTCTTAGCTAAATAGGGGGATTGATATGGCTACTAATCTCGGGCTAATACCCTTTATTCAATTACGCGAATTCTCAGATGATGGATTGCTCTTGTCTGGTGGTAAGATTCAGTTTTATCGCGCAGGAACGACTACACCAGCACCTACATATCAGGATGCCCAAGGTGCAACTGCTAATCCCAATCCAGTAATATTGAATGATGCTGGATCTGCAAAGATATTCTTGCTTCCGATCAAATACAGAGTCGTAATTTATGACGTAAATGATGTATTGATTCATGAGATTGATGAAATTGGCTCAGGTGCAGGTGGATCTGGAGAAGGATCATTTGCAGTTGTCAAGACCTATGCAGAATTGCGTGATCTAGGACAGGACTACGATGCAGTTCTAGTGCTTGGTAGGGATGAAGCTGGAGACGGTGCAGGTGGGCTATTCTGGAAGACAGATAGCACCATTGCAGATGATGATGGAATAGTTCTCGTAAGGCAATCTCTTACCAGATACAAGCGAGCACTCAACGGTTATATAGATCCAGTATGGTTTGGATTAGAATATGACCTAACTGTTGACCAGAATCAATATCTAATAGCTGCATTTGAAGCAAGTATTGAATATAATCTACCAGTTTATATTACTGGAAATGCATATCTGCTAACTAATATGACAGTGCCTGCAGGTGCAATTGTGCGCATCTACGGCAAGATCTATGGACCTGCACTCAATACTCCAACTGTTACATTTGAAGACAATGCAGTAATTGAATACTGTGCAGATGGTGGCTTTGCAGTGCCTGTGAAGCTAGGCGCAAGTTGTGTAGACGGTTCAATTAACTCTTCTTGGTTTGCAGGTGGAGATGATGTAGAGATTGAGAGACTGTCTAATATCTCAGAAGAGGGATATACTATCTACATTAACAAGGATTACACTCTCACTACCGATGTTAGCTTTCCAGCAAATTTAGCAGTTGACTTTGTTGCAGGATGTAAGTTTATAGCAGATGCAAATATAGACATTGTAATTGATAATCTTCTCTATAAAGGACTTGATCAGATAGTCCGATACAATAACATCTCGTACATTGGTGCAGTTAAGCTAGGCACTGGGTACACATATCTAGAATGGTTTGGTGGATCTGCGTCTGAAGGTTTGGATGTTGATAATTCGATCCCATTCCTTGCATGCTTGAAGTCTGGTAAGCTCTTTGTGCATTCGACGGTAGGAACTTACCTAGTCAAGTCTGGCACTTACACCGTTACCAACAATGTCGAGATTGCAGGATCTATTCCAAATGGAGTATCTGATCTTTCTGTAAATGAGGCAATGCCATCGACTATCAAGTTCGAAGGCTCAGTAATTACAGTTGCTGGATTGACTCTAGATTCTATCAGATTTGACGGATATGGCACGATCAATTCAACTGCATTGTCTGCAACTAACTCCGTAATCTCAAACACTATTGCAGTAAGCACTGGATTAACTGGTGCAAATGACATTCTTTCGGTATCTCCACAGTACCTATTAGTAGGTGCAAGTGGTAAGATTGCACTATCTCCAGATTCTACAAATTGGAGTGATGAAACAGTTGGATCATTTGGTCTAACTTCTATTGCATACAATGGCAAATTGTACGTTGCAGTAGGTGCGGCTGGTGCAATATTCACATCAGTAGATGGTGCAACTTGGGTATCTCGTACTTCTGGAACTACCGCAAACTTCACCAAGGTTAAGTATGCAAACAACAAGTTCGTTGCAGTTGGTGCATCTGGTGTATTGAGTTCATCGAGTGACGGCATAACTTGGAATACCCAGACTGTTGTTGCATTCGACATCAGATCCCTAGATTGGAGTGCAACAAATGCACTTTGGATCATTGTCGGTGCCTCTGGAAAGATATACACCTCTGCAGACTTGAGCATTTGGACTCTTAAAACAGTAACAGGATTAACTGGTACGATTTACGATGTACACTGCACTGCATCCAAGACTGTAATTGTAGGTGCAAATGGACTTGTTTACGCCTCTGCAGACCTAAGCACTTGGACTTCTCATATTCCAATGACCACTGCATCGTTGCAGAGTGTCAAGTACTACGCAAATAGGGCATTGTGGGTTGCAGGTTCTTCAACTGGACAGATCCTCACAAGCACAAATGGAGTGAATTGGAAGATCGTCAGCACTTACACTGGATTAACTGATGGTATCTATGACCAGATTGAAATAAATGGTCAGTTGCTATTTGCCGCAAGCACTGGATACTTACTTAGCACATTCGATCTTAAGAAATTCACAGTTACTCAGCCAGTAAATGCATATAGTAACTATGGCATCTGTGGAAAAGTAGGTAAGGTAATTGCAGTTGCAGATGCAGGAAAGATTGTAGAATCTACTGATCTGCTAAATTGGACTGAGCAGGCTAGTGCAACAACTGCAAATCTGTTGAAGGCTAAGCTAATCAACGGTGTATATTACGTACTTGGAGCTAGTGGAACATACCTAACTTCATACGATGGAAGCACTTGGACAGTTCGTAGCTGTGGTGCCACAGATATTCATGATCTTGCAGTTAATGCAGGTAGTACATTGTTCGTTGCAGTGTGTGCAGGTGGCAAGATTTACACTAGTGCAGACCCAATTGCAACAACTCCTGTCTGGACCGAACGTACATCGGGATCTTCTGAAGACCTGAATGTTGTATTATTCGAAGCATCTAACTGGTGGGTATATGGAAATAATGGTGCAATCCTAAAGAGCGCAGATGGAGCTAACTGGACGAACATGTCAGTTGCCGCTTCTGCATTTAGCTCTAATGGAATAATCATAAATGGCACTACCAGAGTCTACTTTGGTGCAAATGGAAACATCGTATCTACTACAGATGGAATTACATACACTAAGAGAGTCTCAGGAACTACAGTAAATCTATTATCTGGATGTTATGGAAATAGCATGTTCTTGGTTGTTGGTCAGAATGGAGTAGTCTTAAGCTCTCCAGACGGAGTAACTTGGACCCTTAGAACTTCTGGATCGTCTGCTCAGTTGAACAGAGTGGTGTACAGCAACTCATACTTTGCAATTGCAGGTTATGATTCTACCATTCTCAAATCGGCAGATGGTATTAGCTGGACAAATGCAGCAGTATCTTATTCTGGTGGAGCTTTCCCAGCTAATTTCGATTTCAATAGCCTCAAATACTTATATGGTAATTGGTACGTTGTTGGTCAGAATAGCGCAATCGTATTCGGAAGTGACCTATCTAGCTGGAGTCCAATCATTCCAGACTTCTCACTCTTTCTTCCTCCCGGAACAACTAAGGACTGGGTTGAGGTATTCGGAGCAAATGACACTGGCACATATGCTGTTGGTTGCATCGATGCGGCTGGATATGCCATTCAAGCGTCTAATTGGGGTGCTGCAAGGTGGTTCGAAATCAAGTACGATCTAGAGGCAGGTGACACTTTTGCAAGAGGTAATGGTGACCTTCTAGTTGGTGGATCGGGAACTATCTATAAAGTATCTGGCGGGTCTAGCTTGAGTGGATTAGGCCCTACACCTCCAACTCTAGTATTGTCGAAGCTCACCACAGATATTGCAGACGACCTAATTGATGTTGTTGCAGATGGAACTGGATATGTTGCAATCTCCAACTACTCAAGCTACACCTCTGCAGATCAGGTAAATTGGCAGGCAGAAACCAATAATCCAACTGACAATATCGATGCAGTTGAAGTAGATGGAAGCACCTATTACTTGCTTTCGAATGGCAAGTTGCTATCGACCACTGACAATATGATCTTTGAGGTTGTGAAAGATACTAGTGCAACCAATTTCCAGAAGGTAGATTCGACATACTACTTAACTGGAGAGGTTGGATCTGTCGTAGAAACTGCATCTACTCCTTCTGCTGATGGATTTGCAAAGCACGTAATTAACTCAGATGCATTTACTATTCAGAGAGTCGGTAGCATCACACTGAATGGTGAAGATGTAATCTACTACCTAACTACCGATGGTAAGATTCTTCTAGGATCTGTTGCAGGAATTGCATTGAATGTAAATGGTAAAGCCAGCATCTACAGTTCGTTGCTTGATGTTAAGGTAGTCAACACAGTTGCAGGTCCAATTAGCAAGTCTAAGTTAGTCTCGGTTGCAAAGATTGAGATGTGTGACGATACGACATTCTCCAACTTGGATGGTGCAGTGTCTGGAAATATCTCCAGATGCACAATTGCAGCATATCAGCCAATTACTATTGAAGCTGATCTCTACATACTAGATAGCAAATTGACACAGAAGTCACCAAATACTGAATTAGTGTCTGTTGCGAATGGTGTATATAAAGTTGCATTCACAAATTGCACCCTCGATTTAGCTGGAATGTTATTGTATTCTGAAGAGGGATCTCTAATTGTTATAATCTACGGTGGATTCATAAACTCTCAATATGCTCTTACTAATGGATATGCAAGAGTCTATTTGAATGCAGTATTCAATCCAGATGGAACCCTATTTGCAGATAATTCAGCATATTCTAAGAATGGTCTATTGTTTGATAATATTGCTCTTGCCTCTGAAGAGGTGATTTCTGGAGATTTGACTGCATGGCACAATGTCAACAAGTCAGATCTAGAGCTGGATGGAAGCTATTTGAAGGCAAAGGAAGATATTCCAATGTCGAACAATCTAGGATCTCCATATGCTCTCAGATTCCGTAAAGCAACTGCAGCAACTAAGATGCTCTTCGAATTGGGTGGAAAGATCCAGTTAGATGTTGAATTCCCTGCAGGTGTGGATTCAGAGATTCAGGCAAAGGTCAAGCTACGTCCAGTGCTCTACACTCCATACACGTATCTAGTGGCTCAGAATATCCCAATATCTGATAGATCCTTCATGTATGCCACGAACACAGATAAAGTTTCTAAGATTGGCAATGCATTTGCATCATGCGCAAAGGACTCAGCAAAACTAAGATCTACTGGATATGTGTGGTCTGGAGATCTAGAGCCTAGTGTAGCCGCACTTGCAACTCCACAGTACCTATTCGATGGATACATGGACATATTCGGTGCAGCAGTTGCAGCTTCCATTCCAGGAATAGACACTGCAGTTGGTAATTACATTCCATATATTGTAATAGCTGCTGAAGAGAATTGTGTATTACCTAAAGGCACTAAGATTAAGATCACAATAATCCCAAATATCACTAAAAAAGGATTTGAGGATTGGTTCACAAATATCATTGAGCATACTGATGTGGTTAAGACTCTAGCAGAAATAGCCTCCTCAGTGTATGACACTGGGACTTACTATCCAATGATGTCAGCACTCGATGATAGTATTAAGAGGGTAATTGAGAGTATTGTATATGCTGATGGATTAATCACATTACCAAATGCAAGACCCTAATTTATAAGGTTTCTGTTGTTGGGTGTGGGTGCTCATACCGCTAAATAGTGCAGGGTATGAGCATATTACAATTACCAATTTTCCAATTCTCTGATGCAAATGGACTGCTTGTGGGGGCAAAATTGTACTCATATGCAGGTGGTTCTACTGTACCTAAGGCTCTTTATCACGATAATCTGCTTACTTCTAAGGCTAGTAACCCTGTAATTGCAGATGCACTTGGTATATTTCCTGAATTATTCATGGGTTCTGGTGCATATAGACTGCAAATGTATGATAGATTTGACAATCTAATTGCAACTAGAGACTGGGTATCTTCTGAAGGATCTGGTGGTGGAGATACAACTGCAAATGGGCCTGTAGAATCTGTATCACTCGAAAGTTGCTCGACATTTAGGCATTTAGGTGGAGATTTGAATGCACCTAGAGCAATTGGTGCATACTTCTTCGCAAAAGATGAGATTGACATCAGTGCAATTAGTGTAGTTATCCCATTTTTGGAGTCTCAGGCGGCTGGAGATATTCAATTTGCAATTTACAAACCGCAATATTCGCTAGTTGGTGGCAATGCTGTTCCAATGGTTGGAATTAGTGCAAATACTCAAATGACAAAGGTTGCATCTGGCTTTATTAGTCCAGCGAATGCAGCGAATATATATGCATCTGGTATTCTTGTAGATTCTGTGAAAGTGCAAGGATGGTATTGTGTAGTTCTTACAAATACACCTGCATCTAGTTGGCCATCAATATATGCATCTGCTAATTTTGCAGAAATGTGTTCAATGCTTTCTCCATCTGAGGCACAATATCAAGTTCCTCTGCAGTTTGTAAGGGATGATATTGTAAATCCAAATGAACAGATTCCTAGTATGTGGCCTGAAACTATTAATTCGCTATGGGGTAATTCGGCACATCTCATAAGTAAGACAATCGTGCCATACATCCGAGTGGAGATTGCATAACGATGAATAACTTAATCAAAGCAGATAATACAAATGCATTAGTGCAGAGGATAGCATAACCATGTTAGAACCAAACAAGAGTTATATCCTAAAGACTGAATCTACTGACCTCTCTCAGCACTTTGTACCGCTTCCATCAAGTGCAGGAATGATAGGCACTGATGCTGGAGGTAATCCAGTTGACAATNNGGTAAATTCCTCTGACGCAACTGCAGACTATCTAGAGGCTAAAGTAGCTGATACTACTGACGTGCAATTCAAACCAACTGAAGATAATAGCAAGATTGATTCTATTGTCTACCAGCTTACTGGCTTAGGTGCAATGCTGAATCCAGTAAAAGATGCTGGATTTGACTTTGAGAATGGTCCATTCCCTGCAAAGCCTAGTTCAGGTGGACGTGGTATTGCATTTGGACGTAGATTCGTTGCAGGTGTCGAAGTAGATGCTTGGGTTGCTCAGGGCAATAACGGAAAGCTATATTGGACGAATAACAATGATTCCACTAGATGGAAGGTAGTAACTGAAGACGATTCTCTATATACTGCATACCCATCAGCAAGAACCTATTACGGATGGAGTTGCATTCAGTTCGTATACGTAGGAGGAACTCATAATTGCTATTGCTGGTTAATGGGATCTGGAGATACGGCTCGAACTTTCTATTACGTTGAACATAAGGCTGAGAATTATAACGCAAATGGTACATTTAAGACCACTGCTATCTCAACAGCAACATATGCCGATGGATTGGGTCCTTATTCTGTAATAGATATTATGCAAGTGGATGCTACTGGCGGAATATTCTGGGCCGGAGATGATACTCGTATTGGATATACTACTGATCTTACAACATTTCAAATAGCTTTAACAGCCGATCATAATATTGGCGGTAGGGGATTTGATGGAGAGAATACTGTTCAGGTAATCGAAAGAGACTATGGAGTAATCTGGAAATCTACTGATTATGGTAATCCCGGCACATTTGCAAAGGTTACTAGCCTATATGTAGATGATGTTGAAGTATCTCATTTCCCAGTGCCTGATGCGGCTCAATGGGGATCAATGTTCTGC
>MTKZ01033685.1_pt1 | contig 11449 bp, 9 predicted proteins | sample 1042781 | NCBI WGS metagenome assembly MTKZ01 (sample SAMN06212207, study PRJNA360539) | anaerobic digester metagenome | biome: Wastewater treatment plant; material: sludge; isolation source: anaerobic digester fed with sludge from wastewater treatment plant | place: Denmark: WWTP Viborg ...
AATCCGCACCCAAATCATTTGTAAAGTTAGCTGTGGGGGTAACCTCTTTCTCATCTGCACCCAATTTGTCCACAATGATTTGCTTAACTTTTTCTTCAATGTTAACTGCCATAATTTAGTAATTAGTTAGTAAAATGTAGCTGATAATGCAAAATTACACGAACTTTGCAGCGGACAAAGTAAAAAAAAATATTCCAAATAAAGAAATCCCGGGTTTCCCTGACCAATGAAAGGCAACTTAACAAAGGGCGCTTATCCTTTGCTGGCAATACTTCTGATGCTTCCTGCCTGTTACCTGTGTGCCCAGGTACAACGCGGCGAATGTCCTTTCTATGAACAATTCCGCACCTTGTCGCACCATGTCATCATCTACGGATGGCACCGGCCCGATGGCACGCCCATCCAGCCGGTATACGACGGCCATGTAAACACCTATGTGGATTACAGCCACGGAGTCCGCCTGATTTCAAACAAGGTGCTTGTAGACGGGAAGGAACACAGGCTGCAGGAACTGATTGAAGATCCTGTGCTGTGGGCGCTTATATGCGGGGATTAATGACTATGGTTTGATATTTGCAGGATTTTTCCGTAATTTTGATACAAATAGAGGATTACGCCCATATGAGAACAATTAAGCTGTTGCTGCTGACTGCCTTTGTGGCCGGGCTTTCTCAGATCGCTGCCGGTCAGAACCCTTCTTCACAGACTACCTCCATAGATGCAGAAGCCTCCATCACTCTTGGGATAGACCTTCGGATAAGCAAATTGACAGACCTGCTGTTTGGGGATATCATAAGTCAAACGGTGGGCGGATCTGTCAGGCTTGATCCGTCTACGGGCAATGTTTCCAATGTGTCGGGTACTTTTCAGTTCCTGGGTGCCAGTACAGCCGCAAGCTTCCAGATCACCGGGATGCCAGGTCAGTATTTTGAAGTGGCAACCGGCAGTTACCCCTCTCAGATCACCCTGCGAAACGGAAGCGGCCACACAATGACTGTGAATAATTTTCAGTTTCTTCCCTCAAGCGGACAAATCGGCACAGATGGTACGATCATTCTCAAGCTGGGAGGTACACTCAACATCGGGGCAAACCAACCGTCCGGAAATTATACCAACACATCAGATCTGACTGTGACCATTACTTACCAGTGACCCTGATCTTCACCTCCATGGTCAGATCTATCGACTGAACCTGTCCTGCCTGTTCAACCACCAGTTCACCGCGCAGAGACTGGGTTCCGCTGCTTTCAATCACCCATCCGCTTTGCGTGTCGATTACCGAAGTGGCTTCTCCATTTCCCGATATCTGCTCCATACGCTGGGCCGTTTCCGATTTCGTGGCATTGGGATCTGGCATGATGACCGATTTTGCAGTAATGCTGGCCCGGTTATCCGATATTCCGGTCAGACGCTGCTGCACCGTGATAATGGCCCCCAGCTCCTGGCTGGGCTCCTCATCTGTCCAGACTGAAGGAATGGTCATCTCCCTGTCGGGAAACTTTGTCAGGCCTGCCTGCACCACACTCTTTATGGTATTCTGGCTGAACAATTGTTTGATCTGTTCTATGGATTGTTCCCTGCGGCGACGGGCATATTGTGTGGCCAGTATGCTGTCGGCTACTGTATAGAAGACATCCTCTGCGGGCATTTGTTCTATGACCTCTCCCCTGCGGGAAATGATCATTTTCAAAGGTTTGCCCATAAGGCTTTTAATAGCCTGTCCCAGGACATCCTCCCCTTCCGAGTCAAACACCTGGGATTGTCCCTGACCTACTGATTTGACCGTGATTCGTGTAAGACGGGCTTCCACCAGGTATCCCTGCTCCACCTCTTCTGCCAGCGTCACAACAGCTCCTATGATCTGGTCTGTCTGTGTGACAAGATTCCCCATACCGGGAACAATCAGGTTCATCGTCTGGTTGACCTCCATAGATACCGGGTATTCCACCCCTTTAACCGGTTTGAATTCCAGTTTAACGCTTTGTGCCTGCATAGAAAGGGCGGCAAACACAAAGAACAAGCTTATAAGTCGTTTCATTGCTCTTTTCTTTAAATTTCCACAAACTTACAATTTATTCACTAATTTTGAAGTCAAACCACAACCTTATGAACAGAACAATCTTAATATTTATGATGCTTACAGCCTCTCTGGCTCTGCCACAATGCTCCGGCAACGGGCAGGACAAAGCCCCCCTGATCGGGAAAAACACCGAAATACCCGAAAATGACCTGCTTAATTCCACGCTCCTGAATCTCATGGGGCGCGTAACAGATCCGCAGGTTTCACCCGACGGGAAAAGAATTGTCTACGGAGTAACCTATACCTCTATTAAGGAAAACAAGCGTAACCGCGAACTATTTGTGATCAACGCCGACGGGCAGGACAACTGCCAGGTCACACAGACTCCTGCCAGCGAATCCAACGCCCGGTGGCTGGACAACGACCGTTTCGTCTTTACCTGCGAAGGCAAATTATGGATCATGCAGGCCGATGGAACCGGACGGCAACAAATCACAGGAACAGACAAGACCATATCGGAATTCAGCATTTCCCCCACCCGGGACAGGATCCTGTTCATTTCCATGGTCCCCTCTGCCGTAAAGCCCACAGACCTTGACCCTTCCCTGGATAAGTCCACGGCACGGATCATCGACGATCTGATGTACCGCCACTGGGATTGCTTTGTAGAAGAGATCCCCCATTCCTTTACAGCCCTGTTTGACGGGAAAACCCTTTCCAATGTGACCGATCTGCTGGAGGGCCAGCCCTACGAGCTTCCCACGCTTCCTTTCGGGGACATTGGGGAATTGAGCTGGAGCCCCGACGGAAAACGCATAGCCTACTCCTGCCGCAAACTAACCGGCAAAGATTACGCCCTCTCTACCAACACAGACATATACCTGCGTGACCTGGACACAGGACAGGAAACCAACCTGAGCCAGGGCATGATGGGTTACGATACCGCACCCAGGTTTTCACCCTGTGGCAATTTTCTGGTATGGAACAGCATGGAACGGGACGGGTACGAGGCAGACAAGAACCGGCTGATGATGTATTCCTTTGCAGACGGTTCCATAAAATACCTCACGGCCTCGTTCCGTTACAATGTAGAAGGGGTTACCTGGAGGGCCGACAGTAAAGTGCTGTATTTCAACGCCTGTGCCCAAGGGATCACCCAGCTTTTTGCCCTGGACACAGAAACAGGCAAGATCCGCCAGATCACCAACGGCTGGTACGATTGCAGTCCGGTTCAGATTTCTGCCGGTACAGGATTGGAAGAACGGCTCATCGGCACTTATGTTTCCATGTCCATGCCTTCCGAGGTGGTCTCTATTCACCCCGAATCGGGAGAATACCACCAGCTGACCTTTGAGAACAGCCACATACTGGACCATCTCACCATGGGACAGGTAGAAGAACGCTGGGTCACCACAACAGACAACAAGAAAATGCTTACCTGGGTGGTTTACCCGCCCCACTTTGATCCGCAAAACAAATATCCGGCTGTGCTTTTCTGTGCCGGTGGCCCACAGTCCACCCTTTCCCAGGGATGGTCCTACCGCTGGTGCCACCAGCTGATTGCTGCCAACGGGTACATTGTCATCCTTCCCAACCGCCGTGGTACAACAGCCTTTGGACAGGAATGGACAGAACAGATAAGCGGTGATTATACCGGCCAGAACATGCAGGATTACCTGAGTGCCGTGGACCACATGAAAAGCGAGCCCTTTGTTGACGGAAACCGGATCGCTGCAGTGGGTGCCAGTTATGGCGGATATTCTGTGTTCCACCTGGCAGGGGCACACAACGAACGTTTTGCGGCCTTCATTGCACACGCGGGCATTTTCAACACAGAGCACATGTACATGACCACAGAAGAGCTCTGGTTCCCGCACTGGGACAACGGGGGTGCCCCCTGGGACAAGAATCCCACAGCGGTGAACCACTATACCCAATCCCCGCATAAACGTGTTCAATACTGGAAAAAACCTATCCTGATCACCCATGGGGAACTGGACTACCGTATACCCGTGGACCAGGCCATGGCCGCCTTCAATGCCGCCAGGCTGCACGGGGTTCCTGCAAGACTGGTCCTTTTCCCCGACGAGAACCACTGGATACTCAAACCCCAGAACAACATGCTCTGGAATAAAATTTTCTTTGAATTCCTGGAGGTAAATATGTAGATTTTTACGATAAAGGCCTTTTTTTACATACCGGTGTTGTAGGTTTGGTGCGTTTAACCAATAATAACGCATTATGGAACAATCTATCAACAAAGTAGAATTGATGGGACGTGTGGGAGCAGATCCCAGGATCGGTCAGTCCGAGGAAGGAAGAAGGGTCATGAATTTCAATCTTGCTACCGGCGAGGTAATTAAAACAGGTTCGGGAACGCTCAAGGAAGAAACCACCTGGCACCGGGTCGTTGCCTGGGAGGGAAAGGACATAGCTCCTTTTGAATCGGTGAAAAAGGGAACCCGCCTGGCCATCACTGGCAAAATCCGGACCAATGCCTACGAAAAAGACGGCCAGCCCCGTTATATCCAGGAGGTAATAGCCCAGACACTCAGGGAAGTGATACCCCAAAAGCCCGGGGAAGTGGTCCCAAGTTAAAAAATTGTACATTTGCAGACATAATTACAAACCCGCATGCCACGAGAACTATTTATATACAATACCCTTACCAGGGAAAAAGAGAAATTTGAACCATTGGTTCCAGGGCATGTGGGACTTTATGTCTGCGGTCCCACCGTGTACGGCGATCCCCATCTGGGACATGCCCGTCCGGGGGTTGTGTACGATGTTTTTGTCCGGCTGTTGCGGGATCTGGGATATAAAGTCCGCTATGTGCGTAACATAACAGATGTGGGACACCTGGAAAACGACTCGGACTCGGGAGAAGACAAGATCGGCCGCAAAGCGCGGCTCGAAGAGCTCGAACCCATGGAGGTGGTTCAGTATTACACCATCCGGTACCACCAGGCCATGGCCAGCCTCAACACCCTGCCACCGAGCATCGAGCCAAGGGCGTCGGGCCATATAACAGAACAGATCGCCATGATACAACAGATCCTGGATGCCGGCATGGCTTACCATGTTAACGGATCTGTTTATTTTGACGTAGAAAAATACAACAGAACGAACCGTTACGGGATCCTTTCAGGACGGGTCCTGGAAGACCTGCTGGCCAACACACGTGAGCTGGAAGGCCAGGGCGAAAAACGTTTTCCTTTTGATTTTGCACTATGGAAAAAGGCATCCCCCGAACACATCATGCGCTGGCCGTCACCATGGAGCGAGGGTTTTCCGGGATGGCACCTGGAATGCTCGGTCATGAGCTCCAAATACCTGGGACAGGTTTTTGATATTCACGGCGGAGGCATGGATCTGCTCTTTCCGCACCATGAATGCGAACTGGCTCANNAATGCGAACTGGCCCAGAATACCGTTACACGGGGAAAAGACAGCGTGCGGTACTGGATGCACAACAATCTGATCACCATCAACGGCCAGAAAATGGGCAAGTCCCTGGATAATTTCATCACCCTGGAAGCATTGTTCAACGGGACCCATCCGCTCCTGACACAATCATTCCATCCCATGACCATCAGGTTTTTTATCCTGCAGGCACATTACCGCGGAACACTGGATTTTAGCAACGAGGCGCTGTTGGCAGCCGGCAAAGGCCTTAAAAGACTGCTTCAGGCCCGCAGGGCAGCTGACGCGTTGCCTGTTTCAGAAGAAGCAGCCGTTTCCCCCACGATCCGGGAAACCGAAGAAAAGATCTACCAGGCCTTGTGTGATGACATGAACACCCCCATTGCCCTGGCTGCGCTATTTGATCTGGTCACCTGGATCAATACCGCTTCCGATGCGGCCCGGCCTGTTTCACCTGCAGACAAGAATCTTATTGAAAAAATATACAACCGGGTGGTGGACGGCATCCTGGGACTGAAGGAAGAAAGTGACCACAACCAGCTTCCCCTGATTGAAGGACTGGTAAACATGGTGCTGGAATTCCGGAATCAGGCAAGAGCTGTGAAGAACTGGGCAGAATCGGATCGTATCCGTGACCGGCTCTCCGGTCTGGGAATACGGATCAAAGACTCAAAGGAAGGTACCCGCTGGGAGCTGTAAGCCCCCGGATCAAACCGGGAAAAGCAGAATCACCTGTGAAAGCTGCACAGGCAAAGAGGGATACTGTCGCCTTTCAGTATCCCTCTTTATTTCGTGGCACAAGCAATGGATCTTCTGTTTGCATGAAAAAATTCCGCGTGCTCACCAATTTCGTTATCCATATCATACTCAAATTGCGTTCCAGAAACATTCCCGTTTTGCTATCTTACTGGTTATCAGACTTCTTTTTTAACAACAGAAAGACAGTCCCTCTGTGTCGCATTACTTATGGGGAATTTTTTACCACAGTTTGTGGAATATTTCCCCACCCGCGCTTTTCCCAGCCCCCCTTTTGTGCTGCGGGGATCCCCTTTTGTGCTGCGGGGATTTCTTTATATCTTAGCTTCATGAAACAAGATGTAGGATTTCGCCTCAAAGTGGTCTTCAGCTATGTCTTGCTGGTGGCTCTGACCGTTGGCGCCGCCTGGTATGTATACAAACGCGTGTACCCGTTCCTGTTCCAGAGCGAAGACCGCCGGGAAGAAATCCTGGAACGAAGCCTTTTAATAAGCAATACCATATCATTGCTCTACGAGGCAGAATGGCTGGGAACCCGGTTTATCCAGGATCCCAAAGCAGAAAATTACGACCTCTACCGCAACGCCCTGGATAAAGTAGATGTGATGCTCGATTCCCTGGGCAGGGGAACCTCCATGGAACGTCAAAAGCAGATCCTGCTGGAAATTGACAGCCTGCTGGTTTACCGGAACATCAACATCCAGGACATCGCCCGCCAGCAACAGGAACTCAGCCGGAGGAGCAACCAGGGGATGGCACAAAAAGTAGACAGGGCACTGCCCCGCGTCCCGGCCATGACACAGGCCCCAAAATTAAACGAAATCACCTCCAGGCCCATGCCACCGGTGGTCATCCGGGAAGAGGTTATCTACGACACCATCACAACGGCTGTACACCGGCCTAAACAGAATTTTTTTGAACGCCTGGGCAATGCTTTCGCTCCTTCCCGCATGCAGGACAGCATTACCGAAATCAAACAGATACGCCGGACCATTACCGATTCCCTGGTCCGTATCATTCCGGGAACCCCGCAGCCGGTGGCTGTTCAGACCACAGACCGTGATACCGTGGTTCAGGCGGTGATGAAGGTTCTGGACGATGTGGAAGCAGAGCGGCAGCGCCAGCTCAGGTCCATCTCGGTACAGCTGGAACAACTTATTGACACAGACCGGGCCCTGAACCTGGAGATAAACAAATTACTGGAAGAACTGAACCAGGAGTGGTTCAGCACCACGCTCACTGCCCTGGAAACCCGCAGGGCCTCTCTGGAGAAAGCCGGAAACTCGCTTTCCATACTGGGTGCAGCTGCCCTGCTCATCATCCTGCTCTCTACCCTGCTCATATTCACCGACCTGAACAAAAGCCGCAGATACCGCAGGGATCTTGAGGTTGCACGTAACAGGGCCGAAGAATTGATGAAAAGCCGGGAAAAACTGTTGCTCACCGTGACCCATGACATCAAAGCTCCTCTGAGTGCCATCATAGGATACCTGGACCTGCTCAGGCACCCCTCGGACAAAAGTCCGGAACAGCAGCTCAAAGAATACCTGGATCCCATGATGCACTCTGCCGGACATGTGATGGAACTGCTGGGCAACCTGCTGGAATACTACCGCCTGGATGCGCACAAAACGCAGCTCAATCCCACAGTAACCCCTATAAGGAAGCTCTTTGAAGAGGCTATAGACATATTTGCCCCAACGGCCGGTAAAAAGGGTGTGACACTGAATTTGCGAACCGCCATCTCCCCGCAGACCTGTGTTATAACCGACCCCATGCGGCTGCGGCAGGTGGTGATGAACCTGTTGTCCAACGCGGTCAAGTTTACCGACAAGGGGCACATAGACCTGCACGCCTCGCTCGATGGCCCGGAATTATTCTTTTCTGTATACGACACGGGAACGGGCATTGCCCCGGAAGCGCAGCAACGCATCTTTGATGAATTTATGCGGGTAGAAACATCCCGTACCCCGGAAAAGGAAGGCGTGGGGCTGGGTTTATCCATAGTCAAACGCACAGTAGACCTTTTCAAAGGCAACATCACCCTGTCCAGGAACGAAGACTCCGGAAGCACATTCTGTGTTTCCATCCCTGTGGAACCAACCAACGCTCAGGCCCCGGACATGCCTGCCGAAACCAAACCTGTTTCTACGGAACCTTCTCCCGTTCCCCTCCGGGTTCTTGTGGTGGACGACGATCCGGCACAATTGGCCCTTACTGCGGAAATGCTCCGCCTTTTGGGCCACCTGGTGGCTACAGCTCCCGGGTCAAAGGCTGCCATGGCTCTTTTGCAAAGCCTGTCGGTAGACGTGGTTCTGACCGATATTCAGATGCCAAACGGGGACGGGTTCCATTTGCTGGAACAGATACACAGTTGCCGGGAAATCCCGGTTATTGCCGTAACGGCAGACAGCCTCTACACAGACCGTCATTATATTGAAAAGGGATTTACCGGCCACCTGGCAAAGCCTTTTGTAAAAGCACAGCTGAACCAGGTACTTGCGCCCATAAAATCTGAGGTTCCCTACGATCTGTTTTCACTGGCAGAAATGGGACACATGGTAGAAGCAGACCTGGATGCGGTAACCCAGGTATTGCGTGTTTTTCATGCCGCCGCCGGTGAAAGCCTTAAAATCATGGAAGAATCCCTGGAACATGGCGATTATGGCAGGATTGCTTCTCTTACCCACAAAATGCTCCCCATGTTCCGGCAGCTGCAATCGCCCCTTGTCAAAGACCTGGCCACCCTGGAGCGCTCAGGCAGGGAAGATCCCGCCACTGTGAAACGTGTAATCAGGCAGGCCCGGGAGCTACTCCAGGTTATAGAGCTTCATTTTATTATATAAAGTCTTGCGGTCAATGCCCAGCAGACGTGCCGCGCGGGTACGGTTGTTCCTTGTACGGGCAAGGGCCTCTGTGATCATTTGCCGTTCATGTTGTTCTTTGAGGGTCTGGGCATCCTGCCCTTCACGTAAAGACTGAAAACCGCGAATCTCTTCGGGCAGGTCGGTGGCCTGGATTTCGGGACCTTCACTCAGGAGCACGGTACGCTTGACCATATTGAGCAATTCGCGCAGGTTGCCCCTCCAATTGTACGCCATCATCAATTGTTCTGCCCCGGGAGAAAACCCTGTGATCTTCCGGTTCATCTGCCGATTGGCATATTCCAGGAAATGACGGGCAAAGAGCATCACATCCTGTCCCCGTTCCTGCAAGCGCGGAATGTGGAGCTGAAATTCATTGATACGGTGGTACAGGTCTTCCCGGAATTTCCCCTGTTCTATCATTTGTTTCAAATCCACGTTGGTGGCAGTGATGATGCGGATGTTGACCTCAATGATCCGGGCACTTCCCACAGGCTTTATGACCCCCTCCTGCAGTGCGCGCAGAAGCTGCATCTGCACATCGTGCGACAGATTCCCCACCTCGTCCAGGAACAGCGTTCCCCCGTCTGCCATTTCAAAAGCTCCTTTTTTATCACTGATGGCCGAGGTAAAAGACCCTTTCAGGTGCCCGAACAGCTCGCTCGAGGCCAGATCCCTGGGAATGGCACCGCAGTCCAGGGCCACAAAAGGCCCGTCCCGCCGGGAACTGTTCTGGTGTATGTGATTGGCCACATATTCCTTTCCCGTGCCGCTTTCCCCCCATATGAGCACAGAAAGGAGCGTGGGAGCCACCAGCATCATGTAGTCGTACATTTTCAGGGAAGCCGGACTTTCTCCTTTGATAAAAGGTATACGTTCATGCGGACGGTCCTTTTTCCGGAGTACCTCGTCAATTTTCTCCCTCAGGATAACAGGATCCACGGGTTTTTCCAGATAATCGGCCGCTCCCAGGCGGATGGCCTGTACAGCGGTCTGAATATCGGCATATCCGGTCATGATGAACACAGCGCTGTCCGGCGAGGTTTCCCGGATCCATTTCAGCAGGGTCAGTCCATCGGTGTCGGGCAGCCTCAAATCGGAAAGGACAATGTCATACACTTGTCCCTGCACGGCTTTCATGGCTTCTCCCGCAGACAGAACGCCTTCTGCCCGGAACCCGGCTTTGGTAAGCCATGTCTTCAACAGGGCATTAAAAGCGGCGTCGTCCTCAATGATCAGTATTTTAACCATAAGTGCAAATGTAAAAAATATTTTTATGTATCTTTGGGGCATCATGAAGGCTCGTGCATTCTCATACATTCTTCTGGCATGCGTGTTTTTTCCGGGTTTCTCCCAGGTGTACGGGCAGTCCCGGACAAAGGTGGTGTCCATTCCTGCCGTTCTGGAAATTGAAGTGATCATTCCCCTGTCCATTGCCAAAGAATCCAATCTTTCTTTTGGATATGCGTCTCCCGGACAGGGAACGGGGTATGTAACGCTCACCGCCTCTGAGAACCCTCTAAGGACGGCTTCCGGTGTGGCCACGCTCTTACCAAGTCCCGGAGCGGTTTACGCCGGCAAATTCAGGGTGACGGGAGGCCCCAATGCATCGGTCAATGTCAATGTGCCAACATGGATCCATACCCTGATCCATAGCAGCGGCTCGGCTAACCTGAATCTTGAACTGACCACCCCCTCTGCCACCCTCCAGCTGAGCCCCACGGGCCAGGCCGTATTTTACGTGGGTGGGACCGTCACCATGTGGTGGGGACAGGCCCTGGGACAGTACACCGGTACCTTTACTGTGACCGTTTCGTACCAGTGATTCCGGGGGTCGTTGAAAAAAAACGCCTTTTCGTAGATTGTTTTCCGGTTTATATTGAAATTGCTTTTTTGTTTAAAACGCAAGACATACTTTTGTACCGCGTTTGAAAAATTAGTTTAAAAAACAATCCTAAAAAATATTCATTATGAAAACAACTCTCAAAATTTTCACCCTCACTGTAGCCATCTTCGCTTTCTCAAACATTTCTTTCGGACAAAGTTCTGCTACCGCTAACGCTAACGCTGGTGCTAACATACTTAAGCCCATTGCCATCACTAAGACTCAAAACTTGGATTTCGGAGACATTATCTCTCAAACAACTGGATTTACTGTTATTGTTACTACCGCCGGAACAAGAAGTGCAAGCAATGCTACTGCAATTTTAACCGCAGTTGGTAAACAAGCCACATTCTCTGTTACAGGCCAGGAAAACCAAACATTTAACGTTACCCTTCCAGCAGACGGAGTAGTCTCTATTGAAAGCGGTGAAAATTCAATGAACATAACGGATTTTGACCACAACCTTGGAGAAAATCCTGCACTTGATGGAACCGGAAAGGC
>MTKZ01000187.1_pt1 | contig 11444 bp, 8 predicted proteins | sample 1042781 | NCBI WGS metagenome assembly MTKZ01 (sample SAMN06212207, study PRJNA360539) | anaerobic digester metagenome | biome: Wastewater treatment plant; material: sludge; isolation source: anaerobic digester fed with sludge from wastewater treatment plant | place: Denmark: WWTP Viborg ...
GTACGGAAAGCACCCAGGAAACACCCGGCCAGGCGCCCTCGGACGCTATCGTGCTCTTCGACGGTAACGACCTGTCGAACTGGACTTCCACCACCCCCGGTGAACCGAGCAAATGGCTGGTTACGGACAGGGCCATGTCGCCGGTAAAGGACTCCGGCATGATCCAGACCAAACAGGAATTCGGGTCCTGTCAGTTGCACCTCGAATTTGCCACCCCCAAGACGCCCGAAGGTGAGGGACAGGGACGGGGCAACAGCGGCGTGTTCCTCATGGGACAGTATGAAGTTCAGATCCTGGATTCCTATGAAAACACGACCTATCCCGACGGCCAGGCGGGCGCGCTCTATGGACGCAAAAAACCGCTGGTCAACGCCTCGCGCAAACCCGGCGAATGGCAGACCTACGACATTATCTTTCATCGGCCCGTCTTCGAAGGGGACAAAGTCGTTAAACGCGCNNACCTTCACCGTGCTTCATAACGGCGTGCTCATTCACGACCACTACGAACTTACCGGCGGTACCGGTTGGCGCGGTTCCCACTCCATCACTAACTACGTCCCCCACGGCGACAAAGGCCCCATCCAATTACAGGACCATGGCAATCCGGTTCTGTTCAGGAACATCTGGATTCGGGAGTTGGAAGACTAGCATCATCCCGTAACAGGAAAAGGTTATGATACCGGGCCTCCCGACGTAACATCTGAAAGTCGAAATCCAAAGAGACCCAATTTTTATGTCCATAACAGTCTTGTTGTTATTTACGCTTTCGGTTGCCGAGGCGCCTCCGCCGAAGGAAGCTATTATTCTGCTGCACGGGCTTTGCCGTACCCATTCAAGCATGAACAAAATGGAAGGGCGGTTGAAAGAAGCCGGCTTCGTTGTCGTAAATGTGGATTACCCTTCGCGAACGGCATCTATAGAAGCCTTGAGTGATGCGGCAATAGGGCCGGCATTGGAAAACCCGACGTTGAAGGACTGCCCGAAGATTCATTTTGTGACCCATTCGATGGGCGGTATGCTGGTGCGCAGTTACTATGCGCGGCATGAACACGGCCGGCTCGGCCGCGTGGTCATGCTCGGCCCGCCCAATCGGGGCAGCGAGGTGGTGGACAGCCTGAAGTCGTGGTCGCTCTTTCAAAAGCTGAACGGTCCCGCCGGCGGCGAAATGGGCACGGATGCGGAGTCAACCCCAAACCGGTTAGGCCCCGTCCATTTCGAATGCGGCGTTATCGCCGGAGACCGGTCCATCAACTGGATTAACAGCCTGGGAATGATCAACGGAAAAGACGACGGCAAAGTCTCCGTGGAAAATACGCGGGTGGAGGGCATGAAAGAACATCTTGTCGTGCACACGACCCATACCTTCATGATGCGTAACAACACGGTTATCGAGGCCACAATTTGTTTTTTAAAAAACGGGACCTTCAAAAGTGGCAACTAAGATAGAGACGAGGAAACACGCCTCTTCTTTATATTTTCAACTCGTTTCAACTCGTTCCCAAATTCCATTTGGGAACGCACGTGCTTGCGAAGTTCGACTTCGCAACTATGGTCGAACGCCTTAATACAAGGGACGAATTGACGCAAAAGGGGAAATAGAATTTCAAGAGAGATTGCGTTCCCAAATGGAATTTGGGAACGAGTTGATTTGGGAACGAGTTGAAACATCCGTCCTCAGCGTACACAGCCTGGAGAATCTTTTCCATCCATGACTACAGAACCACGGGACTTTAATAAAGATGCGGCCACCTGGGATGAAAAACCGGCGCGCGTAAAACTGGCCGGGGAGTTGTTCAACGCGATAAACGACGCCGCGCCTTTGGACCTGTCCCTGCGGGTACTGGATTACGGCTGCGCCACGGGCTTGTTGACACTGCGGCTAGCCCCCCATGTTCATTCAGTCATGGGGGTGGATACGGCGCCCGGCATGCTGGCGGTGCTTGAATCGAAGGCCGCAGCCCTGGGGCTTAACAATGTCTCCGTTTCCCTGATCGAGGAAAACACGGCGCCGACGCTTCCCGGAGACTATGACCGGATTATTTGTACCATGACGCTACACCATGTGGAACATGTCTTGCCACTGTTGAAACGGTTTTATGTTCATCTGGTCTCTGGAGGTACACTGTGCATCGCCGATCTGGATCCCGATGGCGGAAAATTCCATGACAACCATGCGGGAACTTTCCACCATGGTTTCGACCGGACACTGCTCAAGGGCTTGCTTGAAGAAGCGGGGTTTGCAAACATCAGCGATTCCACGGCAACGGAAATTGTGCGGGAAGGCGCAGACGGGGTAACCCGCACGTTCAGCGTCTTCCTGATGACGGGCGACCGCCCTTAAGGGCCTCCTTTTTGCATAAAATGCCTGAAGTCAGGCGTTAGTACCTTTTAGGATCGTAGCCGCTATAAAAACAAGAAGTTGAATACGTGCGCGTAGAAATAATGGGACTGTTCCCGCCGTAAATTTCGGACGAGTTTTTGTTGAAAAAGAATCATGAATACTGGATATAGTCTTGGGGTTTGCGCATACCCAAGCGGCGGGAACTGTCCCGCTTTTTCAGTCTTGTCCAATAGGCCCGCAAAACAATTGGGACAGCCCCCGGCGCGGTTTAGGATTAACTGCAACGCTCATGGGGTTCACGTGCGCCGGAGGCAGTCCCATTTTTTGCTCAAGTTCTGTTGTTTTTGTTGGGTTATGGGCAACGCCCGCGTTGGCAATAGTCAGGATTGTTTGGCTGTTTGTACAGCAGGAGGTACAAAACCATGCTGAAAGTAATCGTTCCCTGGATCGCAGGCTATATGGGGCTGATTGTGTTGGATTTGCTCTGGCTTGGTGTTATTGCATCCGGATTCTATCGGAACCAAATCGGTCACCTGATGCATATCGTTGACGGCAATATGTCCGTCAACATCCCAGCCGCCCTGCTTACCTGGGCTGTAATCGTAACCGGCGTTCAGGTATTCGCCTTCCCGAGAGCGCTGGCCATCGGTACGTTGCCGGCGTTTATACTGTTGGGCGCCCTCTTCGGGGCCATCACGTATGCCGTCTACGACTTAACCAACTATGCCGTGCTTAAAAACTGGACACTCGCCGTTACCGTAGCGGATATTCTTTGGGGTGCCTTTGTGTGTGCCGCTACCGCACTGTGTATGGCTTTGGCGCATCGGGCGTTGCTCCGTTTCTTTTAGTTTCGAGGCGTGTTCTTGGTATCAGGATTTTTCTTTGGGAAACCACGGGAAGAACGGGCTGACCGTTTCCTGGTAACGACGGTAATCTTCGCCGCGCGATTTCAGCGCCTGTTTTTCCGTGTAGGGAATTCCCGTAACACGGTACAGGAAGAAGAACATAAGCACGGGACCAAGCAGTGCGGTCCAACCCCATGGAACCCCGACCCCCAGAATTACATAGGTCCACCAGTGCACCCATTCAAAGAAATAATTGGGATGCCGTGAATAGCGCCAGAGGCCCTGGCGGCAGGTGACGCTCCGGTGTGACGGGTCTGCACGCCACTGCGCCAACTGGCGGTCGGCGAGCGCCTCGCCCCCGACCGCCACACACCAGACCGCCACGGCCACAATAATTTGCCAGGGCTGCGGGCGGGATGGGGCCATTGCGAGGGGAAGAAATGGAAGCGAAAACACCACGACAAAGAAGGCCTGGTATTGAAAAAAACGGAACAGGCGACGCGGCGCGTCTTTGCCATAACCCGCGACGAGATCCAGGTAACGGCCGTCCTCCGGCTTGCCGATAACGCGGTCGGTGAGAATATGCAGGCCCAGCCGCAGGCTCCAGACACCGGCGAACAGCGCCAACAGGCCGCGCGACACCACATCCCCCGGCATCAACAATGCATATAAAACCGCCAAGGTACCCACGCCCAATGACCACGCGGCATCCACGACGCCGGTATTCCCAATTTTATGGCGCAGGGAAAACAGGAGCGCCATGATTGTTGCCATCAGGAACCATGCCGCGACACTACTGAAAAACGCCTGTACTAACATAGGTCACAGATCCTTTTGTTCGGAATCACACGCGACAATATCTTTTGTTGACCTGACAAAGTCATCTACCTGCCGCCAGTTTTCATAGAGCCATTTTTTTTGCGCTTCCCGTTCCCGTGGAACTTCCCCGGACGGGTAGCCCCACAATTTGGCGCGTATTTCCCGGCCAATCATGGCGCCGCCAAAAAAATCTTTGAAGGAGGCCGCATTCTCGAAACCTGTATGGGCGCAGAAGAACACGTCCAGTTCCGGGTTGCGCTCCAGAAGGCTCAAAACACCGAGAAGTCTCGGCGGCAACACATACTGCATGTCCTCGGCTATTTTCAGGAGCCCCAATTCACCTTTGTCCCAAAGCCGTTCCAGGGCGCGAATGCGTTTTTCAGGAGAAAATCGTGTGGATTCCGGCCAGAGAATCACCCCTTCTCCCGGCTGCAGGTTTTCCGCCAGCAGGGCAATAGCCTCCGCCTCCTGCCGGGTATCGGCGGATGTGCGGTCCACGAAATAATTGGGCAGGCGGTTCCCCACGATGTCCAGGCAGGGATCCCAGAGGAGCTCCCGCTTCATAACGTAACGCAACCGGAAATCCCGTTGTACACGCATCAGGTAGGTGGCCAGGATGGTGTCCGCCAGGCTGGTGTGCCGCACCAGCAACATTATAGGCCGTTCACCAGGCAAGTACTCCCCTTCTTCCACGCGAAAGGTCATGGAAAACAAGAGCAGTCCCGCCCGGGCAAACCCTTGCACCCAGAGGCGCTGAAGCGCGTAATTCCAGGAGAGGAAGCGGTTGTTGCTCGCGCCGTGAACGAACCGGGTAATAAGCCAGACCAGAAAGGCTGCCGAAACGCCCAACAGTTCCCAGAGGCAATAGAACGCGACCAGGATGTAGGCGCGCAACAGAGGGAAACGCCTGTCATGCCACAGATCGATCAAGAATAGAATGCAAGCCGCCGCCGGAAACAGAACTATCACAGCCGTGCTTCCGAAGCATAACATCCCGATGCTGATGCAACGCCGTTGCCAGGCCTTTAACAAAACAACGTTTCCTTAAATTCAGTTGTAGGCCGGGTGGAGTGGAACTCATGGATAGGCCATTGATTTTCAAAACTAGTCCGAAGTAACGGCATACACGTATCATATCCATATGGCAGAACGCAACCCGCCTTCACTTATACCTTCTACGCTAAGTTATTATCCATAAAAAATGGCTGTTATAGTAGGAAGGCGGGTTGCGTTCCGCTGTTTTAAATACCCAATGCCTTTCCGTATTTTCTGGTCCCAGGAAACACACCGGTTTTCCAATAGTTTCCACTTCACCCGGCCTACATTTTTCATGAAAAAAAGAAGCCCAGGGAAACACAGTATATCATTTCTTGTGTACGTACAAACTGCAACGTACATGGACAAGCATTTATTATTGACCGGTCAGTTGGGATATACTGCAATCTGGAATTCCAATCACATCTTATAAGGAGTATCCACCATGACCCATGTATTTTCCCGACGTGCATTTATGAACAGTGTCGCCGCCGGCGCGGGCCTGATGGTCGCCGCCGCCGCAGACGACAAGACCCCCATCCAGGGCTTTGACGAGACCGCAAGCAACACCACGAAGGAAAAGGTATGGTCGCCCATTTCCGATCGTAAGGTCCGGGTGGGCCTGGTCGGCTACGGCCTCTGCAAGTTCAGTGCCGCCTTCGGGTTCCAGGACCATCCGAACGTGGAGGTTGTTGCCGTGAGCGACCTGTTCCCGGACCGCTGTGCGGAACTCGCCAAGGTGACGCACTGCGAAAAGACCTACCCCTCGCTGGAGGAACTGGTCAAGGACCCCGATATCGAGGCGGTATTCGTGGCCACCGACGCGCCCAGCCATTGTCGTCATTGTATTGACGTGCTCCAGCACGGTAAACATGTTGCATCGGCCGTGCCGGCCGTGTACGGTTCCCTTGAGGACGCGGACAAACTGTTTGAGGCGGTCAAGGCCTCCGGGCTGAACTACATGATGTTCGAGACCAGCGCCTTCCGGGACGATTGCTATGCCATGCGCACCCTGTTCAACGCGGGGGCATTAGGTACGCTGGTATACTCAGAGGGTGAGTATTACCACTACCTGGACAAGCCGCTGGATTCCTACAAGGAATGGCGCAAAGGGTCTCCCCCACTTTGGTACCCCACGCATTCCACGGCCTATTACGTCTGTGTTTCCGGCGGCAGTTTCACGGAAGTATCCTGCCTGGGCATGAAAGGGACCATGGACTACCTCGAGCCGGCGAACAATGCCTATGGAAATCCGTTCGGTACGGAGGTCGCCCTGCTGCGCACCAGCGAAGGCGGCATGTCGCGCATGACCATGAGTAAAGACACGCCCGGGCTGTGCGGTGAAATCGGCCGTGTACGCGGGACCAAAGGTTCCATGACGGGCATGAACTACGAAGGGCTCGCCGATATTTCCGCCATTGACCTCGCAAAGCCGCCCCTGCCGTCCACCGTCGATGCCGGCGGCCATGGCGGTTCCCACGGGTATCTGTGCGAGGAATTCATCCATTCCATTATTCAGGAGCGCAAACCGCTGATAGACATTGCTTGGTCGCTCAATATGACCGTCGCCGGCATTGTCGCCCACGCCTCCGCACTGAAGGACGGGGAATTGATGAAGGTGCCGCAATACACTTTTTAGGTACCGGACGGACATTCTCAATTCCCCTGACCCAGCCCATGGTGAAATCACTGGTTAACATGCTAGAATACGGCGCTTCTCTATAGGAGGAATGATTCCATGTGGTCATTAAATACCATTGATTACGCAGTGATACTGGGATATCTCGGAGCGCTGGTGGTGCTGGGCCTTGCGCTGGAGCGCATGGCTTCCAAAAGCTTGGACGATTATTTTATCGGGGGGCGCCGGCTTCCCTGGTGGGCGCTGGGCGTTTCAGGGATGGCCTATTTCCTGGACATGACCGGCACCATGGTCATCACGTCTTTCCTCTTTCTGCTGGGCCCCCGCGGCCTGTTTATAGAGTTTCGCGGCGGCGCCGTGCTGGTGCTGGCCTTCATGATGTTGTGGGCCGGCAAATGGCACCGCCGCTCCAAGTGCCTGACCGGCGCGGAGTGGATGGTATTCCGTTTCGGCGACGGGTTGGGCGGGCGGTTCGCGCAGGCGGTTTCCGCGATGGCGGGCATCGTGAGTTCCGTGGGTATGCTGGCCTACCTGATCAAGGGCGCCGGCCTGTTCCTGACCATGTTCTTCCCCTACTCCCCGCTCACCTGCACTCTGATCATGATCGGCATCACCACCATCTATACAATGATCTCCGGGTTTTACGGGGTGGTATTCACCGACCTGTTCCAATCCGCCATCATCGTGATTGGTGTCATTATCGTCACGGCAATGGCCATGGTGCGAATCGCGGGCGTGGAGGACTTTGGGGCCCTCGCGGTGCAGGTTACGGGCAACGCGGACTGGATGTCCACCCTGCCCCAATGGAAAACCACCATGCCTGCCGGGTATGAGCAATACGAGGCGCTGGTGATGTTTGCTTTCTTCTACTTGATGAAGAATATCTTTCTCGGCGTGACTTCGGGCGCGGATTCACGCTATTTCGGCGCGCGCAGCGACCGGGAATGCGGCCTGCTCTCGCTGTTTTGGACGACCCTCATGACCGTCCGCTGGCCCATGATGATGGCCTTTGCCGTCATGGGCATTTTCCTGGTCCACGACCTTTTCCCGGATCCGGCCGTCATGACGGAGACCTCAGAACTCATCAAGGCAAACGTCGCCGGGATTGACAAGGCGCAATGGGCGGACACGATATCCAACATCACGAATCACCCGGAACAATTTTCCCCGGCCCTCGTCGAAGGGCTGCAACAATTGTTAGGCGAACAGGGCTGGATGCAAAAACTGATGCTGGTGGGCTATGAAGGCCATGTCGATCCCGAGCGCATCCTGCCGGCCGTGCTGTTGTTCAACATACCGCCGGGACTGCGCGGGTTGCTGCTGGTGGTCCTGCTGGCCGCCGCCATGTCCACCTTCAACGCGACCGTCAATCTCACCACGGGCTTCATTACCCGGGATATTTACCAGAAATACATCCACCGCCGCGCCTCCACGCGGGAATTGATTTACATCAGCTGGGCCGGCGTCTGCCTGATCGTGGTGGTTTCGTTTGTCTTCGCGTTTTCCATCAAAAGCATCAACGATATCTGGGGATGGATCATCATGGGCCTGGGAGGCGGACTTCTGATTCCGGGGGTGCTTCGGCTGCTCTGGTGGCGTTTTAACGGGGGCGGCTTCGCCGCAGGCACCTTCGTGGGATTGATGGCGGCCATACTGCAACGCTATTACTACCCGGGCCTGGACGAACGCCTGCAGTTCCTGTTACTTGGCGCCATCGGGCTGGTGGCCTCCATTGCGGGCACCTACCTGACCCGGCCGGAAGACGACGCCGTGGTGGCACGTTTCTACCGTATCACGCGCCCCTTCGGCATCTGGGGTCCCTACAGGAATAGGCTTTCCGCCGAAGACCAGGCCGCCTTGAAATTTGAACATAGCCACGATATCCTGGCCAGCCCCTTCGCTCTGCTCTGGCAGGTGTGCATGTTTATCCTGCCCATGCAGGCGGTGATTGGCGCCTGGAAGGCGTTTTATCCCACGTTGGCCGTATGCATCGTCTGCGCCCTGTGCATGTACTTCATCTGGTTCCGGCACCTTCCGGAAAACAATTACTTTGAACCCGGAGAAGAGGCCGGTGTAAAAATGGGGCATGAAACAGAATAATGGGGAGATTTGCCTGCCTGATGAAACAACATTTTTTGAAATCTTTTGGGCTGGTTGCACTGCTCGCAACATTAGCCTGCCGCCCCTCCTTTGCGGCGGATTCGCCCCAGTTCCGGGGACCCAATCGTGACGGCCTGTTTCCGGAAACCGGATTGCTTAAGACGTGGCCGGAAGAAGGCCCTCCTGTCACCTGGACCGCGCAGGGTATTGGCGGCGGTTTTTCTTCCGCAATCATCGTTGGCGGCAAGGTATATGTCACGGGCATGCTGGGTGATGACGCTGGGAACCTATTTGTGCTTGACGAAGCGGCGGGGACCATTTTAAACACCTTTCCTTACGGTCCGGAGACCCTGGACGAACAGGCGCAGGGACCACGTTCAACGCCGACCTTTGACAACGGGAAACTCTATTTTCTTTCCGGGCTGGGCGTCATCTACTGCATGAACGCTGCCGACGGGAGCATTCTCTGGTCAGTGGACACGGTGGAACGTTTTGGCGCGCGCCAGATAACGTGGGACTACTCGGAATCCCTGCTGGTGGATGGCGATCAGGTCCTGTGCACGCCGGGGGGACCGGAGGCGCTAGTGGCCGCCTTGGATAAGAATAGCGGCAAGACCCTGTGGACGACCACGGGGCTGGATGACACGACTTCCTATTGTTCCCCCATCATTGTCAACCACGGCGGCAGCCGGATGCTTCTCAACGCCACGGGCACGCATATCGTTGGGGTGGACCCGGACAGCGGCGCATTACGCTGGTCGTTTTATCACAAGGCGAACTATGACATCCACGGCGTCACGCCTGTATATCTCAACGGGCTTGTCTATTACACAGCAGGCGACGGCATCGGCGGCGGCGCACTGGAAATCGCCCCCGACGGCGGTTCCGTCGCCTCCAAATGGACCGATACCACCCTGGACGGCCTGCACAGTGGCGTGGTGCTGATTGATGGCCATCTCTATGGGACCGGTTACAAGGGCGGCGGGAAACTGGTCTGCCTGGAAATGACCACGGGCAAGGTCGTGTGGGATACGCGGGAGGTTCGGGAAGGCGCGCTCATCGCCGCCGACGGCATGCTGTACATTTATGAAGGGCCACGCAAAGGCGTGGTCAACCTGGTCAAGGCATCTCCCGACGGTTTCGAACGGACGGGAACTTTCAGCGTCACGGAGGGTACAGGAAAACATTGGGCCCATCCCACGCTGGCCAACGGCATTTTATACATCCGCCACGGCGATGCACTTATCGCATATACGGTAAAATTACCCTGATTGATTTCTCAATGCGGGCGTTGCCCGCAACCCAGCACCGACCAAATTGATTCAGCAAGAAATAGGGACTGTAACCGGCGCGCGCTAAGCCTATACCCCTCAGGAGAGCACCTGAATCGCGCCGGTTGCTGTCCCCGCTTTTTTGCGGGATGAACGATCAAAACCGAAAAAATGGGGACAGTTCATCATGAGGCTTTCAACCTCCCCCGTAAACGATGAAAATGAGGCCGTTCGGAAGCCAGGGACAGTCCCGTCTCGCTGCGCTCGCTTGTGACAGTCCCTGCGTTCCGTAAGTATTTTCAGGGCAGTTCCACCGTGTGGTTCTCTTGATTAGAATCAGTCCAAAAATAGTATCAGGTACCGCTGTAACTGTAGGTATATGCATACTACACGATAGGAACAGTCCCCAATTTTTCTAAGCGCACTTACGCTATCGTTGGTAACTACTGTAATGAGGCATCTGTAATTATTATATTGCCCATCTTGCCTGTTACAGTACCTCTTATTGTGATATGCTGCCCTTTTGATAGTACGGCAATACGAGGTTTTTCAGAATCCGGAAACACGCATTGGACGCCATCAAGGAAACCGCGGCCACCAATAATAACATATGCCCTCCCCAGGATTTCTGTGCCAATATCCTGAATAACGCCCGAGACAGTAACTATTTGCTTTTTGTATTTAGCCTCAGCTGCAACTTCATTAGCGTCGAATTCAGAGTAGAGTTGGTCAGCGGTCAATGTGTACGTAGAAGATTGTGATTGCTTTCTTGCCGGGGTTCCAGACTGTTGTTGGTGTGACTGCGAAGGCTTGCGCTGCTGCGATGGCTGACTTGGAAGCATAGAAATAATCAAAATCATGCCGAACGTAATTCCGACAAGGATAAATGAATACAGGCAACCCTTTTTAATACTGCGTACAAATTCACTCGACCCTTGGTTATTTATGGGAGGCAAAGGTTTTATTTCATCGGGTTGGGGTTGTGCTGTAAATACTTGATTACAACACTTGCATCGACCCTGTTGACCAATATACTTTTCTTGTATCTCCAGTTCCATCCCACAATGTGGGCAGGCTACCTTAACCATAGTTCCTCCTGTTCTTCATTAGAAACAAAAATAGGTCCTAGGTGTTATTTGCTGTTGGGACAGTAAGGGTCCCACCGCACCGCTTACATTTACCGCGTTGGCCGCAATATTTTTTGGGTACATTCAGGATCGATTTACAATTTGGACAATGCACACGGACGTTATCGTCAGGAACGTCTAGGGGCGTTTTGGGGGCACTTATTTTTTGCTGTTTGACCTTCCCTGATTTATTTTGTTTAGCCTTAGAGCCTGTCCCACAGAGTTTTTTTTCAAAGCGATTCCTGCTCGGCATGGCACGTCGCTCAT
>MTKZ01042888.1_pt1 | contig 11441 bp, 8 predicted proteins | sample 1042781 | NCBI WGS metagenome assembly MTKZ01 (sample SAMN06212207, study PRJNA360539) | anaerobic digester metagenome | biome: Wastewater treatment plant; material: sludge; isolation source: anaerobic digester fed with sludge from wastewater treatment plant | place: Denmark: WWTP Viborg ...
TGAACTTTGCAAGAAAGACAAATTCAAAACCGAGATTGAGATAAACAATAAAATAAATCTGCAGAAGCAGATTGATAAGAAGATTAGAAACTGTGATCACGGTATATAGAACCGGTTTACTGTTGATCCTTGCGACTGTCATTGGCATGATAAGCAATGACTCAAATACGGAGATCAGAAAACAATAGAGTATCACATTCTCAAAACCCGCTTCTTTGAGAATGAACTGTGAGATCTTTCCGGAGAATATTATTCCGATAAGAAAAACTATTATTGAATTAAGAATGAACAGCAGGAAAAAATTGAATAATATTTTTCTTCTCTGCGAGTCATTTTCCTTGGAAGCGCAAAAACTTATTATCGCTGTTTCAAATGCGAACATACAGATCGTGAACAGATACTGCCAGAAAGATTCGAGCAGATTTATATTTGCAATGGCATCTGAAGCGAATTTTGCTGTGTAAAGAGGAATCAGAATGAAAGATATAAGCTTTGCAGCTACCCTGCTTAATCCGTAAACAGCCGACTGGCTTATGGTATGTTTAATATCTTTCAGCACTAAGTTAAAATATTGACTTTAAATATCATAAGAAATGAAAGAACATAAGAAATGCAGGACTGAGTTGATCCTGCATAAACATTTTCCAAATAAGTAATTTTATATTTATCTCTCAAAATATTAATCAGAAAGTCAGAGAAATTATATCCCCGTTTCTGAAATCACCTGAAAGATAATACATACCGTTAATTTCTTTTAAATCTGTATTTGAAGAGGATTTGATTTTGTCCGGTTTTGATTTGAATTTAAATGTTAAGCCCTTTATTTCCGTTTCAGCCGGAAGTATTATCTTAAGATCTGTTTCGTTACCTGATACATTTACTTCGACAGAAAGATCTCTTAATTTATTTCTGAATGAAGTCACTTCATCAAGGGAGGTCATCCAGCAGTTCATAGCTTTCAGAGAGTCAATAAGTTTTCTCAGCGGCTGCATAGTGATCTCGCTGAAACAAGTGTATTGAGGGCTTCCTGAATAAACCATAAGCCCGTTATTTTTCTGAACATCATAATGATAGAAGTCATTTAAATAATTTCCGAACAACTGTGCATCCTTTCTCTGATCTTCTTCGAAGTAATCTTTTTCAGATTCCGATTTTCCGAAAAAGTCTTCATCGGTTTTTCCTGCAGGACATATTTCAAGCAGATTAAGACTTTTGTAAAATGAATTTTGCGATACGGAAATATTATAAGGAAACACTGCGCCTTCAAAACCCATTAGCTGATCCGTACCTATGGAAGATTCATAAGCGTATCCTTTTTCATCAGCATAAATTAATCCCCAGAAATTTACTTTCCCTTTGGGAAATCTAAGACCGTTAAATTTTCTGCCGTATAACTGTTCATTCATCAGAATTTCCCTTACGACACCAGAATACTCCGTTTCACTCAGATCTGTACCGGAAAAAAGACCTGACTGAAGAGTCAGATTGCCGTTCTGTTCAAGAATATTTTTCTGATCCTGACTTAAAGAAGAATCAATAAAAACAGTCGCCGTTAATTTTTCATTATTCAGAAAATCAGTTATCATCTTATATTGTTCAGGGTTACCTTTAGAATTCAGACTAATGCAGAATGCAGAAGTTTTTGCAAAAGGCCATGGATTAATTTCGAATTCGATTTTTTGAAAACTGTTAATTGAATTCAAAACATACTCGTAAAAATTTTCGATCTGTTCAATGCTTGATATGCCTCCGGTATTGGACGGGTGAAGCAGATATGTAGATGAAAAAAAATATGCTTTGCCTTTTCCGAGTTCGTTAGAAAAAATAGCGGGATATTTTTCATCGCCTCTTATCCATTCGGCAATTACTTTTACTTTATCTGAAAATACTTCAGTCGGAACAAGAGCCCACTCGTCTTCAACATTTTTCTCCTTGATTGTGCCGGNNCCATATCTTTGCATCTTTTTCCTCAATGCTGAATCCGTTCATATCTATCTCTTTCATTTTTATTCCGAAAACATCTGATAGTTTCCAGTTGTCTCTGTTTAGCTCACTTTTGTCATTCACCCTGTCAGTTTCATCCATAGTATTTCTTCCAATGTTCTCTTCGGCTATCAGTGTGCCGCCTTCTTTCACCCAGTTACTTATGTTTTCCATTTCATAATCAGAAAGATATGAAAGAGAATATTTTCTGTCTCCGTCATTATAACCCATAGATGTCGGCATGATCATTATTGAATATTCTGAAAGCACCTTTGGCTGCATAAGAACATCACGGTTGTCAAGTCGGACGAAATTTCCATGCCTGCCGAATGTCTGCAGCGCAACTATCACACCCTCTGATATTTTTCCTCTGCCTTCATCCACACCTGAAGTAATAAACAGGACTTTTGGAATTACTTTCACATCTCCGGAGAATGTTAATACCGGCTGCTTGTTTCCTGATTTTAATAATCCCGGAACAAATATATAACCGAGTATTGAAACCGCTGATACTGAAATTATTAATATTAATATTTTTTTCAAAACTATTCTTCCGTGATATTTTCTATAATTATTTCTTCATTTGGCAACACGTTTATATAAACTTTATTATTTCTTGGATTGTAAATACCGTCATTAAGACTGTTGCTTACCTTAATGACTTTCCAGTCCGTTGTAAATTCTATTGTTAATGGAATATTAAAAATATTCCTGTCAAGATCATTTACAATTTTCAGGAGTATTCTGTCATCATGATCAGTAATTTCAAGCCTGGAGTTTATTCTCTGTTTAACATACCTTCCTACAGTACTGACAGGCGCTATCCAGTGATCCGAATTTCTTGCTAGCCGCATCTGTCTTTCAAACATTGCCGGAGTAACCGAATAAGTGTTCGTTACATTATGATACCTCAGAAGATTCATTTCTTTTGAATCATCCGGGAAAATGTGATGGTAGTTTAAGATAATCCATTTGTCATAAGCGCTGTCTATCTTTTCCTTGAATTCTTCCGGAGTGGGGTTATTCTCATTATAGATCGCTATTGTAGCCAATTTGGTGAAATCAAGATTGTCCTTAATGTTTGTCTGATCAGTACCGGTTCTTGCAAATAAAAATCCTGCTTTAACTGTCAAAGGAAATAGAAATGCCTTAGTCGATGAATAAGGAAACACAAAAGTATAAACAGGGTGATTTATGTTTTTTTCAATTGTCTGCTTTGAATTAATCATCATATTCAAAACCCTTTCTTCGGGAACAGTATCCAGCTTCTCATGGATTTCATTATGAGAAGCAATTTCATTTCCGCTTTCAAGAAGTTCCCTTGCCTGTTTATATCCGAATTTTTCAATTGAGAAATTTCCTTTCTCTGCAGACAAAGAAGGATTTTCATTCATCCATTCTGATACAAGCGCAAATGTTGCCTTAATACCGTACTTATCCATAACCGGAACTCCTTCCGTGTACTGCGTCATGCTTGCATCATCAAATGATATAGACAATGCGCCGTGTTTGTTTTCAAACCAGTCCGTAATTCTGAATGCAGGCGTTATCTTATTTTCTGCAGTATCTTCTGTAACTTCCATCGAATGGAACAATTCCTTAAACATATAATAAGATTTTTTAAATCTTGTTTTATATTCGGGAGTTTCCCATTTCTTCCATGAATAAAAATCGCTTTGATTATCCGGGATCTGAATTGCATTTTTATCCTGCTTGTCAGTAATGAAAGTACAAATATTAAACCCGTCAGTTTCAGAGCTTTCAATATCACCCGTTCCCGCCTTGTCATCAAGTACATTGAGCGAAGAAGGATCGCTTACATTAAGCAAATGCCAGGGAATTCTGATCTCAATAATTTTATCTTTTTCATTCCAGAACCAGTTAGAGTTTGAAGATGTATAGTCTCCGCTGTTACCAAATGTAAGAGAACTTCTGTCATATACTATTCTTGGAGTTTTATCACCTTCAAGAGATTCTCTTTCCCTGTTGCTTAACAAAATCTGCCTGACAAATTTTCCGTCGCTGTTTTCTTTTGAAGCATAAAGCGGTACATAGTCATTGTAAATATCCGAATAAACCGAATACTTTTCATCTACCAGAATTTCAGCGCTGTCTTTGTTAATAAAATTAATCAGGAACTCCGCGCCTCTGTCAAGATCTTTTTCGAGAAACGGAAGTTTGTGATCGCCTTTTTTCTTATCGTAAGTATCAATGGCAATGTGAATATTNNAGTCATCCTCAATTCCGTCAATAGTTTTGCTTCTTTGCTCTACTGCCAGTACTCCGAAATTCTGTTCGGGATTTTCCATGTTATGCCAGAATTTTCTTCTCTCAGCCGGAACTTCAAAATCAATCACAAGCCAGTTAAATTTAAACCATTCATCCATCCATTCAAAGTAGATTGCTCCGCCGCAACCGGTATTAAAAATATCTTCTGTTAATGTTTTATTTACTTCCGCCTGATCTTCTTCACTGTGACCTCCCTGATGAAATCCGAATGTACTGTAATGACTGTTACCTCTGCTGGACGGAACTCCGTATTCAGTTATCAGAAGCGGCATATCAGTACAGTTCTCTTTCAGATCTTTCAGATATCCGTAATAATTATCTTTGTTGCCGGCTGCATTTACTGCGGTTGTATACTTTTTGTCAAGGTAAACAAAATCAGGATAATAAGGGTAAGCGTGATAAGATGCAAAGATACCTGCTTTGAATAAATCAGTAGAGTAAAATTTCCTGAAATCTATTGATTCAATATCATTGTCATATTCCCTGACTTTTTTATTTTCAATAAACTCTGAGTTGTGATACATTGGGTCTGTCGGAAGCCAGTTAACAAATGAAACGGGACGCTGCTCTTCGTAGATCTGAGTTTCATAATGAACTGTAAAGTCCATCATTCCTGCAAGCCAGACCTCCATAGGATTTCCCGCCGGGAGGGAAATAAAACTTCCGTTATAATTTACTAAAGAGCTGTTCTTTTTATTTGTAGTAGTAACGGTAACAGGTTCCCATTCTCTTCCAAGCAGTATTGCTATAGTATATTGAGATATGTCTCGTGAATAAATTCCGGAAGCGTGACCACGCCTTTCATTTATAACAGCTTTCCCGTGAATTACATCAATGACATCTTTGATCTCATTCTGAAATCTTTCCAAATATTCTTTTTCAAAATAATTATTGCTGTCTGTCTCATCCGCCCAGACACCCTGCATAAGATACAAAGGTTTGTTATTGTTTTCTGAATTATACTGTGCAAAAGCTTCATAAAATTCCGGAGGCAGGATAGTATAAGTTCTTATAGTGTTTGAATTCATGTCTGCTATTTTTCTTAGCCAGTCCATGTAAGTATCGTATGTGGCTCTGAATTCCGAAGGATAACTCCCGGGAATGGCAACTCCCATATTCACACCTTTTAAAAAATGATTTTTCCATTCCTGCACCTGTTTACCTTCTCTGATCTTTTTTTCCAGAACAGAAAGATATTTCTTCCCTGATTTAAAAAGATGTTCAGAGTTATCCGCTTTTTCTTTTAACAGAGCATTGCTGATGACCGGAATGAGTTTTTTCTTTTCACCGCCTACATTGATCCTGACAATTCTCTGCTCGCGGATAGAATCTTCGAACTCCATCATTTTATAAACCGTAAATCCGAGCAGGAATACAAATGAAAGTATTACTAAATATTTTAATTTTGAAGATGAAATATATGACCGGGAAGTTGTTTCCATTTAAAANNTATTATAATTTGTATAATAAGGATCATCATATCTTCCGAATCCAAGTGAAGCTGAAAATCCGTTATTATCGTATCCTGCTTCGGTATCAGTATCCCATATAAAATTGTTTTCATTATCCACTCTCGCTCCTGCGCTGAGATAAAAGAAAAATTTTCCCGCAGTTTCGTATAAATTAGCAAACACACCGGTCAGTTTTCTTTCGCTTGGTGAATAATAAAGAGGAGAATGATATTTAAAATCTCTTGTGCTGAATGAAACACCGGCATTTAAAACCGGATCATACAGGAGTTTATACTGAACTTCAAAGCTAAATAATGTATTCGGATTCTTTGCTTTATAATCGTAACCTTCTATGTAATTAAAATCAACCACTCCGTAATAAAAACCTGTTGAAACTTTGAAATCATTATACTTAAATTCAATATTATCATTCACAAAATTCTGTCCGATCTGATTCCAGTAATAAAAATAATCATAAGACATTGTAAGTGAATTTTTAATTTCAAAATTCTGATTCTCAATCTTAGCATCATAAGTAAATCCGTAAGTAGTCAAAACCGAATCGCTGATACTTGCTCCTGCAAAAACAGACAGAGTATTGAATTCATTAAAAGAATACTGGGGCTTTATGTATGTATTATCAAACCATTTTTTAATTTTCTCTCCATCATTTGATTCACGCTCAGCATATTCAATTCTTGAATTCAGACTTAACCTGAATTTACCGCTGAATTTTTTTGATAACTTGTAATTCTGATAAATTGTAGCTGTATTGAAATTTTCTTCGATCTCTTTCAGATAACCTGCTGTTAAACTTCCTGAAAGTTCATTTTCCGGATCTTCAGAATGCTGTCTGCTGCCTTCTTCAGGCGAATTTATTCCGGTAAAATTTTCTGAAAGTTTAGAAATATTTCTATCAATTAAATTACTTTTGTTTAATAAACTTACACCAAACATACCTGAACTTTGTTTTTCTGATTCATGCAATCTTAAATTCCCGATTTGAAAATAAAAATTCACAGGTTCAGAATTCAATTTCTGAGTATATCCATCGGAGCAGAAACATAAGATTGCAATAAATGTAATGATATACTTTAGATTCAATTTACAGATTTAAGTTTAATTTCTGAAGTCCCGGGAACATCAACTTTCTTTATGCCTCTTCTTTCAAATTTGTTCCAGTCGCTTTTTTTTCTTATAAAATCCAGAGTTCCCTTGAGTTGTGCAAATATTTTAAAAAATGAATATGAAAAATCTCCGATGATACTTGAAATAATAAGTTTGATCCAGTCTCCCGCGGATTTATATCTCAAAGCGTCTCTGTTACCTGTTGCCTGCTTTTCACTCCACCTTTCTATAAATACAGTTATAATGCTTGTTATCAGCGCAGTCGTGACTGTAATGAACAAAAGCATAAACATAACCCATTTAAGATTTATAAGTCCCTGTATCCCGACAAATGCTATGAATGCAAAGGCGAATATTTTTATGATCGGAGAAAGAAATTCAAGAAAAAAATAATACGGAAAAGCCAGCATGCCGGTAGCTTTATACCGGGGATCAAAAAACATCCTGCTGTGCATAAACAAACATTCCGCAAGTCCGAGCTGCCATCTGGATCTCTGTTTATATAAATTAGCAAAGTTATCCGGCACTTCTGTCCAGCATAATGGCTTTGGGCAGAAACACAACCCTGCCTTTCTTATTATTTTCAAGATAGTACCGGGAAAGTCTAACAACTATTTCCATATCTTCGCAGACGGTGCTTTTTTCTTCTTTGAAAATATTTCTGATATAACTATGATTGTTTACTGAAGTGAGAAATCCTCCTGTATTCAGCAGGTCATTTCTCCTGTACAGCGAAAAAGCTCCGGACATTATCAAAAGCGAATTTATCTTGCTCAATCCGATCCTTGAAACAAGAAAAGATTTAATATATTCAGTGATCTGCCAAAGCACCCATATATTATGCGGCATCCTGAAATTTACTATTTTATTATTTTCTATGACAGTATCATTCGAAACCGCAAGCTGTCCGCCCGTTACAATTACACTGCTGTCCATTATCATAGGCGTGACAACTGCTTTCAGAGAGTTCCTGTCGAGTATAGAATCTGCATCTATCGTGCAGATAAATTCCCCCGAGGAATAATTTATTCCTGCATTTATCGAATCAGCTTTTCCGCCGTTTACCTTATTAATAAACAGGATCTTTTCGTCTTCAGTTGAATATACATCTTTAACATCAGCAGTATTGATTGTATCGGTAATATTTATTTCTACGGGCTTGAAACTGATAGAATTCAGCAATGTTTCTTTTGTTTTATCCGTAGAACCGTCATTTATAATAATTATTTCAAAATCAGGATAGTCAAGATTTTTAAGCATGTGAATACAATGCAGGATGGAAACCTCTTNNCCTGTGCAAAGGATCTATTTCTTTAAAACTCACATCATACTTTTTTTTGTCAGAATGAAAAGTTACCAGGAATATTATAAAAAGAGCTATATCAATAAGAAAATAACCTAAGAAATAAAGAATGAATAATTTTTCAATTACTCTTATAATAATGTTTTCCAAATAACCGGGGATGTAAGTTATAAATTAAATGCAGGCAAAAAATATCAACTGTATAATTTTTTTTTGAATGGCTGCAGTTATATTTTAAAATAGATAATATTTAGGAATAAATTGAATAAGTCACATGGATAAACTATCTTGATAAAATTAAATCTGCTACCAATTCCTGAATAATTTCAATTAAAAAAATTAAACCTCTGATATTATCAAATTGGCTAATTTATTCGTATCTGCCGTTATAATTTTGATAAAAATAGACTTATTTAAGTGTAAAAACAATTTTTTAATTTTCCCTAAAACCAATAATTATTACAAATGAAATATCTCTGTTTATTAATTTTTACTTTACTTTTAACAATGAATCCTGTCAATTCATATTGCCAGGTTAACAGGGAATGGACTTCCTATTTTAACAGTTCCTCAAATGACAACGATGAGGTTTCGTCCATGACAGTAGATGTATCAGGAAATGTTTATGTAACCGGTTACAGCATAGTAAACGGAAACGATAAAGATTTCATAACAATAAAATACAACAGCGCAGGCGTGTCACAATGGACTTCGAAATACAATAATCCGGCAATGAATGACGATGATGAAGCTATATCACTTACGACAGATGATCTGGGGAATGTATATGTAACCGGATTCAGTAAAGGTAACGGAACATTTAAGGATTATCTGACTGTCAAATATTCTCCTTCCGGCAATGAGCTTTGGACGGCAAGGTATAACGGAACAGGTAATGATGATGATATTGCAGTATCTGTTGAGGTTACTAATTCCGGAAACGTGATCGTTTCAGGTACAAGCGTTGGAGATCTTACAAGCGAAGATTATCTGACGATCATGTATAACAGCAACGGCTCAGAANNCAAGATACAATTATGATCTTGTGGATGATATTGAAATAGCCAAATCCATGACAGTAGATGGTTTTGGAAATGTTTATGTAACAGGATTCAGTTACGGACTTTCAAAAAATGAAGATTATGCAGTTGTCAAATATAATTCTGCCGGAACAGAGCAATGGGTTGCAAGATATAACGGTCCTTCTGACAGTTATGACATTTCCACAGACATTATAACGGATATTTCAGGTAATGTTTATGTAACCGGATATAGTTACGATAATGTTTCTCTTGAAGATTATGCAACAATAAAGTACAATTCATCCGGTGAACAGCAATGGGTATCAAAATACAACGGCGCTTCCGGAAAATTTGATATAGCTAATTCCATTACAACAGACAATGCGGGAAATGTTTTTGTCACAGGTTATAGTTATGATGTTAATTCATCTGAAGATTANNGTATCTCTGTACAACGGCTCAGGCAATGACTTTGATATTGCCACTTCAATTAAATCCGATGTTAACGGAAATGTTTATGTGGCAGGTTACAGTTACGGCACAGGTACACAGGAAGATTTTGCAACCGTAAAATATAATTCAAACGGCGACCAGCAATGGGCTGAAATATTTAACGGAGATGCAGACAGCAGTGATATTGCCGCTTCTCTTGCCATTGATCAGTCGGGTAATATTTATACTTCCGGATACAGTTATGTAACTTCCTCAGGATTTGATTTCATTACTATAAAATATTCGCAGACTGTCGGAGTAAATCAGATTTCAGGGAATCTTCCTGAAAAATTCTTACTTGAACAGAATTATCCGAATCCCTTCAATCCCAATACGAACATCCGTTACACTATTGAGGAAGCCGGCTATACTTCACTTACAGTTTACAATTCTGTCGGAATAGAAATATCTACCCTGATTTCGGAAAATCTGCAGGCAGGCAGTTATTCCGCTGAATTCAATGCAGAGAATTATCCCAGCGGCGTTTATTATTATAAACTTACCTCCGGGGATTTCACTCAGGTAAAAAAAATGATCCTGCTTAAATAAAAATTGTTTTTTATACGAAGTCATGTCCATTCCTGTGAGCAATGTGCAAAAGATTTTTAAAAATCTTTTCTTCATCAGCATCCGGCTTGTACTTCTTAAAAGATTTAAAGACAGAAGCGATATCTCTTCTCAGCAATTCTTTTGCATGAGGATTGCTTCTGATCTCCGTGACCTGCGGAAAGTCTATAAGAATCGCTTTTTCCTCATGCCACAGAATATTGTAAGATGAAAAATCTCCGTGAACCCTTCCAGCTGCAATAAGATTTTTGAGAATTGTAAGTGATTGTTCAAATGCTTCTTCGGCTTCCTGCTTTTCAAGATCCAGATCTGAAAGTCTTTCTGCTGCATTATCTTCATTTCCTATAAGCTGCATTAATATTACAAGACCTGAATTCGCTATAGGTTTCGGAACAGGAATACCTTTATCATAAAGAAATTTCATCTGCCTGAATTCTTCATTTACCCATAAGATCTGATGAGCATCAAGTCCGAATTCCGAACCTTGTTCAATTGCTTTTCTTGTTCTCATGTTTCCTTCAAACCTTCCCTGCCTGTAAAGACTGTCTTTTCTGAATGACCTTACTCTTAAATCTGTATAAATCTTCACAGCAAGATATCCTTCTTCATTTTTTCCGAGGTAAACTGAGGCTTCTTTTCCTGTTTTGATTATAGAAATTAATCCGTTTATATCTCCTCTGGCTCTCAGTGCTTCGAGATCAGAAGAAGTAAACATATTCTCGGATTCATCTGAGGAGACAAGTTTATTTAAATTCTGTTTACCGGAGAGCTTTCTTTTTTTTGATGCGAACTTCTCAAAAGAATTATTTTCTTCTGATAATTCATGAATGTTTTGTAATTTAATTTTCAATTTAGTAGAGTTTAATTTTAAAATAGATATAAAAAAACTGCGGAGCTTTTAAAGACATCCGCAGTTAAAAAACTCTGCTAATATTTGAAAAATTACTTATGAAGTTATTCTAAGAGATCTGATAAGGCGGATGCCGGTTGCTGATATGTTATTAGTGTTTTTTCTCATAATGACATCCCTCCTTTCGGGCGGAAATTATTTTTAATAATATAAAACCTTTATAAATAAATTTCAAGTTACTGACGCTAATTTTCAGAATTCAATATTTATTACTTATTCTTAATTTTTCAAATAAGTATTTTATTCAAAATAAATTTTATGGATAATATATCTGCATCAGGCAAAGAAAATATTCT
>MTKZ01038710.1_pt1 | contig 11435 bp, 17 predicted proteins | sample 1042781 | NCBI WGS metagenome assembly MTKZ01 (sample SAMN06212207, study PRJNA360539) | anaerobic digester metagenome | biome: Wastewater treatment plant; material: sludge; isolation source: anaerobic digester fed with sludge from wastewater treatment plant | place: Denmark: WWTP Viborg ...
TTGTGCCAAGCTGATAATCCAGGCCAAAGTGTCAGATATCTATTACCGAGAGCCCTATCCAGACGGCCGTGGCCTAGAATTGCTTAAGAAAGCCAAAATAGAAGTAACCAAATTGGAGTGACTTAAAGTGAAATCGTTATTCGAGCAGCTAGTAGATGAGATAGATGCAGCAATAGTAGACGTAACCCTCTGCAAGATCCCCAAAGGCGAGAAAGCCAAGAAGCTAAGGATGCTGATCCAGGCCCGAGACTACCAGCTCCACGTAGCCGGCATCATGGACCAGATCTATCCTGAGAGTCGGCTTTGCGTCGCCAGCAACTCTCCAGCAGAATGTAAGTCCATGGACTGTGTCAATGTAGTCCAATGCGAATCCAAGGCCCTGAAGCGTCTGAGGATCGAGGGCAGGATAATCCGGGCCATAGACGAGCAACCAGAAGAGGAAGCCCAGTTGCCCTGCGATGGCAATTGTGGGTCCTGCGGCTGCGAAGAGCCAAAGAAGATAGATCCACGCAAGACCTGGATCTACTGAAACCGATAGCTAGAGAATTTGTTCTACCATTTGGCGGCATATAGTATAACAAAACCGCCCGACACTCTTTTTAGCAATTAAGCAACCAACAACTATTTAAACTCATACGACCTATAGGATTTAACCAAAACATAACAAATCGGGTGACTGAAAAATGGCAAAAGACTTCTGTGAAGGACTGGAACAAATTGCTAAAGCTTTCAAGAGCAAGAAAGGCCAAGCAGCAATCAGGGCAGAGAGAAGAAGAATGGCTGAAGAGAGAATAAAGCAACTTGGGATGAGTGAGTGAGGAAAATGCCAATATACCTTGTAGAAGACTTGCAGACAGAAATTCAGATACTCACAGATTTAGATTGTAAAGACATTGAAGAAGCATTAAGTTATGTAGAAGGGACGTTTCGGGATATTGGCTTCCCTGGAAACAGGATGTCGATGTGGGTTGCGAATAAATTTCATGGTTTCATCAGAATAAATTTACCTTATGGCGGAAAGTATGACTATGAGGTTGGTGAGGTGGGAACGTAAATGCCAGCGATAGCTTGGTCTGAATGGACTAGATCTGGGAAGAGAGTAATCAAACAGAAATCTTTTCACTCTGAACAGGAGGTAGACAGGTTCATCGCCAGAAAGATGAAGACAGATAGCTTCATAGAAGTGGTAGCCGGAAGGTGATCTGAGATGAGAAAGACAGACCTGGAACTCCTATTGGAGAGGATAGTAGAAGAGGCTCAAAATGCTATTGACCTTGACTACCACAATGTCTCAGATGATGAACAAGCAGAATTTGTTCTGGGGCTCATAGGTGAGAGCATAGAACTCATCGCAGACCACCTCAAAGGAGCTGAACGCCAGCTATTCAAAGAGAAGAAACCCTATCTTAGAAGCAGGAGTTGTTGAGCAAGCCATAAATACCATGAAATCCACCTTAAACCAGAAGTAAAGGTGGTTTTTCCTTTGTATTTGGGAGAAAAATCAATGGTAATTGTGGCCCACCCGGACGACGAGGTTCTTGGTGCAGGAGGCCTAATCAGTAGCATCTCGTCTAAGGGCGCGGAAGTCCATGTGGCTATAGTGAGTCCAAGATCGATTCTGTCTAGGCCTGGCGTATCGGAGGATTATGCATTGGGGCTCATGGATCAAGCAATGGAAGCATCAAGGGTACTTGGTGCAAAAGATCTCATTTTCGGAAACTTTGATAGGGAGCTGACTGCCGTAAGAGAGACTGAAGTGAACCTGTTGGTGAACAAGATGGTCAACTCAGTATGCCCTGACACAATCATAACCCATCCAGGCAACGAGCTACACAACGACCACAATATAGTCTCTCAGGCAGTATCCATAGCAGCAAGGCCCAGGGGTGGTAGGAAGAAGATCTCGGTTCTTCAGTTTGAGCAAATAGGAGTATATCCATCCATAGACTTCTGGCCCAACTTCTATGTGACATTGACAAGCGAAGACATAGAATCCAAAGTTAAAGCAATGGAATGCTATACCGGCGAGATTCAAAAGCATCCGAACGACTGGAGAACTCTCTATGGTATCAGAGCAAGGGCTAACCTCCGAGGACTTGAATGCGGCAGCGAGTTTGCCGAGGCATATAGAATATTCAGGAGTTACTATGATACTAGCAATACATCAGCCAAACTTCCTGCCATGGCTAGGGTTCTTTGATAAAATCTCCAAATGTGATGGGCTGGTAATCCTGGATGATGTCCAGGTAGCGTCTGATGGAACAACTACCAGAACCAAGATCAGGACGCCTACTGGATGGACCTGGATCTCAGTACCAGTAGACAACAGCAAAGGAAACCTCAACGAAGCTAAACCCCTCATCACAGAAAGCTGGATCAAAGAAACCAGATTAAAGATAGACCGCAGTTATGGCCGGAAGCGGATTGGCGTCAACGAGATGTTCAAGATTGGCCTATTCGATAATTTCAGGCCATCAAATAGCCTGGCTCAATTCAACCTCAGGATCATCAAACATCTAAGCAATATAGAAGGCATAAACCCTAAAATCACCCTATCCAGCGATATGAATGTAGATGGAACCAAAGAAGATAGAATCCTGAACATCTGCAAGGAGATGGGCGCAGACACCTATCTTTCAGGCCAGGGTGGCAAAACCTATCTGAAACAATTTCGGTTTGACCAGGCAGGCATCAAGCTAGAGTTCCAGGAGTTCAACCACCCAGTCTATGACCAGATGTACCCTGGGTTCGAGCCAAACATGTCTGCCATAGACAAGCTCTTCTGCACAGGAGGAATCCTATGAAAGTAGTTAGCATGAACCAGCCATGTTACATCCCCTGGTATGGGTTCATAGAAAGAGTGGCAATGAGCAACATCCATGTAATAGGTGATGACAAGCAGTTCGTTAAATCAGAGATCCAGACAAGGAACCGCATCAGAACCAAAGAAGGTGTAAGATGGCTTACAGTACCAGTTGAAGGTCACAGCTCTTGGAAGAAGATAAACGAGGTGCAGATAGCAGACACAGATTGGAGACACAAGCACAAAGCAACCCTTAAAGCAGCTTACAAGAAAGCTCGGTTCTTTGATAAGTTCTGGAAAAACTATGAGAGCATCTTGAACCAGGACTGGGTTAGCCTGTCAAGCATAAATATCGCCATCCAGAATCAGTTGTTAAAGGACTTCGGAATAGACAACCAGTTGGTCTTAGGAAGCTCCCTCAAGATAGATGGAACCCGAGGAGATTACCTCTTCAACCTCTGCCGAGAGCTAGATGCAGATGCCTACCTCACCACAGCAAAAGCCAAAGCCTATTTACCAGAAGACAAGTTTGCTCAGGCCGGAATCGAGATAATCTATCACATCTACGAAGAAGAGCCTTACACCCAGATGTACCCTGGGTTCGAGCCGTTTATGTCGGCGTTAGATAGGCTCTTCTGTACTGGAAAACCAAAGTCAACAGAGCCTCAAGAAATATTAAATACCATAAAGACCTATAGGATTTAACAAAATAAAACTAGGTCGATATCAATGGCAAAAGAGAGAAAGCCGGTTGAATACATAGATGGAGTTTCGAGGGGCCTATGGGCCAGTGTACTTATCAAATCGATAAGACTCGGGTGGCCAGAAGGATGCAGACAAGCGGAGGCAAGAGTAGGTCGAAAGTATGCTAGTTATGCGGCAATAGTCCAGATATTCGAGGACATCTATCCAGCAGCTTCCGAGATAATAGATGTGATGTACGAAGCAGAGACATGTGACTGGGAAGCTCTATGTAAGAGAGAAACCCATGCAGGAAAACATCTCACCACCCCCCTCTTCAATGAGTGGCATGATAGGTGGAAGGAGGCATGGGGGATAGAGAAAAGCTCATTCCTCATTAAAGCAAAGGAGGAGCTGCACCTGGAATACATCTCAAAAAGGATGGAAGAAAACCTCTACGAATGGTGGAAGTTCAAAGACAGGATCAAGCCAGGGGTGTTCAGGTCGTTAGATCAAGCACCTTGGCGCGGAATCCCGATTGATATGGCTGATGTCCACACAAAAGAGGGCTGTGACTCCAAGAGGTTCCACACAATCCTGAGCGGTAGTGAGCAAGGCCTTAAGATGCTAGAGAGATCAGTAATCACAAAAGGATGGGAAGAGACAAGAGCTGAGATCCATCAAAGGCCTGTGATTGAAGTCGAGTTCCGAGACATCACTTCACCCCTCCCCCAAGACCCCCACCCCACCCAAGTAGCCCACAAGAAACCCCAAAGAACCCTAGCGGATTGGTGTTAAAAAGATGGACCCAAAATACTATCAAGAAAAATATGACAACCTGGCATCGAAAGAGACTAGCTGGCAGCGATGTGCTTACAAAGACAGTACAGCCCAGGAGTCCAAGTTCAAAGCAGCTCTAGGCCTCATAGACTTCAGCCGAGTGCGATCCCACCTGGACGCTGGCTGTGGCGACGGTGAGTTCATCTACCAGGTCCAGATGCTTCACCACGGTCTAGTATCCAACGGAGTAGACATCTCCCTTAACATGCTTAGTAGGGCGGCAGAAAGGTGCAGAAGCATATCTACAGCCCACTTCTCCCAGGACGAGCTAAACAGCTTATGGTTTCCTAGCAACAGGTTCAATCTCATCACATGTATAGGAGTAATCCAATGCCTAGAAGATGAGATTCCGATGCTCCTGGAGTTCCACAGGTTAGCTAGGAAAGGCTGTCAGCTACTTATTATAGGTCTTGACTCCAGATCAGTAGATCCGTCCAAGAAACCCCCAGGCTACGACCTGTTCGACAAGAACCCAGAAGACATCGAGAAGCAGATAGAACACTTAGACTTCACAGTAATGAAATCTGGGGGCATCCTGCAATCAGGAGAGGTAACGAATGACATCACCAGAGACTTTTTCATCTATGCAATCAAGTCTTGAGGCCAACAAACAGCCAGAACATATCCTCTGGCTCCTGGCCGGCAACCAGGACTTTGATAGTACAGTCACGCTCTGTTCAACCTTTTTTGCGCCTCAGGTCTACAAGACATGGCCCTCAGTAGACCAAGTGCTAGTCACGAACACACGCCTCATAGAAGGCTGGCCTGGCAGATCTTACCAGGTCAAACTCACCAAAGGCGCAACATACCGTTGGAAGATCGAGAGAGAACTCTTCCTGGCAGCAATGGCCGAGGGTTTCGTCCACGAAGCAGACATAATCATAACGACTGAGATGGGCCTATCCCTCATGGCTCAGGTAATGGACATGGACATCACAGTTGCCAGGGAGCAAGGCATCAGGCTCAGACAGAGGCCAGTATTCCACATCAGCCCAAGCGTCCCTGAAGTAGGCAACCAAGACCTTCAGCCACACGGCGGAGGCGAAGAGATCTTCTGGAACTTCCTGGGCAACCTCAAGAATCACTGGATAGGTGTACTGGACAACGACTTCGAGATGGAGTTAGCCAAAAAGAAGATGCACAGACAAGTTCCCAGAGCCCCAGACACCAAAATCAAGAGGCTGGTCTGCGACAAGTTCCAGGGGTTCAAGGACTCAGACACACCCAAACAGGATGTAGTGGTCTGGCAGGGCAGAAACAACCCAGGCAAACGCATGGACTTGGCTGCGGAGGTCTATGCTCTATTGACCGGCCAGGGGATAGGATGCGAGATGTACGTCCCGACAGGCAGATGGAACAGGGACGCGCTACTAGACGACATGAGGAAGATCTGCACCGTCCATGAGAACCTGAGCCGAGAAGAGTACCTGGCGAGCATAACCAAAGCAAAAGTAGCTCTAGTCACTTCAGATGGAGAGAGTTTTGCCACAGGCTGCTATGAGCAAGTAGAACGCGGAGCCATACCAGTAATCAGGAAAAGGAAATGGAACCGCACCTGGATGACAGAAGACTGGCCTCTGGTCTGGACAAACACCTCCCAGGCGGCAGCCATGTGTGTAGAGGCAATCAACAACTACGGCAGTTACAGAAAACTCCTGGAAGAGTGCATGTTTGCCAGATGGGGCAACGACCTCAACTTCAATTCAGTCCTCAAAGAAGTCTGGGATGACTACATGATCTCCTCTGACAGAGAGTTTTCAGTAGACAAGCTCAAAGTAAGCTCGATCTAAAGGGGTTTTTAAGGATGATAACTAAGAACGAGATCAGGGAAGTATCTTTAGATGATCTAGTCGAGAACGAGTTCTCAGCCAACGAAGAAGACACCACTACATTCGAGAAGCTCAAGGAGCAGCTAGAGAAGTGGGGGGTGCTGGACCTACCTGTACTCAGAGAACTCCGAGAAGACGAGAAGCCTTCGTACCCTGGAAAGACCTTCAAGATAGTCCACGGCCGGCACAGAATAGCTGCACTCAGAGCCGCAGGAGAAGAAACCTCCCATGTAGTCATCATGGCGACACAGTTCAGCTCACCAGAAGACGAGTTCAACCTGGTGAACAACATCAACCTCATCCACGGAGATATTAGCCCCAGAACCCTCACCAAGATAATCCGCAGAGACAACCTGGACGTAACCAAGATAGACATCTTCAAGCACCCCATAAACAACCTCATCCCCAGGGCCTCAGAGCAGTCAGCTCAGAACAACACTGAAGCCCAAAGGAATGCAGCTATCAACAAGATGACCTTGGAAATAGCCAAAGAAATAGCTAAATCCCTAGTAGACGAGAAAGATGAGCTACTCACCTTCTTGGTAGTACAGGACAAGCCAGTTGCTATCCTCCGCATACCATTCAGCAAAGGAAAGGTAGCCAGGCAAAGATCCTTAGACATCAAAGAAAGAATAGCTTCAGCAATCAAAGATCTACCTGAATTAGACCTAAAACAGGACTAAAAGGCCTAATTTCAATCTTAATCCACTTAGAACCAATTCAATATACAAGGAAGTTATAGGAATGGCATCAAACAAATCTACAGAACCAAGGGATACGAAGTCGTATCTGGCCGAGATGCCAACTGCATCAGGAGAGGTAGTTAAGGTAAGGCTGGACGACCCTACTGATGAGTACATATCCACCCTCAGACAGGCAGGAGTCAAGGTAACACCCATCCAGAAGTTCACCAAACCCCGCTATGCCAAGATCACGCCAGAAGTAAAGCACAAGCTAGTCTGGATGATAGAACAGGGCCACACCTACACCTATGCCTGCGAAGCAGTAGGCGTCTCAGTAACCTACGTGAACGAGTACAGGCAGAAGCACCCTCAGTTCGACCGCCGAGTTAAAGCCGCCATGCAGGGCCACGAAGACATGATGGCCGATGCCCTCTACACTACCGGCCTGGGCGGTAACGTGACTGCCCAGATCTTCTATCTGGTAAACAGAACCAGGTTCCGCCCCAGGTCCGATCCACGCAAATGGATGCACGTAAGCAGCATCGAGGTATCTGGCCCAGAAGGCCAGCCTATTCAGACCATGGAGCTAACCCACGAAGAGAGGAAGAGGATCATCCTCAGCTACGAGAAACGAGCCGAGAGGGCAGAATCACTGCCAAAGATAAGTAAGTTCAAGAAATCCATGAAGAACCGAAAAACCCCAGAAGGGCAATAATCCGAGACACAATTTGCCCAGCGGAAACAAAACACCCAGGGAAAACTCTGGCAGGCAGTACAAACTGATAAACCAATGGAGTCTAAATTGACAGATAAGGAACTCCTCAGTAACATCGATAGTGAAGACAGGTACTTCGCAGAGGAGCATCTGCTGACGTTCACGGAGCAGGCCTGGCAATACGTAGACCCGGCAGAGTACATGTATAACTGGCATCTGCGGCTCATCTGCGAGTACCTCATGGCAGTTAGCATCGGCCAAATCAAGCGACTTATAATCAACATCCCACCAAGATACGCCAAGTCCCTCTTGGTTAGCATCATGTGGCCATGTTGGGAGTGGGCTTCGATCAACCCTGGCCAGAAGTGGGTGTTCTGTAGCTACGCCTCATTGCTGTCGTCGTACATGTCTATCAAACGTCGTGATTTGATCTCTTCTGAGTGGTATCAAAAGAACTGGAACCTCCCTCTAAAGCCAGACTATAACCGCCAGGCAGACTTCATGAACGATAAGGGCGGGATGATGTTCTCTTCGTCTACCGGAGGGACGCTAACAGGCATGGGCGGAAACAGGCTAGTTATCGATGATCCGACAAATCCCCAAGAAGCCATATCAGATGCAGCCAGAGAGGGAGTAAACGACTGGTTCTATAACACCTTCCTCAGCCGTCTGGACGACAAGATCAACGGATCCATAACCTTAATCCAGCAGAGGCTCAACCAGAACGATCTCACAGGATTCCTCACCGGGATAGACAACTCCGAGCTAGACGGCTACCTTCACGAAGGCAACGGCTGGACTCTGGTTAGGGTTCCCCTGGTATCCGAGCAGACTGAGGAGATTATCTCACCATTGACCGGAGAACTCATCCATGAGTACAGAGAGGGTGAACTCCTTTGGCCAGCAAGAGAAGGCCTTCCCCAGATAGAAGAAAAGCGCCGAGATCCTTATGTATTCGAGGCCCAGTACCAGCAGAGGCCGAGCCCCAAGGCCGGAGCCATGTTCCAGAGAGATTGGTTCAAGTTCTACGATAAACTGCCCGTAGACCCCGATACATGGATTATGTCTCTTGACGGCACATTCGGAAAAGGCGATACCAGGGACTATGTCACAGTAGGCGTCTGGGCCTGGAAGAAGCCGAATATGTACCTGGACTACGAGCTTCATGCTAAGCTGAGCTTCACTGAGACCTTAGGAGAGGTCAAGAGAATCCTCTTGGCATACCCGAACATTTCTGCTAAGCTCTTCGAGAAGGCCGCCAGCGGTGAACCCCTCCAAGACATGCTCCATACAGAAATAGGGGGAATTATCCTTATCCCGCCAAACCGGAGTAAAGAGACGAGGGCGGCGGCGGTAACCCCCTACTTCCAGACAGGGAACGTCTGGATCAAGAACGCTCCATGGACTAACGAATTCATCTCTGAAATGGTCAACTTTCCTGGATCGAGATACGACGATCAGGTAGACGCCGCAAGCCAGGCAATCGAATACATGCAGCGCACCTTCGGCGGCTTGCAGTCTTGCGATGAAGAACAGATAGGCATAGCCCGGTTTATCAGCACAGGAAGAAGCAGGAGGAGATTCTGATGGAAATGCCGCAAATAACTAGAAAAGTCTTAACCCGTCCTGAAGATGGAGAACCGATAACCGCAGAAGACTGGGCGGCGGCTATGAAAATTGCCCAGAACCCAAATTAGAGGTGAGTTAAGATTGAATCGCTTAACACAAGAAGAGTTTAGCCAGATCGAATGTGATCACGCCTGGGAGAAACCGGGCCCGGACATCTGGGTAGCCGGCATGAGGAACCCCCTTGTATGCCGGAAGTGCGGCACGATCAAAGACGACTTCGGGGCCAACTCCAAATGCCCCCATGAGTGGATCTGGTTCGACGAGAAGAAAGAAAAGCACATCTGCCGACGATGCAGATTGGTCAAGAGGGCTTACGGATGAGTACCAAATGGAGTTTTGTCGATCTGAGTTCTCAGAAGAATTCGAGAGATGTAATTGAGTTATTTGAGATCAATTGTGCAGAACCGTCCCTAACTAAGGTAAATGGTTCGTTTTATTGCACCGCAGATTTAGCAATCCCTGGAGACTCATTTCCCTTGAAAGTACCACCTGAGTCTGAAAAAGATTACCGTTCTTACTGGAAGACAATGATGATTCGGGTAACGGATTGGGACGAGTTCGCAAAAATGTTTCAATGCAAAGCGGTATCGGATATCTGCATCTATCCTATAGAAGAAAGTGTATTCGGCCCATGCAACCTGATCTCAGACAAGTGGCAGCTTTCGACTAAAGGTTCTGGGGGCCTCCTCATCGGACAAAGCGATACTGGTGAACATGGCATACATCTAAAGGACTATGCCCAGGCAACGGGCTTAATAGGATTAACTGGTGATCCCCTTGAGACTCATCACCCCTACTATTCGATGCAGACGGTTCCAGTAAGAAAGATTGATTGCTATAGTAGAGCAAAGCCCTGCATATTTGACAAATCGATATACAAAGGCCCATTCGCCAGCAGAGCAATAGTAACGCAGCTTGTAGTACCAGGAAAGGCAGTACCTGGTAGAAAGCCTACACTAGAGCTTCATTTTGGTGCAAAAATAAGGCTACTGTAAACGGAGGATTGAACGTGAGCATTAGATTTTTTGAAGCCAGCACCCCAGCCTCAGACTGGGCTACGACCACCAAAGTTATACCTACCTTTGCGAAGATCCCCGGTGATGCCATCTATACCACTATCGCACCGCCCCCTAAAACCCTTTTTTCAATACGAAACCGTTTCGTTTTGAAGCGAGCTGTTAAATAGGCCTAGTTGCAGAAGAGGTGAGTAAGGTTATTGCCCTATGTCCCGTAAATCTCATTCCTCGGAGCCTGTCCGAGCCACTGGCATCAGGCCGTTTCTTGTAGTTACTCACGCCTCTGCCTCGGACCAGGCCTCAAACAGTATCGACACCGTATCCATCCAAGAGATGCTGGCTAGAGACGCCAGGGAGTTCCTTCTCCAGACGCCAGACCACACGAACAGGTTTGCGTTCTACCGGAAAATGGAGAAGATGGACCCGGAGATCACCATCGCCAGGAACTACCTCACCCTAATGATCCAGCGGGCTTACCTCGGGCCCAGACTGGATGAAACAGATAAGACCTACACCCCTACACCAGATTTTCTCAGCAACGTGAACATCATTCTCTCGGAGATCCAGTTTGCGAGCAAAATTGGGGCCCTGGCGAAAGACCTCATCAGGCATGGTAATGCGTTCCTAAGGCTCCGCAGGCTCAGGCAGGAGAAGATCAAGCCCGAGTTCCGAGTGCAGCAGTTCGACACCTCCGAAGTCATTCCCCCGGACAGCATGACCATCCTCAGCGACCCTTACATCCAGAAACCGAAGGAGTTCAAGGGAGTCATTAGCACCAAGGACTATTTCGTGATAGCCGAGCTGAAGGACCGGAAAGACGAGCCCTACAAGGTAGTATGGGATCCGGAAGACGAACCAGCACCTAACGAAGACGGCACACCTCCCGAGATAGTCCTGCCGGCCAGAGACGTTCTGCACGTTTCCTGGGACGCCGAAGGCTCTCAGCTCCAGGATTCGTTCAACCGTTCCACCTACGGCATCTGGGGCCAGTCGGTCTACGAGTCCCAGGTTCTCTACGTCAAGTCCAAGTTGGCCGTCCTGACCGATTATGTCCGGTGGATGAGGACCGGGATGCCCCGGTGGATCATGTCGGCGAACATGGACGACATCATGAACCTGGCAAACTATCCGGGCAACCAGGAAGAGAAGCTCAAAGCGGCCCTGGAGGAGGCCCAGAAGGTGTTCCGAGAGTTCGAGGAGGAGCTGTACTACTACGACAACAACCCCGAGTCGCCGACC